>JAEEGL011375092.1_pt1 | contig 27346 bp, 36 predicted proteins | sample 9134231 | NCBI WGS metagenome assembly JAEEGL01 (sample SAMN16246548, study PRJNA631951) | gut metagenome | biome: gut microbiome; feature: rumen; material: fiber-attached | host: Bos | place: Iran: Karaj | collected 2018-10
AATCGAGAATCAGAAACATACCAATAGTCAACATAAACATCTTCACTCATTTCGGCTATTTCATTAGAAATGGTAGTCAATCTTTTTAGAGAATCACTTTGAACTCTTAAAGCAAGAGCATTGAAATTCTTTGTAAATTCGACTGTGCATTGTTGATTGCCATTTGCAAGAGGTGTGTAATTAATAACATTTGCTACCCAATATGCACCAGATGAATCTCTAAAATAGTCACCTTCTTTGACTTTCTGAGACCAACTTTTGATTTCCCAAGAAGCCGTAAATGATGGTTCGCCATCTTTTAATGATTCGGCAAAAATAGATAAGCCATATTTACCTAGATCAACACCACCATTTGATTGGTTTACAATTTGCATACCATTATATTTTTGTTCAATGGTTTGAATCTCAAAACGCCCATTATTCATAGTTAAGTATTCAATGTCAAAATATTGGTCAAGATAGGCATCATACTCAGGATTTGGGAAATTTGTGCCTACATCATTAATATGTCTTGTCATGCCGAAAAAACGAGCAAAGGCACATCTTTTGATTGAATCAAGCATATGTTTTTGAGTTCCTTGATATTCGACTGTGTAGTCACTAACATTAATAAAAGTTCCACCTCTTTCATAGAACATTCTAGTTGTTTGATATTCCACACTTGTATAAGAATTACCAATGTCTTTTGTAGCTGGTAATGTTGACCAATAGTCTTTGTTTAAACAAAATGGAGTGATGTCTACAAATACAGGATTTGGAACAGTTACTGAAACAGTTGTAGATATTGTATCACCCAAACAATAAAGTGTAATGTCTCCAGAACATTTTAATGACATAGATTGAAGAGCATAAATTGGTTTTGGCAAAATAATGCCATATCCTGACTCACTTGGAACACCCAAATCTTTAGAACGAGTATTGATCCTTCTTAATTCAACTTTTGTAAGAGCATTTTGGTAGAATGCATCGCGCCCACTATTGTAGTTTTTATCTGAATGGGAAAGAGTTGAACCTATTCTCTTAAGTTCTATTTCTCTTGATAATTCATTGTAATATTCAATTTGTAAGGTTTTATTTTCATCAAACTTGAAACCAGCATCATAAAACCTAAAAATCTCTGTTAGAGCTTCATAAAATGTGGATTGTGTAAAAGATAAAGTGTCTGGTGGATATGTGCTTGTTAGCAAATCATATAGTTCCTTATCTTTTCCTGTGCTGTTTTCGGTAGGAAGATTAAAAAGTTGTTGTCTTTTATATGCAACACCATCATGAATCAATCTATGTTGTTTTAGCATTGTCTGAATCACGTCATACATAGTGTAGTAGTAGAGTTCAAACTTGAGTTCAATTTGGCAAGTCATAGCACGATAATTGGTATCTTGCTCATCATGAATGTCTTGACTGATGGTTTCTAAAAATGCCGATTCTCTTACTCCTTGTACTGAATCTAAAACAGTGTACTTGAGAGCAAGTTTCACATTGGAATTTCCTGCAATGTAATCTTCAATATCACTTAAATAAGGTTCGGCATTGATTTCCGTTCCAAAATCTTCAATGTAAATAGGATCAGTAACTTCATAGTCATTATTATTTGCATCAACAACAATAAAAACTGCATTTTCTTTAATTCTAGCATTATATGTAGGATTGATAGATGAGATTTTTTGAAGAGTCACATTTCCATCAGAGTCACGTACTGCTGCATACATTTTTAAAATGATTGACATCGATTTAAATCTTGTATGACTATTAAGGCGAAGATAATCTGACCAATATTCTGGGAATCCAATAGTTGTGCTATCAGAGGAAACGTGATATGTGATACCATATGTTGTTTCATTGTAATACCAATTGGTAATAGCACCATAAAGAGTAACAACATTTTGTCTTGGTTGATTAAAAACCGTAGTTCTTAATAAATGTTTATTTAAATAATATCTAAATTGAACTAATGATAAAGAATGCTTCCAAGCTGTTGGATTTAAACTAAATAAAGAAACTGAATCATTGTTGATCCACATAATTTCTTCTGTTTCATCATCATATGTAATCTTGAAAGGAGTCATTGGTACATAAGGTTTTTCTCTAGTTGTGGCCGCTAAAGTGCAAGAAAAAGAATCATTAGTGGTATCTTGTGCTTTCACTAATGTTGGATTGATCTCTACTCTAACAGGAGTCCACACTCCATTTTCATAAACCGAGAAATTCATCTTTAATACCTTCTATCATTTGAATTGATATATCCTTCACCAATAAGGAGTTTTTCTTGTTCTTGTTGCCAATTATAGAGTCTTTGTTCTTGCATCGCCTTTTGCCAAGCAATCCAAGTTCCAACAGGATTTAAACCAGCATTGATTGTTGCTTTAAGATTTTCATAACCCTTCTTAATGTGATAGTTGCCTGTTTCACGACTAAAATAGGTGGTAACTCCTTCAAAAACTTTAATAGATAATTTGACTACGGCGGCGGCGGCGGCAATAGCAGGCGCATATTTTGCAACCGCTAAACCAACTCCAGAACTTGCTAATGTATCTGTTGCTTCTGATTTAAATGCAGAAATGCCACCACTAAAAGACTCTCCACTCGAATCCCATGCTTGAGTTGGAGATTGTGTTGGAACACTTGGAGACCATGCTTTTGTTTGTGATTCTACTTGTGATCCACGAGAAAGATCATGAATATAGATATTGTAATCTGCCATTATTCAAGCACCACCTTTTTAGCATATGTTAAGGTGATGGTTACAAGTTCACCCTTTTGAGTTGATAAATTAGCTGATTGCATATAAACGGTTCTTGTATAAGTTTCTCCTAAAAGGTTGAAAGATAAGTTGAATGTCAATTGTTGACTTTCTCCTTTGAACCATTTCTTGAGAATATATCTATAGAATTTTGTTCTTTTAATGTAAATGTTAAATGATGATGCATAAGATGTTCCTGTTGGCAAACCTTCACTTTCATTAGAACCAATAAGCTGTTGAACTTGTGGATCACTATGACTTTGAAGTGAATTTTGAACAAATGTTAAGTTGCTATCTGTTGCATCACTATCTGTCCAATCTTGTGGCAAGTCTGTGTCACTTGAGTCATATTCAACAGATAAACTAGCTGATGCTTCATTACCAAAGACAAATTCTTCTGAAGCGGTGCTTAAATAAAGATTGATTGTCATTTGGAGATATGGCTCCATCTTTTCAACAGGTTTTTTATAGACGGTCATTTCCCAATCCATAAATTGTCTTAAGTCTGTTTCAATGAGTTCACCAAATTGAGCAACTGAAACATTAGATAACGCTTTGCCACTCGAAGAGCCATAATTGAGTTGTCTACCAACAAACACTTTAGCGAGATACTCATTGAGTTTGAATAAATCATCCTTGAATCTGACAGGGAAGTAGATTGCAATTGGGATTACATAGTTTGCTTGTAATAATTCTGGCACAGGATTGAATTGTCCACCCATTGAAGAAATGAACACAGGAATGAAGTTTTTTCCTGAAGGCATATCAAATATCTTGTCAAGATGAAAACCCTCTGTAGCAACCTTAAAATAGTAATTAGTTGGTGGATTTAAACGCAAATTAATTACTTCGGTGTCAACTCCGTTAAGAATATCTTCAATTTTCTTTGCTACTTCATTTAATAAGATCATTCGACAGTCACCAATCCATTCCATCTCGTTGAGATATAATCTACGATTGCATTAACACAATCTCTTTTAATAAAATCTTTATGTTTTGTTGATCCTGGATGATGCACACTTCTTGCAAAAACAGTCTTACCATTGACTTCAAATTTAAGCATCTTTCTTGTTACAGGAAAAATGTCGTGTGGACCTGTTCCTTCTTCAAGATATGTAACATAAGGTGCTATGGTTGAATCAAAATGGATTCTATAACAAGTTGGTGTATACATAGTGCCAATGGTTGCATGGAACTTTAAGTTGCCTGACTTATAAGGAAAGAACGATGAGTTTTTAATCATCGTTAATATTTGTATTCCTTCAAATTGTAAGTCAAACTTTGCCATTATTGTACCACTATCCCTTTTGGACACCTTCCCATAATTTGTTCATCGGTCATAATATCCGCATTGATAATCAAAGAGGATTCAAAATAATATCCAACACTTTGAACCTCCCATTGCTTTCCTATAAAGACAATTTTATCTCCCGGTTTTACTTCTGATGGTAAATTAGTAACAAAAAGATAGGTGGAATCACTTGATCCATCAACACCTTTTTGAATTCTATATTTTTTCTTTTCTAATTGATTAGCTGGTCTTCCCTTAAAGGTACAAGATACTGCCTCTTCCCACTCATATGCAGTATTTTCTTTTCTTTTAATGAGACCTAGAGTATAGATTTCACCACGTGATACTAACATAAGTTATCTCCCTACATATAGTATTACACTTTGTGGGAATCTTGCAGCATACCAAATATTAATACCAAGATAACGAGAACTACAATTGAGCAATTGTTCTACATCAACAACTACTTGGTTTCTCTGAAGTTCTTCTCTTGGGATCACTTGACCATTAGCAACATTTACTGCAGGTGCAAGTGTTAAATCATTGTAACCACTTTGAACATCGGCTTCCATTTGAGTTGTCAATAATTTTAACATGAAATTTCTTCCTTGTTCTGTGGATGATAGAATCTTTTCGACAACATCCTTGTTGCTTGAGTTGACTCTTGAAAAGATGAAATTGTAAATTTTATCTGAATTCTTTTCGATTCTACGGTCTAACACTAGATCATCTTTAAAAGTAGTCTCGAATAGTGCTTTGCAATATTCACGTGTTAGTTTGTATTGATTTGACATTTCATCATATGTTAGCTTGTCATCGCTATAAGGTTTTATAAAAATTAATGCTTTCATAACTTAAGTATATAAAAAAGAGCATACTCTTTCAAGTATGCCCTTATTTTTCGTTTTCTTATGCAGAGTAAGCGAAGGATTTGACAGAGCAAGAACCATCACTTGCAATTGCAAGAACGGTAACAAAGTCACCAGCACTTCTTGTAGCGACTGTGACACTTGATAAGGATGTGCCAACGCCTCTTTCATTTGTGCCTGTGGCAGCTTTGTAAGCATCACAGAATGCGGAGACTGTTGTGATTTCACCATCAGCCGCATCGGTTGCTACCCAAGCTAATGCTTTGAGATGTTCTTCGTTGAAGTCATCTAAAGCTGTTGGAGTAACACAACTGAATGCTGTTGCACTTGCAAATGTAACTGCGTTTTGAGCAAAGACAGGATATAAACGAGAACCTGCACCTTTTAATTTGAAGGTGAGATCAGATTTATAAGCACTGAAGATTGTGTTCTTTAAGAAGTCGATTGGATTCCATCCTTCAGACTTTGTTAAGATAACATTGCCTTTTGGATACCAAGTTGCAAGACCAAACTTGACGTATGGTTGTAAGATGATACCTTGACCAGATGTTTCATCAACAACTTTTGTTTCTCTGCTTGTGCTAACACCACGAGCATTAGCATAAGAGGAAGAAATGTAACCGATGAATTGACCTGATTTGAGGTCATATTTGGTTAAACCCATAAATCTAGAGGCATGACCTAAAGATTCGTTGGAGATACCATGCACTGGAATGCCATCGATGTCACCCCAATAGCCATCTTCTCTTGTTCTGACTGTGCCTTCTTTGTTGAGACCTGCACCAGCGGCGATTGCATAAGCATCGTTAGCTCCACCGATAACAAGGACACCCTTTGTCTTTAAGATTGCTCTATAAGACATTTTTAAGACAGCAATTCTTGTGTTTAATGGGAAGATGTCGATACCGCTCTTTTCATCACCTTCATCAAGGATGGAGTTAGCGGAAACGAACTTATTGAGAACTTTGTTGTCATTAGCTGTGGATTGGCTGACTTCTGTGTCAGAGATGTAAGCACCATTGTACTTACCTGCTCCTAAATTCCAAGAAGCGAGTAATTTACAAGCGGCGGTTGCACCATTGATGATTGTTGCTAATCTATCAGAGAAGATTTGGATTTGTTCTGCTAATAAATCAGTTTTGATCATGTCTTGTCTGGCACGTGGGATTTTGACTGGATCATCGATAACTTGTAAGAGTTCGATGCTCACAGATGTTGTTTGAACGTAATGTTGATTTTGGGAATAAGAACCACCATTCTTGGAAGCTCCCATTTCACGAGGATTCATTTCCACAGGTAAGATACGGTGGACAATGACTTGTGCGTTTTCTTCTGCGTCTGTTGATGTAACAAAGTTATCATCGATACCTTTACCATTAGTTTCGACTAATGCTTGGTACATATTTTTGAGTAACGCAGGAGAGAATTTTAATCTAGCGGCAACGCCATTGATATATGGAGCATTGCTTGGAGATAAAACTTGACTAATTGTTTCTAATGCCATATTCGGCTCCTTTCGTAATTAATGGATTAATACCTTTTGGTATTGATTTCACGTAAGACATCATCCATTGTAGTGTCTACGTTTGTAGAACCGGGAGCTTGAGGATCATCGACTCCGACACTGGAATCTTCAGAACCATCGATTACACCCGCCTTTTTAAGTGCTTCTTCTAAACTTGATAAGCGATTTAATAAACCTTCATTGGCCTTCTTTTGCTCGGCAAGTTCATTTTTAACTGTTTCAAATTCCTCAATACTCACAAATTGAGGAGGAACTTCTGGTCCTGGAACAGATGGTTCTGTTGGTGGAACTTCTGGTGGGACTTCAGTTGGAGGCACTACTTCTTGTGCTTCTGGAGGTACAGGAGGTACACTTTCAGACTCGGCTGGCACTTCATCTTGTGGAGGCACTACTTCATCTTCTCCCTCTGGTATAACTTCAGATTCACTTGGTGCTTCTTCTTCAGGTGGAACTTCGCCGGAGGTACTAGACTCTTCATCATTCCCTTCAGAGACAACTTCGGTTTCATCGCTTGAGGCGGCGATTACTTCTTCAATTTGTTCTTCTTCCATTCCAGCTTCGATAAGAGCAGCACGTAATTTTTCAACATCAATTTTTGCCATTGATTTTGCCCTTTCTGTGTGAATTTTAGTTAAGATTGTGTTCGGCTTCGATTTATACCTTTAATGGTCTCTACCTATTAACTACTAATTTTAGATTAACAAAGATATTATTTTTTTACAATAGGTAAGAAAAAAAGATGGACTTTTTAGTTTCCATCTAGTTTTGGCCAATCTAGATCATTTTGATTGAGAATACTTTAATGCATCGCTCCTCAATCATTTCAGTTTTTATCAAGTCCCCTTCACTTAACTAGTTCCCTGCATGGATACATCGATGATGTTCATTCACAGTCATGTACAATTCTCTAGTTTCTAGAACCTTTGACCTTACTGAGATCAAAGTGGTTATTACTTGGCTTGTGAATAGACTATCATATTATAATTTCTGATGCAAGAAAAAAATCACAACCATTTTATTGATTGTGATTTAGTCGTTTATACTCTCTCGGTTTTATCCTAATTTGATGAATTGAATCACACCATAAGGTCTGACATTTGCGTTGGCTGCCAATGCATCGGCAAATGCCTCCTCAAAATTAACAACGATTGTTCTTGGACCAGTGCCATCAATTGTAAGTTTGATTCTTGTGACCATTGTTGCACCATTATTATAAGCAATAGCATTGACAACTGTTCTGTTATCATATGCCTTGACATATGGGAAAATAGCACAGGTTGTATTGAATAATAAGATGCATAAACCACCATCGGCAATTGCATTAAATTCTGCTTCGGTAAGTTCTTTGTAGAAATCGGCTGTGTTTGTGTCACCCTCATGAACATTGATTGCTCCAAGATTGATTTGAGAGCCAACTTTGACAACATTCGCAATTTTGTTATTGAGTTCTGTTACTGCGGCATCGAGTTCAGATTGAGTAACACCACCTTGAGAGTCAATGTAATCTTCAATCTGTTTGCCTTTAATTGTAACACCACCATTTAATGCGACTGGTTCATTGAAAACTCTTGGTTGAACTTGTGGAGCAACATTTTCGTGAACAGGCGTTCCTCTTTCACCTTTAACAAGATGAATTAATGGTCCATTATCTACACGAACAAATCCAGAAGGAACTAAAACCTTATTTGCGGCTGGATCAATGATTGCTTGTTCGAGATATTTGTATTTTCTTCCTTGACAAATGTAAAGAACATTCCCTTCAGGATTGACAACAGATGACAAGGCATCAACTTCTACTTGTTTGGTATATCCACTACCATTTGGATTTGGTGAAAGTTCTGGTTTAACACCATCACCAACTAATTTATCCGTTAACTTATCAGACATAACTATTTCTCCTTAAACAATTTTATTTTATATTGAAAATTATGATCTTACAAGATGCAAAGAAAAAGACCACTTAAGGTCTTATCAGAGTTATTATTTTTGAGTCCGTATTACCTCTCTGACTAGGTATGGGACTAATATCCAAGTTCTTCTTTGAATAAGTCATCCATGAACTTGTTATATTTCTTGATATGTTCTTCGGTTACTTGGTCGACAGGAATATTGAAATAGTCGGCTGTATCTTTTCTCCACTCTGCTTCGATTCTAGCATCTTCATCATTGCGGAGTCTCACTTGTTCATCATATCTATTTTTGCGAGTGGTATCATAATGCTCAATGAACTTGTCCATAGGCATTTTTTCAATTTCATCCCAAGGATCAGTTTCATAACCCAAATACACAGGAAACTTTGTGTCCATACCATATTCTTGACCAGCAGCTAACATACGGTGTAAACCTTCTTGCCAATATGCATTATGGTAACCAATATCACCAGCATCATCCAACTTTAGCCAAGGCGTATCAAATTGTCTGCCTTCTCTCATTGCCTTTCTCATATCGGCAACAGACATCTCATTAGCAACTCTTTCTCTTTGTCTCATAAGTGCTTCTGGAGTCTTATAATGACCAAAATGTGCGGCAAACTTATAATAATCATTCGGACTCATCTGAACGATTCGATGATTTTCAAACATATTTTCAGGAGTTTGCCACTTCTTTTGAGAGATGCTTTTTGTATTAAAAGGTTGAACTTTTGGTTCAAGCATTGCATTAGACTGTTCAATTGGAGTTTTAAATGCTTCCATCTTCTAACTCCTTTCTGAATGATTCTAAACCTTTCGGAGTTCTTGCTAATTTCGCCTTGATGTGTGAAAATGCCTCCACAGGAACATCACCATAGATAATTCTGTCGGTATCATTAGCTCTATGTATTTTAGATGGATCAACATCATATGCAATGGCATAGTCACCATATCTCCATCCTTCAGTATTTTCTTGTCCCCACACATCACCTTTAATTTTGTTGGTTTTCAAAATTTCTTTCAATTTAGGAAGAGTGGTTTGATGATAAAGTCTTATTTTGCCTTCTGGCACTTGTTCAGAATAATTTTTAAATTTATGAACAACATCTGTTGGCTTTGAGAATTCTTTATCTAATAAGTCTGGGATAGTTTTAAATTGTTCCATCATATACCTCATTATCATTGTATGTAATAAGATTTCAGATGACAAGAAAAAAACACCTCCGAGAAGGTGTTTGTTTATTAGAATGTATGACCGTTTTTTAACCAATCTTGGTATTGTTTGTATTTTTCTGGAGTGTTGACTGGACCCCAAGCACGCTCATAGTCGGCATCGACATCATCATATTCCCATTCATCTTCATCGACCTGTCTGCCTTTTGGTGCTGGTTCGGCTTTTTTGAGATGGAGTCCTAATTGTTCATCAACCTCATCTCCATAGTTTTTTACTTCATCCAAGTAGGCATTGTAGACTTCATCATCACTCATCTTGGTGTAATCATATGTGTCTTTGTCATAGTAATTAGGCATGAACCATTCTTTCATACCTCTGATGACATCTTCCCTACTTAATGTTGGTTTTTTTGTCATCGCTTCACTTTGAGCTAATGGATTTTTAAATACTTCTGCCATAATTAGTCCTCCTCATATCCCATTGGCGCATTCTTTTGCCAATAATCATTATAGAGTTTATCATAGGCAATCATCAAGGCATCAAAGGTTGGTTTATATCTTGCATCCCAAATCTTGTTGCCTTCATCGTGTTTACCTTTTCTATAAAAACCTTGCATTTCTTCATCGGCATCACTACTCTTGAAGAGTTCCCTCAAGGTTTGTTCGACACCTTTTTGATCCCAATTGTCGACATCATAACCTTTTTCTCTTAAGAGAGGCAAGACATCTTCATATTGTTTGTTGATACGAGCTGTATATTCTGGAGATGATCCCTTGACACGTCTGACTTTTTGAACATCTTTCATAATGCCATCAGCTTGGTCGACAGGATTCTTAAAAACTTTTTCTTGTTCCATATTACATCCTCCTCTTTAAAGGTCCTAAATCTTTTGGTTCGATTGCCCAGCCGCCGAATCCACGTCCATCTGATACACCTCTTTGCATCAAATTAACTGTTCTTGTTTTTGGATTAACTGAAAAGATGTGTGTAACATTTGGATTCTTGCTTGAAGCTGGTTTGTATGGAGGAAGGTCAAAGTATTTACTTAATTCATTCCAAAGTCCTTCTTCTTCACCTTGCAAATAGTTGTCTCTTCCCATTTTCCAAGCTGGATAATAAATGGAATCAAACAACTCATAATCATCCATCTCTTTGATTCTTTCTTCAGGAGATTGACCATTTTTGGTTAGCATCGCATTTTTGTATTTTGGCATAAATGCGAAACGGTTAAATCCTTCTGAACCATCACGTCCAGAATGTAACTTCCATCCATCATTGGTTTGCACCCAAACTGAATGACTTGGAGTATTTACAGGAGTTTTGGGATTCATCCCTTCTTTGACTAATTGCTCTTTTAGAATTTCATTTGCTAATTGATCTGGTGTTTTTGCCATTTTTATTTTCCTCCATGTAATTCGTTAAATAGACGCTCACATAACATTTTATCTTCTTCTTCGTTTCTTGCATAGAGCAAACCATTGTGTCTTGGATTTACACTATAGAGTTCAATTTCATATGGTTCTTTTTCAGCATCGGTTTGCAAGCCATAAAGTTTGCCATTTTTGTACCAGACATCACTGACTGTTTCTGGGATTTTTATTCCCATCTCTTGACTGATGTAGTCCATTCTATCTCCCCAGTCATTTGGAAAATCTTCGGATGCTTTTTTGTAAACTTTATCGAATTTTTCAAGTTCTAAATCGATGCTTTTGGCAGGACTAATATAACCACGTGGTTTTTCACCTTCTTTTAACATAGCATCACTTTGAACGATGGGATTTTTAAATATTTTTTGTGCCATTGCTATTTCCCCCTTTTGACAATATTTGGATTTGGTTTATATCCACCGATTTGGCGGGCAAAGTATTGTTTAGCATATTTTTCAGCTTCATCTTGACCACTATATCCAGGATCGGTTCTTTTGAGAATTTCTTCCATCATATTGTCGAATTCTGGTTCACCTTTATAGACATCTAACATCTGTGACCATTGATCGTGTTCAACATCACTCTTGAATGGAAGTTCAGATTCAATTTCTACAAGTAGTTTGTTGTACTTGTCGATGGTGTTTGGATTGCCATCACCCATATGTTTGAAAAATTTATTCCACTTATCTCTAGTGGATGGATTCATTGCTTTTGCTTGTTCGATAGGAGTCTTAAATACTTGTGCCATAAAAACCTCACTTATAGTATTTGTTAATGAAGTCACGAATTTGTCTTTCGTTTTGTATATCTTCTAAATAGCCCAAACTTTGACCATATTTGTCATCTGAACTACTTACTTCTATATTATCCAAATATCCCATTCTCCACAATTTATAAATTTGATTCAATTGTTGTTCTGATGGTTTGGACATAAGATCAATTGCATTAGTTTCTGGGATGAGTCGAATGTTGCCACCTCTCATAAAATCCATCATATTGTGACTGTTGCCACCTTGTTCCATTTCTTGCAAATCGACATTTGCATTCAAATATGAACTTCCGATGTCTCTATGGTCGAGCATTCTTCTTCCTGATCCACCACTTCCATCAAGCATTGTGCCATCTGGAAGCATATAAAAAGCATTATTGAATTTGGTGGTTAATCCGAATTCTTTAATAGCTGCTTTTCTGATAGCATCCATTTGTTGTGGATTTGTTTTTGCAATCTTTTGAGCGTTTTTCTCATTCCAAGCATTGATTTCTTTGTTGACTCGCTCTCTATCTTTTTCTTCTCTTTCAGCTTGGCCGATAGACTTTAGATAATTTTCATGTTCATTTTCTGGGATTCCAAGTTGTTTTAGTTCAGAGCGATATTTTTCATCATCACTTGTAAACATCGACTTTGCTTGTTCTAATGGTGTCTTGTAAACTTCGCTCATAGAAACTTGTTGCTCCCTTCTCTAACATTAATTCGGTATTGATACCAAGCATAACCATTACGCTCACAGTATGCTTTATATTTTTCTATCATTATTTTAATTTGCTTTTCTAATGATTGCACTATCTTTTTCTCACCAAGTTTTCGATAAAGCAACAATCGAGTCTCTTGAAGTCGGATTTGTCTTTCCATTTCTCTGATTCTTTGCTCGATTTCTCTTTGTCTAGTGACTTCTTCTTTGTCAAAGGATGTTGGTTTGCTCTTTTCTGGATCATATGGAATTAATCTATGGCGGCAATTAAAACCACAATAAATATTATTGTTGTATCCATATGGACCAACAACAGCCATAATATCAGGAAGAGAATACACATTCTTACCATTCATCTTCTTAACCAAGAATGATGACTTTTTATAGTGAAATCCCTTATCGACAGTCTTTTGAGGATTCTCTGCATGTTCAGTTAAAGACACCAAAGCACCTTGCCAAACTTCACATCTTTTACTACAGTTAGGATGAGAACTTAAATAGGCATATTTGACACCATCTTTTTTAAGATCATCCAAGTTTTCCATCTGTTTATTATATCTGACATCGAGTTCTGCTTTTTGCCATAGTGAAATAGGTTTTTTGCCTTCCTCAAAGGTAGTTAATGGTGTAGCCGCAAACTCATCCATCTTCTTTTCTACCTCTTTAAAATAGTCTTTGATATATGGCACAGCTTTGGCATCAGCCCATTCTTTTTTGTTGATTAGTGCTTTCATATCCATTGGAGTTTTGATGTTTGCAAGGTCAACATCCTTTGGAGCATATCTGAAAACTTTGCTCTTGACTCTCTCAAATTCCACCTTTTGAATGTTAAAATACCGAGATAGATAGTAATTGGAGCGTTTTTTCAAACCTTCCATATATGCTTTTCTATCTTTTAAATCCTGTGGAATCTTCTTGTCAACATCTGATATGACTGTCATAATTGCAAAAATCAATGCTTTCTTTGAACTCATATTTAAAAAGGCAGAGAAGATAAGCATCTTGATTCTAGTTTCTGCATCTTGGAATATAGGCAAAAAAGTCGATTGATAGAAATTATCAGTCGAACTTTCTTTTAATATAGGTTTTAAACTAACGTGGTTCTGTAGTGCCTTTTGCATCCATATCACCACTTATTTCTTCTGGACCAAAGCCGCCTTCGGCATTCATTTGCATCATTTGTTGCATCATCATCATTTGTTGACGGTCCTGGGCTTTTTTGATTTTTTCTTGGAGTTTTTCTTCTTCAAGGTCTGGATTCATAAGTCTGATGGCTTCATCCATATCAATTAAACCGACATCGAGTTCTTTAGCAATTCTTTCTAAAAGACGGTCTTTGTTCAACAATGATGGACTTGCAAAGTCAATATCGACATTTGCTTTTCTACCATAGAAATTCATAGTGGTTTCCATCAAACGATTGATTGGTTCTTTGAAATATGAACGGTGGAGATTGATAAATGCAATGGAAATATCATCTTCACTATCAATTTGTGTTGCTGTCATTTGAGCTGCACCTTGAGCTAAATAGGAAGAGAGAATCTTTGGACTCATTCCCCATTTAACCGCAATATTCTTAAGACAATTTTCTTTAATTAATTGCCATTGATCCGCTCTTAATTCAAATTGTTGGACAATTGGTCCTTGTTCATCAGGATTGACTCCGGGCATTCTTTCATACATATTGCCATCGAGTCCAGAAAGTGGACTATTTGCCGCCGCTGGTGCAAATGGTGTTGCATCACCTTCGACTTGACCTTCTGAATTTAATGCAGGAATTCCACCTGTGATGTCACCAAGAGACATGGATTTTGGAATAAAAACTGTGCCTTTACCATTGTACATATCTCTGATGAGGTAGCTGGATGCAATCTCATATGTGATAAGATCATCTTGGATGCCAAAAATCATTGACTCACCGAAGTTTGTACCTGTTGGAACAGATAAGTCACCTTCACCATTGAGCAATGCTTCAACACCTAAATTCAAGAAACCGAGTTCTTGTGGTTCATCAATGCGAAGTAAACCATAGTCATCTTTAATTGCTTTTCTAATTTCAGATGGAACTTCTTCCCATTTGACAGATGAACGGTTTGTGTTTGCCGCCATCAAATTGTTCAAAGATTGAGCTTGGGCTCTATGGATGCAATATTCAACCACAGGAACCTTGTCACCTTTTTTGTGGACAACTTCATATGAACCATCTTCTGCTCTTAATTTGATCTTTGGTTTGTATTCTAACCAATAACGATGCTCAACAAGATAGTATTGTGTGTTTTGCTTATTTCTTGTATCTGTGTAATTTCTAATAAGGAATTTAGCATCCTTAACTTCACCTGTGAAATCAGCTAAATAGAAGCAATTGTCAAAACGAACCGCTTCCCACCAAATTGTTTGGTTTGATCTCTTGTTCATCTTCAATAATGATGTGCCAATAGCAACGGAAAAACCAATAGCATTCTTAACTGCTTTGTGGATTTGGTTCTTTGTTGTCCATTCTGATGCAAACTTTAAGTCTGCCATTCCTTCATCACTATTTTCTGATGTTAAGCGGAGAACAAGTTTTTCTCCTGCGATTTGTTTGGTTAAACCACTAATTAATTTGGATGCGATGTGTGTGGAGATGATCCCAGATTGACCACTTTGATGTAAAGAAGGCACATAACCATCTAACCATCTGACACAAGGCAAAACCATTCTTAAAGCATAATCGCGGTAATATCCAGCGATTTGTGCGCAGAACATAGAGGAATTGGAATAGCTGTAAGTTTCATTTACCGCCGCCGCAAGTCCTACTTGCCATGTCGTGACACCAATATTGCCTACTGGATTTTCAACATTTGCTTGTTTAACTTCATCGGACATAAATTCCTCTCCTTTATGCTAATTTAATTTTTTATTTTCTTTTACACCGACATCGGCTTCTTCGAGTGCTTTTCTTTTTGCTTCTTCTTGTTCCTCGATTTTTGCTTGGACATCATCTGTTGCCTTAACAATATCGGTAACACCTAATTTATCGGCAATGACCATAAGCATCCTTAATAAGTCTGTTTGTCCCATTACCACTTGTTTGAGATAGACATTTTGAAGGATCAATTGTCTGAATTCCATTTGTCTCCAATTCTTACGGTCAAGTAAACGAACATCAAGTTCCTGTTTTCCTAACTTCATGTCTTTGTCTTGGAGGACAATTGGCATATCTGCCTCTTTCATCATCTTCTCAAAGAGTGCTTGGTTTTCTGGAGAGAGTTGTGTTGAGTTAAGTTGTGCTTTTTTGATAGCTTTCTTAACAGCTTGAACATCCTCTTCAGTTAATTTGACCTCTTCTTCTGGGCTGGTCGCTTCCTCATTGATTTTCTTTTCATCAATCATACTTATTTACTCCTTTACATTAAGTATATCTTTAATCAATACTGTTTGTCTATTCATCAGTTTAGCAATATTAAAATATTGGATATTTTCTGGATTCTTGTACCAAGAAATTGTGCCATAAGTGAATGCGTCACAAACATCGTTAGGAACAATTGGATCATAGTTATCTTGCTTCTCATTCCAAACAAGAGACATTATTTGCTCAACCAAGAGATTTTGCTTGAGTTTCAACCATTTGTTCTTTGTGTAATTGTAATATCCACCATAGTCAATTACAAGCAAGTTGTTGTTCAGAATAGCACTCTGAACCGTTGAAACCATATCAGGAACATTTGTCTTCTTGACAGGTTGGATGTCACATCTATCACTTGCAAAGAATCGAAGTTCGGCAATCAAGTCTGCCGCCGCCGAGTCAACTCTGATGAAAATAGGCAATTTCTGCATATATGGATGTTGTCTGAACTCAAGCAATGATCCCATATGGAATCTCTTGCACAAGTCCTCAAACCAATACAAGAATCTATCCTGGACCAATTGATGATAACCTAAAGCACCATCTTGAATCGGATTGTGATAGAAGATTGGTCCAATCACAGCTTGTCCATTGTTTAACAAGATAATCGGAACAGCCGCACTACAGTCATTGTTAACAGCACCATCAACACCAATGCAACAAGCAATTGGTCTGATCTTGGTTCTCTCTTGAATCTTGGACCATTCAGCAGCAGTGATGACATGCTTCTCTGGTTTGAACATCGGATAGACTGCACCGAATCCACCTGTCATCTCTCCTAAATAGAACCATCTATAATAATCTTCATCATTTAATTTAGTCTTGAGGATTTCCTTCAAGTCGTAGTCATTGATGAATGGAAGGATGTCTAGATAAGTCACATTGATGACTTCCCAATCTGGATCATACTTCTTTTCTTCAATCATTTTACTGAACCAATGTGCCATTTGTGGACGTGGATTGCCAAGAATGAAAACTTTAACATTATTACCGAAGTGACGTCTGAAGGATGCCATTGCTTCATTGAGGTTTTGTTCATCCTTTAATTCTTGAGTTTCTTCTAATATTACAATTTTAATCTTATGCTTTGTCTTGATAGACTTGGTTCTTGATGTATTACTGCCACCATAACCGATGAAATAGATTGTTCCTGATTCTCCCTTGCGCTCGATTCTTAATGGACTTCTCTTGAGATGAAATTCTTCACTCACATTTTCTCCCATATCATCAATTGCCGCCGCTAACTCGGCATAGGATGAATCACCTAATGATCCATAACTAACACGAGCTACAACAACATCAAAATACGGTTCCATGAGCATCGTGATAACCGCTATCTTTGAAGTATTATTTGTTTTGCCGCCAAGTCGACCACCGTACAAGAGAAAGTTTGTCTTATCACTCTCCATTATCTTTTTACAGAAGAGTGGCATTGCTATCTTGATGGCCATTAGACGATGGCTGGTTCCTTTGATTCAGATAGAATCTTTTCTTCCATCTCTCTGATTCTATCTTTATTTTCTTTTGTTCCAGGATCAATGAACTCAACTTGAATTGGTTCAACTGATGGTTTTTGTGTTTCATCTTCTTTAACTTTCTCACTTGGTTTACTAAAGAAGTCGGAGTATTGTCTCTCCAAGAACCACATTGATCCACTTGCATTAATTCTCTTATCTGATGTCGAACTTTTGATTGTTTCAAGATGCTCGATAGCCGCTTTTGCTCTCTTCATATTACATTCTTTAATAATCTCATAACATTGATCCGCGAACTTACGGAACTTACGGTTGTTACGATATTGAAGCATAGACTCGGCACTAGGTTCAATAAAAGCACTCATCGATGTTTTCTTCGATGGTGATGAATCTGCCGCTACCGTCTTAATATTGTCAACAGAGACTCCATAATCATTTGCTTGAAATCCAGACAACTCATCTTGCATCTTTGCTTCTTTAACAATCGAATACATCGCAATCCAATAGTAATAGGTCGCTTGAGAAATCCCGGAATATTCCAAAGCTATGAGCAAAGGCGCACCTTCTTCAAGTGCTTCCTGTAACTTTTGTATTTCTTCTGATGTTGCAGTTATTTCTAGTTTTTTCTTTGCCATTGGAATCTCACTCTCTTTTCATTTTACAACTCCAGGATCATAATTCACAAATAAAAAAAGCGCACCGCTTTATTTCAGCAAAAGGAGATGCGCTATACTGAATCATAGATTCAGTCCTAGATTTATGACTGGAGGTCCATCTAGATTATGGGCTGAACAATAGTGGATAGGCACTATTATCCATATGATTAGATGAGCAGAGGTAGATACTTGCATAACCTTTGCTCGTTATTATATTAACATACGCGTATATATTTATACAATACTTAATTTACTTTTCTTATATACTTTATATGATATTTCTTAACCTATCCAAACAAAAAGCGAGAAGCGCCCAGATATTAATTGGAGTAAATAAGTGGACAAGTGAGGACTTCTCGCCTTTTTCATTTTATTATAGTTTTGTAAGGATTCACAACAAAATATATTTACATCTGAACTAATTTATATCAATTACATTATATTTTTATACCTAACTAGATACTTGTTTACCTTATTATAAATAGATATATATTTTTTTCTTATTTTTAATTCTTTTAATGAAATTAATCTTTTTTTAAAAAGTTAATTTGATAAGATAAGATTAGTTTAGATAAGATAAGTTAAGTTTAGTTATTATATATAATGCGCGAGGTGTGTTCCAGGATCAAAATTAAGTTTTTTTATTTTTCTTGTTGCAATTCGCACCAAATTGATTATCATATAGATAGGAGGTCAAGTTAGATATGGGAATTAAAGAATTTTTAGACAAACTTAACGAAAAGTTCCATAACAAATTTAAATTTTTCAAAGCTGAATATCCAAAAGGTTATGATGATGATCCATTTATCATTGTAGTTGATTTAAAGAGAGGTATTATCCTTGCTTATTTTAAGTATTACAATGATATGGTTTTTGGCATTCATGCAGATTGCTCATTTGATGATTTAGTTAAAATCACAGATGAAATCAGAAAGATTTTAGGAGATTAATTATGGTAAAGACAATTAGACCATACGGTAGCATATCCGAAGAGCAAATTGTTTTCATAACTCCACTCACAAAAGGTAGATTTGCTTTAGTTGATAAACTAGGAAATCAATCAATCATTGAACAAAAAGTATTCAATGAACTCAAAAATAAAGGATTTACAATAAAGGAGGTCAAATCAAAAGTATGAGTAAGATTGTAAAATTATTAACATTGGTTCTCACCAATTACCGCAACATTGACTATGCCACATTCCAATTTAATGGTGACTGGTCAAAAATTGTTGGTGAAAACCGCATCGGCAAAACAAATACACTTGAGGCAATTTATTGGTTATTAACCGATAAGTTACTTACAGGTTCTAGTGACATTGCCGCTATCAAATGCCTAGCAGATACCACAAGAGAAGTCAGAGTAGAAGCTACATTTGAAGTGTATGATCCATCCACTCCACAAGTTCCACCAAAAAGAGTAACTCTAAAAAAGGAATATGGAGAGAATTGGGTAAAAACTCGTGGCACAACAGATTTAGAAATGAAAGGTCATTACAACACCTATTATTTCAATGATGTCAAACAAACCACAGTTAAGGCATATCAATCACTTCTAAATGATACTTTCGGAATCACAAAAGATTTTGGAAAAGTAGATGTGATGCGTATGCTTATTGATCCTATTTATTTAGGAGAATTAGGTGAAGATAAAGATTGGATGGAATTAAGAAATTTCATTATCAATCTTATCGGTGATGTTAAAGATTCAGATGTCTTTGAGAAGAATCCAAGTCTTTTAATGATTAAAGATGATTTAGCATCTGTTGATGGTAGAATCGACCAACTCAAAAAACGCTATAAAGGTGAAATTGATGGATTAAATGATACCATCATTGGCAATGATGCACAGATCACAATGCTAGAAAGCACCGAACATCCAAATGATGATGAAGTTGCAATTGCCAAAAAAGTAATTTCTGAAAATGAAGAAAAAATCAACACTCTTCAAAGTGAAAAGAGTCAAGACACAATGATTTCCTTCCTTAATCATCAAATCAATGAGAAAGAGAAAGAAATTAATATTTGTACAGCTCAACTTCTCAAAAGCAATCCTTTTGTTGCTAAACAAATCAAAGCTGAAGAAAATGCAAGAACTTTGATGAACAATGTTTCTAATCTTAAATCTAAAATTTGGGAAAAAACAAGTGCGATTAAAACAGGTGAAACTGTTCTTCAACTTGGACAACAAGAGATTGACACACTAGAGGACAAGAGAAAAAGATTGCTAGAACAATATCATGAACTTGGATCAAAAATTAAAAATCCAAGTGACAATATCTCATTAGTCTGTCCTACTTGCAATCGCCCATTTGAAAACAAAGACGAAATCATAGACACAATGGTTAAACAATGGCAAGTTAAACAAGATAAGATTCTTGTCGAAGGCAAAGAATGTGCGAAAGAAATTGAGAGCAAAAAGTCATTGCTAGAAAGTCATAGAGCAAAATACGCCGCTTTATCAGAAGAAATAAAGTCTTTTGAAGAAGAACTCAAAGATGCCGAAAGCAAACTTGATGTTGCCAACAAAGAAAAATGTGACTTACTTGATGCCTCACATAATTACAAACCAGAGTCTGAAGAACTCAACATTCTCAACAATCAATTAAATGATCTCAAAGGTCAACTTGCGAAAGTCAGTAAAGATGATGAAAGCAAGAATGAAGCAATAAATGAATCTATTGCCAAACTCAATGATGAAACCAATCCATATCGTGTGGTTTTGGAAAAATACAGTCACTGGAAATGGAATCAAGAACAACTCAAAGAAACAAGAAATACCAGAGATGCCAATGCTAAAAAATTAGCTATTGTTGAGCAAAAGAGAGAACTCTTAAATTCATTCATTTACACAAAACTTAATATGTTAGATGAAAGAGTTGCTTTGGTGTTCGGAAACATTAAGTTCCAATTAATTAAAGAAAACATCAATGGTGGTTTTGATACCGTTTGCAAACCTTATATCTATGATGTTGATAAAGATGTAAGCACTCCTGTTCTTTGGAAGAGTGGTAGCAAATCTGAAAGAATTGTTACAGGTATCGCCATTGCCGAAAAGGTAAAAGCAGCTTTAGATTTACCAAATCTTCCATTCTTATTTGATGAAGGTGGAGAAATCTCAAGTGATACATTTGCCACAAAGTTCAAAACTCAAGCACAATTAATTTGTGTCAAAGTTCAAGACAATATCAAAAAACCAATGGTTCTCAAGATTTAAGGAGGTCTTTTATGAAAAACGAAATCACAAGAACACACACCAATACAGTTGCTAAAACTGAAGGAGAGAAAAATCTCGCCTTACAAGCTAAACTCTTAGATCAATTAGAGTCTGGCACTCAAGAAATGGGACAATCATTTTCCTCTTATGGTAAACAATGTGTCATTAATGCCATTTCTTCATTCTTGCTTCAATGCAAAAGTCAAAATATCCCATTTGACCAAGTGGATGGAACAACACTCCGTTTAGCGCTTCAAAATGTCGGATATACTGAACTCAATATGGCCGCAATCCCAAGTGAATGCTATTACAACATCAGAAAAACCACAATGGATGTTGAAGGTCAAAGAAAATCTATGTACACAGTTGCTATTATGCCACAAGGTGCTGGCAACGAAAAACTAGTTAGAAAATATGGTGTTAATATCAAAACACTTCATCCAGCTATCTTGATTCGTGAAGGTGATGAATTCATTATGCCATCCTTTAATGGCATTGAAATTACTCCACCTGTGTACAAACCACAATTCCAAAATATGAATAACAAGGTTGTCGGTGTTATGTACATCATCGAAAAGACCGATGGAAGAGTGGAATACCTTATCTCCACTAGAGAGAGCATCAAACCTAATATCATTGCTCAAATCAGACAAAATGCCTTGTATTCCGAAGAATTTAAAGTTCCCGGCAAGTCATATGAAGTCGACAAAAAGAAACGAGATGCTTTTTATGAAAAAATCAACAATGATTTTGAGAAACTTACCGTTGATGAAATTCTTTCTAATCCAGAATGGATGAAGTGGGTGAATCCTACCTATACATCTGGTGGATCAAAAGAAGCAATGGTTATTCGTAAAATGAAGAACAATGCTCTTAAGAATTATCCAAAAGAATATGATAACTCTTATATTGCCAATGCGGTTATGAATATGTTTGAGGATAAGGATGATTCTTTAAATGAAGAACCAAAAGCAATTCAAACAAAAACCGTCGATGAAAAAATCGAAGAAGTTGAAAAAGACATTGGTGAAGAAAAAACATCTGAAGAAGTTGCCGATTTTGTGGTAGATGAACAAACAGGTGAAGCATTCCCAACAGGAGATTCTTCCAAAGAAGCAACATTTGAATCAGTAGATGAAGAAGAGGACATTCCACAATCTCCATCTGAACCAGAAGCTGAAAGTGATCCATTCTAGTATGAAAGCATATTGTCTAGCATCATCATCGTCTGGCAATTGTTACATCCTTGAATTTAATATCAATGGGATGCCTACTTACCTTATGGTTGAGTGTGGCATCCCACTCTCTGACATCTATAAGAAAATGAACAATTATCAATTGAGCATTTCCAATATATGTGGATGTCTAATCACTCATGCACACCAGGATCATTGCTGTGCCGCAAGACACTTGAGCAATAGAGGTATCAATATCTTTGCCACAAAAGAGACATTAGATAAAATTTACTGTAAAGGAATAGAATTGACTAACAAGGCAACAAAAATAACTGATGGTTTATATGTTGCATCATTCTTGGTTGATCATGATATTGAAGGAGCTGTTGGATTTATCATTAAAACTTCCAAAGAAACTGTCATATTTATCAATGACCACAAAAGATGGAGTGCCAATCTAAAACCATTTAAACCAAATTATGTTTTTATCGAATGCAACTATGACCACAAATTTGTTTATGCCACTATGCATGATTTAGAAGCAAAACTTAAAAGCAATGATTATACAGATTCAGAGAAATATAAGTTCCAACAAAGTATGAACCAACATACTAGAAATCTAAATTCTCATTGTTCTCTACTTGGAACTCTTAAAGGTTTGGCAAAAATGGATTTAAGTCAATGCAAAGCTATATTCCTTATGCATCTCTCTGATAGATATGCTAATGAATACAGGATGAAGAGTGAAGTCGAAAGAGCAACTAGAATTAAAACATATGTCTGTGGGAAAGGAGGAGGAACAAAGTGAAAGATTATATCCTTTTAAACTACGATTACATCTTTAATGACCATATGGCAAAATGTAGTCACCAAGCAAAGTTATACTACATTAAGTTAATGTTCTTTGCCAACAATGGTTTTGTCTCAAATCCTAAAGAAATTTTAGACTCATTTGGATTCGATATAGGTGTACTAAATGAGTTAATTGCTAATGATGAAATCAAAACACTTCCCGGACGTGATGAAGTCTTTATTACATCATATTTTATACACACAAAGTTCAATCCTGCATCTTGGACAAAAACACCATTTGCTGAATATTGGAGAGGCAAACTCTATATCAAGAAAAATGGAGTTGCTACCTTTAAACCTCAAGAATCTGAAGATGATCCATTACAAGATGTTAAGAAAATTGATGATTCTAAACCAGAGGAACTTAAGAAAATCTTGCATGGCATAGTTCAACTACAAAATGACTCTGAAGAAAAGTCCGAAGATTCCCAAACTGATTGGGATAAATTACTAGATGATATAGAAGCATCAAAATAAATGTTGCACTTTGCACCTTTTTAAATTAATATATAATCAAGAATACACTGGAGGAAAATTTATGGGAAACAAGTATTCACAAACAAATGAAGCAAAGGAACAATACACATCTCCTTTACTTAAACATATGGGAGCAGTAACTCTCATTGATCCAAAACACATTTTTACAAGAGATGAATTGGCAGCTCACTTAAACTGTTCAGACAGAAAAGTTAGAAGAGAGATTGAGAAACTTGCCAATTATTATCCAATTATCTCTGTCTCATCAAAACAAGGTTATCGTCTTGGCTCTTTTGATGACAAGTCAAGTTATGATACTTTAAAATCTTTAAAAGAAGATGTGAGACATACACTTGCCGAATTGCAAAGTAGAATAGAATCTCTTCAAGCAAGAATGAAACCACTAATTGCTTTAGATGTGAAAATTAGTGAACAAATTGAAGTAAAATTCAATGAAGAATCTCATTAATTATGCTTACAAGTTATTATGATGTTTATTATATTAATGGTGACTATGAGCGACTCTGGAGGCAGGAAGATATGCTAGCTTGTCGCTTTGGTAACAAAAATGTAAAGAGCATCAAACACTATAAATTAACCAAAGATGGTTGGAAAGTGAAGGTGATCTTATGAAATACATCAGAACAAGAAATGACAAAATACTTGATTTAGACACAATGGAGTTTGATTGGGCTTTGCCAAGAGAAAACTTCGTGAAATCAAATGCCATCAAACAAGCCGACACTATTGAAGAATTGTGTGATGAAGCTGTTTTCTTTGATAAAAATAATAAACCACATTACCAATCACAAGAAGGTGCTATCTGGTATTTAGGTGCTGGACTATACACAAAAACATTAAGGTTCGGTATTTTTACTGATAAAGGACTTATCTATGTCGCAAAAATGAATGATAAAGAGGAACTTGAATTGTTATGAGTAGAAACAAAGCACTTATGGCCACATTATTACCTATAATGAGTTTAGGTATGATGGTAGATTTAGGTAGTGCCAAAGGTAAGTTTGATAAACCATATAGATCAAACAAACCAAAAGTGGTTGGTTATGACCACAAAGAACATACACCAGAAGAAAAGTTCAAGAAATGGTGTCATAGGCAAAAGATTAAAGAACGCAGAAAAAGAAAAGGTTGTAGGAAAGGCGGAAGAATCTAATGAGCAAAGAGTTTAAAAGTTTTTACAAAAAAGTAGCTGGTGGAGAAGGACAAAAATGTCACTATCCAACAAGATTAGATACTTATGGATGTGGATGTTTCCATGACTGTAAGTATTGTTATGCAAAATCTTTATTGAGTTTCAGAGGTTTATGGAATCCTGCTGATCCAAAAAAGATTGAAAATGTAGTCAAGAAATTACCGAAAGGTACAATTCTCCGTTTAGGCGGTATGACTGATTGCTTTCAACCTTGTGAGTTGGAACATAGAGTGACCTATGAAACAATTAAAATCCTTAATAAGTATGGAATTGGTTATCTTATTGTAACTAAATCTCATCTTGTTGCTAATGATGAGTACATACAAATTATGGATAAAAAATTAGCACATATTCAAGTTACCGTCACAACATTAGATGATGATAGAAGTCTTGAGTATGAGCAAGCTAGTGTACCAAGCAAGAGAATTGCCGCAATCCTAAAATTGCAAGAAGCAGGATTTGATGTTGCTATTCGCTTAAGTCCTTTAATAGAAGAATTTATGGACATCAATAAATTAAATTCATTAGGCATTCAGAAGGCAATTGTCGAATTCTTAAGAGTCAATACCTGGATCAAAAAATGGTTCAATATTGATTATTCCAAACACACAATCAAAGAAGGTGGTTATTTACACTTACCGCTCGAAGAAAAGAAAAGAGTTCTTTCTAAAATACATATTCCAACAATCTCTGTGTGTGAGGATGTCCAAGAACATTATGATTATTGGAAGGAACACTTCAATCCAAATAGAGATGATTGTTGCAATTTAGTAAAGGAGGAAAACTAGATGAAGTATATAACAGTTGATATTCCATTATGGTTTGCAATCTTCATCTTGATCCTGGTGGCATTAATATTGATTCATTTAGTATTAGGCGACATCTTTGCTAAATTATTCTATAGACTTTGGAAAGAATCTGAAGTTAGAGAAAAAATGCAAAATAAAAATTTGTTCTATGTTAACGATGAAGAATATTTTGATGTAACAAAGATAGCTACAGTTAGGCATAGTGTTGATGTCCAAAATATTAAAGTTTTCATAGTTACCACTATGGATGGCAAGATATACAAATTATCTCCAGAAAAATCCAGAGCATTAGATGATGTGATGATGGCTAGAGCGGCACAGGAGAGAATCCTATGATGCATTATGTTAGAACATCTGATGGCAAAGTTCATATTTGTGAACAAGATTCAGATGGTATCTATTACTATCAACATGGTGTTAAATACATAGACATTCCACAAGATCAAATAGTCAAGGTGACAGATAACTTAAAAGATATGTGTGATGACTTTATTTGTTGGGAAAACGATAATTTCTTCTGGTTAGCTAGTAGAGAAAATGTCGATTTCGAGCATCTGAAAAACACTTGTTGCAAGGATGTATTTGGATTCATTGCAACCAAAAAAGGTTTAATATACATCGCAAAACTCGATGAGAAAGGAAAGCTGATCCCATACGAGAGATTTGAATAAAAAACATAATGAAGGTGTCTAAAAAAGCATCTTCATTTTTTTATACAAACATTTTTATTTTGTTGTTGCATCTTGCACCTTTTTGATTTACTATAATATTGTGATTTGGAGGTCACTAAATATGAAAGTCAAAGACATTATTCAAGCATTAGCTATGATGAAAGACATCAATCATGTCGAATTTAGTGGTTATGGTTTCGCACCGATTGGATATGGTTTAGACTCATTACTAAAATGTGTTAAAGAAGATAAAGAACCAATCTTAAACGATGACAGTTGCCACCACATTGAAATTAGAAATAATGTTGCAACCATCTATGGCTGCTTCGAGAAATATATTAAGGAAGTAGAAAGGTAATTTTATGAAATATACAATTTTAGTAAAAGATATTATTAACAATATTGAATATACTTGTCCTGATCCAAATTGTGAAGATGTTGCAGATTCACTTTCTGAAGCACTTGTTAAAGCAAGTAAAATTCGTAATTATGTTAACACACACCACAAAAAGTATATGAAAACAATGGTTGTGGTAGTTGAACATCTTGATGGCATCACTTGGATGAGAGATGCAGAAATCGCATATGCCGCGACCAAAATGACTCACAAGGAGGTTCTGAAATGAAAGCAATTTTGATGGCAATCGCACCAGAATGGTTGGTCAAAATCTTAAATAGAGAAAAGACTATTGAAGTCCGTAAGTTATTTCCAAAAGATTATGTTGGTTGGGTTTATTTGTATTGTAGTAAAGGCAAACCATATCTTTATGGCGATAAATCAGTTTATGAAGGAAAACAAGAATACTTTTGGGTTCAAAAGATAGAAGGAAACGGTATTGTTCCATTATTAAACGGTAAAGTAGTTGCTCGTTTCTGGTGTGATAATGTGGAAGAAGTTTTTACTCCAACTTATATTAGTGAAGACGATAATTACTACTCTTGCGATAATATAAAAGAATTGTTAAAGAGTGCTTGTATCACAGAAGATGAACTTTACGATTATATTGGAGAA
>JAEEGL011347543.1_pt1 | contig 27343 bp, 10 predicted proteins | sample 9134231 | NCBI WGS metagenome assembly JAEEGL01 (sample SAMN16246548, study PRJNA631951) | gut metagenome | biome: gut microbiome; feature: rumen; material: fiber-attached | host: Bos | place: Iran: Karaj | collected 2018-10
CAAATCTACTTGGAGAACATTCTCGACAAGAGTCATCCGCTATGGCAGGCAGGTGCCCGCTATATGGCAACATACGCCTATGTCCTTTCACCGCTTACCGATGAAATACGCCTTGTGCCGAGCAGTCATTCAGGCATCCTCTTCAAGAACATACTTACCGAGAGCGAGATGGAATATGTCAAGCAATCGATGAAACAGGGCGAAACGCTGCACTACGCCCTTGTCCTCTGCAACGTTTACAAGCGAGGAATACAAAAAGTGGAGTTCACAATCAAGAAGAAATAAAACAAACGTATGCAGGGGGAGTTGTCATTATGTGATACTCCCCCTGCTTGTATCTACTCTACGAGGAATGGCAGACATGTCCTCGGCATACTTCTGCATGATGTCAAAGCAGGTGTAGTTTGCTTCCTGCTGTGCCTTGCCTTGTTCCTCATCGTACTTGGCAATAGCCTTCTCAACATCCTTTTTCCTGAAGGCAGTCGTACCCCAGGCATGAACGGATGCCAACTGATAGCGGTTACGTATCTCATACAGGCGACCGTACTTGATGTTGAACTTGCTCATCACCTCAGCCAATAAGCAATCGCACCATCTTAGTGCTGACACAGATGGCGACGGAGGCATCCTTCACGGACATTTCTGCCGTTTTTGGATAATCCGCTTGCGCTCGGCAATTTGTGAACAAGTTCACATTGCACTCGCTTACTCGCGGATTTCGGGGGATGGTCCCTGACGGAAACCAATTAAGCGGATTTAAGAGGAAATAAGGTGATTTAAGGGAATACCCTACGAACCCTCTGCTCATCCACCCGAGGTACAATGGCGGTACAAAATTACTCTAAAAGGGGCAAACACGCAATAGGCAAAGAATAAGGTTAGTTAAGCGGAGTTAATTGTAAGACAGCGTTTTACATGATTCAGTTTAAGGTTTGTTTCGGCCTGTTTTGACCCAATTTAATCGGTGAAGAATTCATGAACAACGGTTGGGACACGATGACAGGGGAGATCTCGGCCTACATGAGCAGCTGTTCGAGTGAAGGGATGACAATGCGGCCACGGTGGAGCTGCAGCAGGTGGCGGTCTTCCAGCTGATTGAGCACCTGACTGACGTTCAGGCGAGTGTCGGCTACCTCGACGGCCAACTGCCGCATGAGGATGTGTACCTCTTTCTTGCCTGCGGGATAGACGGCATGGTCGGTGAAGAAACGGATGATGCGCTCTTCAAGGGTGCGCGGACAACGACGCCAGTGCTTCTGCCAGGCACGCTGTGTACTGGCGGAAAAAGTGTTGAGAAGGTTGAGACGGAAGATGAGGAAATCGTCGAGCAGACGCAGCAGCTCGTCCTTGGTGAGCGTAATGAAATGGCACTCGCTCAGCGTGACGACATTGCTACGGTAGCGCAACTGAGGACTGAAGATGGCTTCGGGCTGTAGGAGCCAGGGAGCGGCCAGCTCTTCAACGAAGGTATAGCTATGGTCGTCGGCACGGGTAGAGAGGCTGACGGTGCCGCTGATGAGGAAGAAGAGCTGCTGACAGGTATCGCCCTCGCGCATGACCCACTCGCCTGCCGCCATCTTCTGGAAACCGAAGCGGGTGTTGCCCGCCATCTGCAACAGCTCGGAACGGCTCATGCCCTGGAAGAGGGTGAACTGCTGCAACTGGTCGTAGAACCTCAGCTCGTGGGTGGCCATCACTGTAATATTTTGTCTTTCAGCGAGGGCGAATACCAGGTGGCCAGCTGACCGTCGGCACCGGCATAGATGAAATAGGCCATCAGCTCGCTGTGACGCTCCATAACGGCCTTGGCCTTCTCCAGTCCCATGACCATGAACGAGGTGGCGTAGGCATCGGCCACGGCACATTCGTCGGCCAGCACGGTGGCGGAGAGCAGGCTGTGCTGCACGGGGAAGCCGGTCATGGGGTCGATGGTATGGGCATACTTGCGCCCGCCTTTATAATAGAAGTTGCGGTAGTTGCCGCTGGTGGCCATGGCACGGTCGGTGACATTGAGCACCGATAGCACGTCGGATGACACGCTGAGGGTGTCGTCGATGGGCTTGGTGACACCAATGCGCCACGGCACACGGCTGGGACTGACACCACGGGTGACCACCTCGCCGCCTATCTCGACCATGAAGTTCTCGATGCCGTGGGCTTTCAGCAGGCGGGCCACACAATCGGTGCCATAGCCCTTGGCAATGGCGGAACAGTCGAGCATGGTGCGCGGGTCGGTCTTCAGCATGCTGCGATTGCCGTCCTGGTCCTGAAGGGTCACAGACCGATAGCCCACAAACTGGCGGATGCTGTCGACCTCATGTTGTCCAGGCATGTCGCCGCCCTTGAAGCCGAAGCCCCAGGCGTTGACCAGCGGTGCGACGGTAATGTCGAAGGCACCATCGGTGTCAGCGGATATTTTCCTGGCCAGACGGAACACCTCGACAAACATGTCGCCAGCCTCGCCTTCGTCAATCCGGCTTTCGCCCTGGTTAATGCGGGAGATGACGGACTCCTGGTTGAACATGGAGAGGGCAGCGTCGACCTTCTGCAGCTCGGCCTCGATGTCGGCCTGCAGGTTCTTACTGCTCTGATAGCTCACGTTATAGACGGTGCCGAAAACGAAGCCCGAGTCTTTCTGATAGGGCGTAGACCGCTGCTGGCGCACAATGAACAGGGTGCCAGCCACGAGAAACAGCAGAAACGGAATCTGCCATACAAGGTTTTTTTTCTTTCGCTCTTCCATTTTAAATAATCGTTTTAAGCCCACTCACCACCTATCACAAGTCCACTCCGACATTGAACGTTGCGCCCAGTGCCGAACTGTCCTGCTCGCCGAAGCCTGGCACATACCAGGTGTTGCCCAGCATTCCGTCGTTGTGCTTGATGCGAATGCGGTAGCGGGCCGTCCACCCTAAGCGCAACGGACCTAAGACACGGGCACTGAGACCGAAGAGCACTTCAGCCCAGTGCTGCGAGCACTGCTGGCCCCTGACATCGAAAGAGGTGGGCCACTTCCATACGGGATCGTCAATCTGCGCGAGGGCCACATCGATCTTATAGCTGGTGAAGCCATAGCGGACACCCACGAAGACACGGTTGCCGGTATGCTTCTTCTTCATGATGTTCACGTCGGCACCCAGACGGAAATAGGGAGCCTGGGTCTTGTAGCTCAGGCCAGTGACATCGTCGACCTCATGGTTGGCACGTCCGTAGCCCACCTCGACAGTGGGGAAGTACTGGTCGTGCAGGTTCAGCTGGACTGCCGCCTCATACTGGCCGTAGTCGCGCAGAAGCATCTGGCCCAACCCCACCAAGTCACCGGTCACGGTGAAGCCCCGCATCAGGGGCACCGTGTCGCGCTCGAACTTCAGGAACCCCTGAGCCTGTGCCTGCATGGTAGCCATGAGCAGCAGCAGGAGGCTAAATAGACGGTTTCGGATAGAAATGGAAATGCTCTGTCGAGGGGTCATAGTTCACGGTAGGGTTATGAATGACGATGCTGTCGATGCCGCGACGGGTGTAGCGCACGCCGGTCAGCTCATGGAAGAAGGCGGCACTGCAGTCAACGGACTCGAAGTGGGGGATGTTGCTTTTCTCCACCCACACGGTGTCGATCGTCCAGTGACCGGCAGTATCGGTGCGGAGGAACACCAGGGTGTCCTCGGGATGGTCGTAGCTGATGGGGAGATTGATGGTCGACAGGCCGACACCGCTGTTGAGCAGGAGGGTGTCGCCCTTGGCCGAACTGCTCAGCACATAGATAGTGTCGGCCAGCTTCATCTCGCTCCCGTCACCGTCGTACAGCTTATAAACGGTATAGACGGTGTTCTGGATAGGGCAGTCGATGCTGGAACAGGAGGAACTGATGAGTGACAGGTGAAAAGTGACGAGTGACAGTAAAGCCACCTTAGTCATTCTAATCTTATTCATTACGATGCCCTGTGTCATTCAGATTTTCTTCTCAATCTGATATTCGTTGCGGTTCTGCGACGAGCGGCTGATGAGATCGCCCAAGAATCCGGCTACGAAGAGCTGGGTGCCGATGATCATCACGGTCAGGGAGATGTAGAAGAGCGGTGAATCGGTCACCAGTCGTTCGGGGATTTCGAAAATCAAGCAGTAGAGCTTGCCTGCAAGAATCACGAAGGTGGTCAGGAAACCGATAAAGAACATGAGTGAACCGAAGAAGCCGAACACGTGCATGGGCTTCTTTCCGAAGGAGCCGAGGAACCACAGGGTGATGAGGTCGAGATAGCCGTTGACGAAGCGGTTCCAACCCATGAACTTCGACTCGCCGTACTTGCGGGCCTGGTGCTGGACAACCTTCTCGCCAATCTTGTTGAAACCGGCATTCTTGGCCAGATAGGGAATATAACGGTGCATCTCGCCGTAGACCTCGATGTTCTTCACCACGTCACGACGGTAAGCCTTCAGGCCACAGTTGAAGTCGTGCAGGTTCTTGATGCCGCTCACCTTGCGGGCCGTGGCATTGAAGAGCTTCGTGGGAAGGGTCTTCGACAAGGGGTCGTAACGCTTCTGCTTGTAGCCGCTCACGAGGTCGAAGCCGTCTTCCTTGATCATGCGGTAGAGTTCGGGAATCTCGTCGGGCGAGTCCTGCAGGTCGGCATCCATGGTAATGACCACGTCGCCCTGGGCATCGGCAAAGCCGCAGTAGAGGGCGGGACTCTTGCCATAGTTGCGACGGAACTTGATGCCGTGTACCTTGTCTGACTTCTGGCTCAGCTCTTCGATGATAGGCCAGGAGCGGTCGGTGGAACCGTCGCTGATAAAGATGACCTCATAGCTGAAACCATGTTCTTTCATCACTCGTTCTATCCAGCTGTAAAGCTCACCGATAGACTCTTCCTCATTATAAAGAGGTATAACTACTGAAATATCCATATTCTTATTGATGAGCCCCTAAGTCAGGGGAGTCTTGTTTGGGATTACGCATCAGGGCAGCGATGGGCAGACCTAAAACCACGCCCAGCATGATGAGCATGGTGAGCACATTGAGCGCCATGTCGATGGGACGCATGGACTGCAACTGCTGGAGGCTCTCGGCCATGGCCTGACCCATGCCGTACTGTTTCAGCATGGCCTCGGCTTCGGGCGTGCTCATCATCTGATGCAGCGACTGCAGCATATAGCCTCGGTCCATATAGGCAAAATAGCCGTACTGCATCAAGGCAAAGAGCAGGCCGCCATAGAAGAACACAAGGATGACGAAGGCCCACCCGCGAAGGAACGAGATGACGCCATCACGGGCCTCATCACGGAACGCACGCAACCTGCGGGCAATGAAAAAGGGGGAGATCAAGGCCAGCAACAAGGCCAGCATGGACAGCATGGGATTGGCCAGACCTGCCACATAGCAGGCAAAGCTGCCTGCCCACAGCAAGGCCACCCAAGCACCGTCTACACGGGCAAAAGCCTTTAACTGAACGTATTCTACTGGTGTCATCCGAAACTAACGCGCTGAATTTCGGTGCAAAATTACGAAAAAGTTAGGAGTTAGAAGTTAGGAGAAGAGAGTTTTTGCCGTCGCATCACATAAAAAAAGTTAAATCAGGAAAATAAACCCCTAACTCCTACCCCCTAACTCCTAACTTTTTCGTACCTTTGCAGCCGCTTAACGCAAAACACGGGCCAGTCCTGTACGGCCAGCTCCCTCGGAATCCTCCAGGACGGGAACGTAGCAAAGGTACTTGGTTGTAGCGGCGCGATATAGACCGCTGGCCCACCCGCCTCTTTAGCTCAGTTGGCCAGAGCACGTGATTTGTAATCTCGGGGGCGTTGGTTCGAATCCGACAAGAGGCTCAAAAGAAACGCAACGTAGCATAACTGCCGTTGCGTTTCTTTTTTTACTGCCGTCATCAAAAAAGGTCTCCTGCGAACGAACCGCAGGAGACCTTCTTAGAAATTGCAGAGGTGTTTACTTAACCACCTTCTTGCCGTTGACGACATAGAGACCTTTCCTGTTGGTCTGCTGAACCTTCTGTCCCTTCAGGTTGAAGACGTTGCCAGCCTTGACGGCAGACTCAACCGAAACGATGCCCACAGCAGTATTCAGGAAGTCGGCCTCAGCACCCTTCAGCGAAGCCAGTGCCTTAGCTAACGACTCGGCAGATACAGCAGCATCGAGGGCATCGACAGCGGCCTCAATGGCAGCCAGGAGTTCGGCTAAAGCCTGCTCGGTAGCTTCGGGATGGGCAGCAGCCAGAGCCTGGGCAGCAGCAATCTCGTCCTCAAGTGCCTTAGCGGCAGACTGCTCCTCAGGACCGAAAATCACAGCATCGATGAAGTAGATGTGGCAACCGTTGGTATTGCGGACAATCACATCGACCGTACCTTCATCACCGCTGACCTTCCAGCTCTGTTCAGCATAAGTTGTGGGAGCGGCTACGGCATTGCCGTCTTCGCCCATCAGCTCAGCACCGTTGACAAGCAGCTTCACGCCACGGGCATCGGTCATTTTGTGGGACTCAACGCCCATCTTGATGACACTACCTGCCTTCACGTTCTTGATGGTGAAGCAGTCAAGGTTCTTGTTGCCTAACCACAGGTAGGCAGGACCCTGGTAGGGGCCGAAGCCATTACCGTTGGCCGGAGTGCAGTCGGGATAGTTCACGGCAATGGCCAGTGTACGTGCCTTAGAAACCGTGAACAGCAGGCCCTTCGTCTCGGCAATCTCGTTGCCGTTGGCCATCAGCGTCTCACCAGCGGGATCGCAAGAACCAACCTGCCAGAAGCAGTTGCCCAGAGAGAGGGTCTTGGTCACAGCAGAGCTGTCGGCCTTCTCCTGGTCGGACCACAGACCTTCGGTGGTGCCCTTGGCAGCCTCAGCCTTCAGATCGGTCACAGTCTGGTCGCTCCACTTGGTGAAGTTCCAGGTGTGCGGACGGTTGTCGACATAGTCGGTCAGACCGGCCACAGCACTGTTCAGTGCTGCAATGGCAGCGGTAATCGTCTCGACAGTAGCAGCCTCGTTGTCAGCCTCAGCCTCACCGGCAGTGATGGCGTCGGCCAGTGCCTGCTTGCTCTCGGCCGTCTTACCAGCCGTCGGGGCAGCCTTGGCAGCAGCCAGAGCTGAAGCGAGGTCGGCCTTGGCCACATCGAGGGCACTCATCGAGATGAAATCGATCTCAACGAGCACAGCCTTGGTGGCCGTGGCGATAGCCCAGTAAGTCTGTACCGTGCCTTCGAAGCCTGAAATGTTGTAGCAGAAATAGTTCTGACCATCAATGTACTTCACACAGGCGGGAACAGTAGCGTTGCCTGTCCAGTTGGCAAAATCACCATTGGCTGCACGCCAGCCGTCGTAAGCATCATAGTTGGCCAGGAGTTCCTGGGTCGAGGGATTGTAGCCATAGACCGTGGCTTCGGTCAGGGCACTGATGCCCAGCTCGGCGCAGATGGCCTGTACCTGCTCATCGGTCAACGACACGACCTTCTCCGTGTAGTCGGGATCGGTAGACTTGTAGACCACTTCGGTCTTGATGCTCAGGTCGCTGATAGCAATCTCAACGGCAGGAGCCTCGACAAACTTCACGTTGATGGTGTAGCGAACGGCCTTCTCGCCATTCACCAATTGCCACTTCACAGTGTAGGTCGTACCTACCACGTCGGCACCGTTCATGTCGCAGATAGAGAACTGTCCGTCAGGAATTGCCTGGAAGAACTTCACGTTGATCTTCGTGTTGGCACCCCAGCCTTCTGCAACGCCTTCGCCAGTGAACCAGCCGTCGTAGGGAGCATAGTCGCTGATGAGCGTTCCATCGGGATTCTCAATGCGAATCATGCTGTACTCAATGGCATCGACACCGAGGAAGGTCTTGGCTGCCTCCATGTCAATCGTAGCGAAGCTCGTACCATAGCCCATACCCACATAACGCTCGTGGTTGACCACGACGTCGAGCAGGTTGTCGTTGGGAGTTTCCTTCTTCACGTACTTCACGTTCTTGAACGAGAGCCAGGAGATGTTGTTGCCTTCAGCGACGATGAACTTGATCGTCAGCACGCCGTCTTCGCCAACCACACCCGTAGCGGTGAACTCGTCGAGGAACATCTGAGAGGTTCCCACCTGGGTGCCGGCAGCCACATCGACAGCCTCACCGTCGTTCACCTGCATGGTAATGCCAGTGACAGGAGCGGTGTAGCCGTTCTTGGCACGAACGCGAACCCAAGCGGTCACGTCGTACTCACCGGGCTCCAGTCCGGGAACAGTAGCGGTCAGTGTGCGCATGCCCAGCGACTCGCCATCGCCAGTCCAGTACTCAACGAACGGAACAAGGAAGTTGGAACCATCGTTAGCACCCTCTACCGACCATGTGTTCAGGTAGTAAGGATTGCCGTCGGGATAGTTAGGCTCCGTGTCCCAAGCAGAGAGCAGGAAGTCGTCGATGATGATGTTCTGATTGTGCCATCCCAAGGAAGCCTCAGGATTCTCAATAGCCTTAGCCTCGGCATCGGTCAGCGTGCCAGCCTCGTAGGCAGCCAGCTTCTCGGTGTAGACACCGTTGTAGGCATCGAAAGCCTCCTGTGTGTAGACATTGGTGCCATCCATCTGACGCTTCATGGCATCGAGGGCAGCCTTGGCAGTAGCGTAGGCGGCCACGCTGTTCTTGGCAGCAGTGGTGGCTTCGCTAAGGGCTACGGTAGCAGCACTCAAAGCATCGGCATTGGTCTTGTCGACGTTCGAGTTGGCAGCAATGGCGTTGTTCAAAGCGGTCTCAACACCGCTGTTCATCTTGCCTTCGACAGCATTGGCATCGGCCAGAGCCTTGTCGTAGGCAGCAATGAGCTCGTCGTTGTTGATGCCCTTCACGAAGGTGAGGCGGAAGTTATCAACCTTATACCAGTACCCGTCAACACCCTCGGCTCCAATCGTGGCCTTGTTGTTGATCACCTGGAACTCGACCTCGGCCTCAACACCAGTACCCTTGTCGACAGCATCGACCTGTACGTTCTGGTCGTTGGCATTGACCTGTACCTTATGACCACCGTCGGTGGCAATCACTGCCTGCAGTTTGTAAGTACCGTTGGGCAGATCCTCAACAGTCTGGCTGATGGCATTGCCTGCGCTCCAGATGTTGAAGAGGAAGTCGCCATGGCAGTTGGTCATGGTGTAGGTGGCGTTGTCATTACGCTTGGCACCATGGTCAGTGCTGGTCTGATAAGTCCAACCCTGGGTGTCACCCGTCTCGAAGCTGGGGTTGAAGATGGCGAAGGTCATGTCGGCACCGGGAGTAGCCTTGGCCGTGTTGTAGGCCAGGTTCAGAGCATGGTAGGCAGCCAAAGCAGTCTCGGCTGTGGTCTCATCACTGTTCTGAACAGCCTTGGCCTCAGTGGCATCAATACTCTCGGCCTCAGCCTTCTCAATGATGTTGGCCAGCTTGTCGTAATCAGCCTTGGCAGCATAGAACGGCGGGATGGCAGCCTCGGCAGCAGCCTGAGTGGCGGCAGCAATGAGGTTGGCACGCTCCACACCCTTCACGTTGGCGTAAGCCTCATAGCCAGAAACGATGGCAGCAATGTCCTGCCAGTAAGCGTTCTGACCATTAACATTGGGCTCAGCATCGGGAGCAACATACGTCAGACTCTTGATCTGGATGGTATGCCAGTTGGAACCCGGGGCTATCTTGCGAAGACCCATGCGCAGCGTACCGTCGGTCACGACCACATTGTTCAGCGTGACAATATTGTTCTCGCCTACACCTTCCTGATAGATGACAGGAATGGTCTTGTCGACATCACCGGCAAAGACAACCACGCGGCCCACTTCGCCGTCGAGGGCATCGGTAGCGAAGCCACGATTGCGGGTGTAAGAGGCGTTGGCATAGAGCTCCACGTTGTAAGTACCATTCTCAAGACCAGTGACGTCCTGATAGAGCACATTGCCGTCGATACGGGCTGTGGTGCTGCCATTGTACTGTTCCTTCTGCGGAACGTCCTTGGTGTAGTTGCCCACGTTGCCCTGATCGCTCTTCCAACCATTCACATCAACCTTGGCCGTGCAGTCGGTGGGCTCGAAAGTCCACTCCACGATGTCAGCCTGCGTGATGGGAACAAGCTGGTATTTTTCGTTGTAAGGAATCAACAGACCCGAAATGCTGGTGAGCTTAGTACCTGCAGCAGGCAGCACGAAACTGGCACCATAGCTGGAATAGATCTCCAGCTGGTTGGTACCGTCGGTGATATAGCCACCATCCTGGAAGTCGTTGACCGAAGCGACGGTCACGTTCTCAATCTTAATCCAACGGGCAGCAGCCTCAGGCGTGCAGGCTTCGGGAATGGTCATTACAGAAGGAACAACCGTACCCTCAGAGAAGGTCAGATTGTCGATGTTGGTTGCACCAGTGGTTTCAAATTCAGGCAGGTTTCTGAACGTCTTATACTTACCAATAATGGTTCCGTTCCAAACCTCGCCCTTCTCAGAACCTGTGAGGCCAGTCTGATAGAAGTCAATACCACCGGTAGCATCCTCGATAAAGATGTTGGCACCATAAACGTGGGTCACGATGGCATCGTTCAGCGTAAGTACAGCTTCTGTACCCTCACCAAGAGCCTTGAACGCAGCAATGTTGGCAGCGACATTACCCATGGTGTAGATTGCATCAACCTCCACACTGGGCTGACCATCCTTCACAGCAAAGGCACGGATGGTGGTATTGGCACTTACCGTGATAGGCTCTGAATAGATGGTGCTCAGCGATGAAAGTTCGCTGTCATCAGTCACATAGTAAATCGTGGCACCTTCCTCAGCGGTGAGCGTCACGGTCTGCGGGCCAAAGATAGTACCACCCGTATGTGAGAACACAGGAGCAGCAACTCCAGCACTTTCTGTTTCCCAGTCAATGGCAATTTCATTCACATACAGGGCACCGCTATTTGAACGGAAGCCAATGTAAGGATAATCACCAGTGATGTCAATGCTGATGTCGCCATCACTCTTCTTGAACGAGGCAATCTTCGTGCCTTGGTTAACGGCACTGTAAAGTGAAGAAGCTGCAGAATAGGGCTTGTCACTTCCGTAAACATCAAGCACGCGAGCGGCGGCAGTGTTCTCGTTCCACCATACGGAGATACGAGTTACTCTACCACCAGAAGCGGTGGTCACAATACCACTGTTGTTACCAGACGAACGCATCTGAACACTCTCGTTACCACCAGCAGTATTACCGGCATAAACGGCTGTAGACAGATCGCTCTTGCCACTCCATGAAGTATAGGCAGTGCCTTCAACACCCACAAAGGGATAGTCGATGTGGTCGGTGACGCCTACTGGCTGTGCCGGATAGATCACTGCAGGAGGTGTATCCTCACAGGTCACCTCAGTGGTGCTGCCCTCAATGGCCATTTCCTGACCAGCAGTATTGATGGTCAGACGGCTGTTGGTCAGCTTGATGGTGCCGCCTGTGAAGTTGGCAGCAGCCTTCACATTCAGTTTGATGATGGCTTTGGCATCAGGATTGATGGCATTGCCATTGGTCAGCGAAAGCATGATCAGACGGACATTGCCACTGCCCAGCACATTCCACTTCAGACTCTCAACGCCCACGCCCTCAACCAGGACAGGGTCGCCGTCAAGCGAAAGACCGGCACTGAACTGAAGGTCGGTCTGCACACCGTAGACAGGCATGATGCCATGAGCAATGTCGATGGTCACAGTCTTCGTCTCGCCAGCCTTCATGCTGAAGTCGGCAATGGTGAGCGACTTCTCGTCGAGCATCACATTGGCAGTGAAGTCATCCACCGGAAGTTCGTCACCGGCAGTGCTCACCGTCAGACGGGTGTTCGACAGGGTGATGGTTCCGCGCTGGAAGTCATCGGCGGCCTTCACATTCAGTTTGATAATGCCTTTGGCAGAAGCACTGATGGCAGCATTGCCATTAGACAGCGAAAGGAGAATCATGCGCTTGTTGCCATTGACAACATTCGTGCTGAGATCCCCTACCCCAATGCCTTCCACAACGGTAGGCTCGCCCACCAGCGTGAGACCCTCGCTGAGCTGCAAGTCGGTCTGCACGCCATAGACAGGCTGCGCGCCTTGTACAAGATCTATCGTGATGGCCTTCGTCTCGCCAGCCTTGATGTCGAAGTCGGCTATCGAGAGCGACTGCGCAGCAGCACTGCCGATACCGGCCAACAGCATGACGACGAGCATGGAGAACCATTTGGAAATAGTCTTCTTGTTCATGTTGTTTATGTTTTATTCGTTAGTTTCTTTGTTTTCTGTCTTTCCGAAAGTTCTGGAGTCCAGGAGCTGTTCAGGCTCCTGAACTCCGGAACTTAAAGAAAAGCTCACATTACTTCACCATGACCTTGCGCACCTGGCCGTTGGCCTGACGCACAACATTCATGCCCTTGCGCACCTTGTCGCTCTTCACACCACCCAGGGTGTAGACATCGGTGCCCTCAGCAGCCATGTTCAGGCTACGGATGCCCGTGGTCTCGGCCAGCTTCAGGCTGTAGGCACGTGCAGCGGCATCGGCAAACTCAATCTTGCTGATGCTGACGTTCTGCTCGCCCGTGATGTTGAGACGGAAGAGAGCGCCGTCGTTGGCCTCGATGGCATTGTTGTCGATCGAGAAGGCAATGATGCGGTAGGTGTTCTCAGCCACACGGTTGTAGGCAACATGCAGACCGGCTGCACGCTGAGACAGCTGAACGCCGTTGAACACGGCACCCTGAGCCAGCGTCACATCCATCTGGAAGCCCACGAACTGCTGGTTGTTCACCAACGTCACCTCGGCACCGTCCTGAGTCAGGTAGTTGCCTGCGAGGTCGATACGTGCGCCAGCACCCTCAAACTCGGTAGCAGGCTCCTCGTTCAGAGCAATGTTCACGATAGCCACAGCATCGCTGACAGTGATGTCGTTCGACTTGTTCACGTCGGCAGCCTTGAATGCCTTCTCAGAAGGTGTCTCCACCTCAAGAGCGAAGTTCACAGCAGCCACAGCGTCACCCGTAGTGACCTGACCGTCAAGGTTAGCGTCACCAGCGATGAACGACTTCACGTACTTCACGTTCTTGAAGGCCAGCCACTTCACGTTGTTGTCAGCAGCCACGGCAAACTTGATGTAGAGCTTACCATCTTCGCCCACAACACCTTCAGCGGTGTAGTTGTCCATATAGAGATGTTCATTGGCGTTAACCACATTGCCAGTGATGGCAACAGCCTCGCCGTCGTTCACCTGCATGGCAACACCAGCGGGTGTTACACCGTCCATCTGCTGAACACGTACCAGAGCTGAAACTTCGTAGATGTCACCAGGCTGCAAGCCTTCGATGGTGGCAGTCATAGTGCGCTCAGCCAACGGTGCTGCAGAAGTCCAGTACTCAACGAACGGGACATTGAACTTGACATCGCCATCGGTAGCCTCTATAGACCATGTGTTCAGGTAATAAGGATTGACATCAGGATAGTTAGGCTCCGTGTCCCAAGCAGAGAGCAGGAAGTCGTCAATGATGATGTTCTTATTGTGCCATCCCAAGATAGCCTCAGGATTCTCAATAGCCTTAGCCTCGGCATCGGTCAGCGTGCCAGCCTCGTAGGCAGCCAGCTTGTCGGTGTAGACAGCATTGTAGGCATCGAAAGCATCCTGCGTGTAAACATTGGTAGCATCCATCTGACGCTTCATGGCCTCAAGAGCGGCCTTGGCATCAGCGTAGGCAGCCAAGCTGTTGTTGGCAGCAGCGGTAGCCTCGCTCAAGGCTGCAGTGGCAGCACCCAGTACAGAAGGATTGGTCATGTCAATGTTCGAGTTGGCAGCAATAGCATTGCCCAAAGCTTCCTGAACATCATTGTTCATCTTTCCGTCGACAGCATTGGCAGCCTCGTATGCAGTCTGATATTCAGCAACGAGCTCTTCCAAGTTGAAGCCCTTCACGTATGTGAGGCGGAAGTTATCAACCTTGTACCAGGTACCCACGCCCTCGGCTCCGATAGTGGCCTTGTTGTTGACAACATGGAACTCAAGTTCGCCCTCAACGCCAGTACCTGCACCTACAGCAGCAATCTGTACGCTTGCGTCGTTGGCATTCAGCTGTACCTTCTTGCCATTGTCGGTAGCAATCACAGCCTGCAGTTTGTAAGTACCGTTGGGCAGATCCTCAATAGTCTGGCTAATGGCATTGCCAGCGCTCCAGATATTAAAGAGGAAGTCACCGTCACAGTTGGTCATGGTGTAAGTGGCATTGTCATTACGCTTGGCACCATGGTCATTGCTGGCCTGATAAGTCCAACCCTGCGTGTTACCAGTCTCGAAGCTGGGATTGATGATGGTGAAGGTCATGTCGGCACCTTCGGTAGCCCGAGCCGTGTTATAAGCCAGGTTCACAGGGTGCTCAAGCTCTGCAGCCTTGGCAGCAGCCACTGCAGCAGTGGTCTCAGCGCCATTCAGCACAGCCTTGGCCTCAGTCATATCCATCGGAATGCTTTCACCCTTTTCAATCACAGTAGCCAGTGCGTTGTAAGCAGCCTTGGCAGCATAGAACGGCGGGATGGCAGCCTCAGCAGCTTCCTGAGTAGCGGCAGCAACGAGGTTAGCACGCTCAGAACCAGCCACATTGGCGTAAGTCTCATAAGCAGCTACCGTAGCAGCAACACCCTGCCAGTAAGCATCCTGAGCCTCAAGATCGGGCAGGGCTTCAGGAGCTACCTGCGTCAGACTCTTGATCTGGATGGTATGCCAGTTAGAGCCCGGGGCAATCTTGCGAAGACCCATGCGCAGGGTACCATCGCTGACAATCACGTTCTCCAACTTCACGATGTTGTTCTTATTAACCCATGTCTGGTCAATAACGGGAATGGTCTTGTCGACAGCACCTGCATAGACAACAGCACGACCAATCTCACCACTCACGGCATCGGACGTGAAGCCACGACCCGAAGTGTAAGAAGCGTTGGCATAGAGCTCAACAGTGTAAGTACCATTGGGCAGATTATTGACAACCTGATAGAGTACGTCACCGTCGATAAGGGCAGTCGTTGAACCATTGTACTGCTCCTTCTGCGAAATGCCCTCAATCGTGACAGGACCACCCACGGAACCCTGTTCGCTCAGCCAGTCAGAGGTGCTGACCAGAGCGGTGTAGTCAGTGGGCTGGAAGTCAGAAGCAAGCGTGAAATCCTTTGTCTGGTTCTCACCACCGAATGCGATGGTGTCAGTAACTTCCAGGTAACCCTCAGCTACAACAGAAACAGCGTAAGTGCGGTTGGCCTGAATGACGCTGATGCTGTAAGCACCCTGAGCGTCGGTAGTGCCACTGTACTGCACATTGTCGCCGTCAGCACTGACGAGCGTAATGGCAGCACCCTCAACAGCTTCTTCCTGAGCGTTCTTCACCGTTCCGGCGAAGGTAGCAGGCTCGGCAACCAGCGTCACATAGAGCAACGGATTAGCCTTGGCCGTCGTTGAACCATCCCAATACAGGTTCTTATAAGCTTCATCATAGTCAAAGCTGAGAGAAGCCCAGCCACCCTTCTTTCCTTCGAAGTAGAAGTGCAGATCGGACGTTCCGTCGTAAACGAGAGGCTCAGCCAGAGTAATGGCAAATTCATTAGAACCATAAACAATATCCAATGAGCTTTCAGCAATTTTCACCTCAGTCATATTTTCCTTATCAGGAGAGCCTGGGGTGATTTCGCCTGTTGACATGCCATACCATGCCGTCAACGCACCAATAGTCTTAATAGAAGAACTACTACCGTAGAAAGCGAACTTCACAATCTTGGAGCCTTCTGTGATACCAAAGGCATTCAGCTGTTCAGCCGTATAAACGACATCACCAGTTTTGTCTCCGCCATCAAGATTGTAGAAATCTATAATTGCATTGTTCTTGTTGCTTGCGCTCTTTTCGCCAACTGCGATAGCATCGGCCATCGGAACCTCATCGGCAAATGTCACCTGAACGGTCTCAGTAGCAACGGTGTAGTCACCAGCCTTTACCTCCACAAATACGGGGAAGGTGCCAGCAACAGGCGACTGCAAGTTCAGATTAATCTGCTTGCCAGTTTCAGCATACTTCGGATGCATGGGAATAGCTTCCTCACCAGCGATGGTTGTAACCTCATCGCCCATGTGCAGGACAATCTCATAATTCTCCTCAGCAGCCAGGCCACGGTTCACGATATTGATGCTTGCAGCCAGAGGATAGTTCTGCATGCCCTCAGTGGGAATGTTGCTGGAAGCAATGACAAGCTCATGAGCCACAGGAGCAACGGTCAGACCGTAGATCTCGTCAAGACATGCACGGTTCGAAACCTCAAAGCCAATGTAATAGTCACCGGCATTAGCCAGAGCTACCTCGAAGGTCTTATATTCGTCCGTAATCTTCTTTACCTCATCCTGATCAGTATTGATGGTGGCAAGCAGTTCGCGTGTTCCTTCTTTACCCAGAACGGCCTCACGGGTAGCAGCTGCCCACACCTTCACAGCACCAGTACTCCAATAGGAACTTGAGCTGAACAACTTAGCATCGAACTGAATCTTGTCACCAGCCTCAGCCTGGAGCTTCGGTGTGATGAACATATTGTCAGTTTCGCTCGATGAGTAGATATAATAATTGGGAGCATTATAGGTGCCACCATTGCTGGAGCTGACATTGCTCTGATAGACAGAACCTGCGGGCCAGCCTTCACCTTCAAAGTTGGCATAGAACTTTGAGGGATCGAGCATCGTGCCGCTAAGAGCCTGCGTGAAGGAAGCATCCTCGCCAGCACCGTTGACGTAGTTAATCACCATTTCACCGCCGTAGTAACCTGCCTCAGTGGCCGAGAAAGTAATCTCAACGGCCTGGGCGGCAACGCTCATATCGTTCTCGTCGAAAGGATTCACGGTGAACTGCTCAGCAGGTGTAGCCGTGAAGCCATCGGGAACGACAATGCTCTTCACAGTGAGAGGAGCCGAACCCCAGTTGTAGACGTAGAAGGTCTTCTTATCGGCAGTATTAGTGCGGCCGAAGTCAATGGGAGTCGTATAATCCGTAGGCTCGTTCCACTTGCTCGAAGGCAATGTGCTGACAAAGTGGAAGATAGGCTCATTGGTCACAGTGAGATCGAAGCCTTCAGTCTCGAATGTCGTTCCATCAGTGAACTCAAACACCACCTTAGCGCCTTCAAAGGTCGTGGTCTGCTCAACATTGGGCGTCCAGTTAAAGGTGATGGTCTTTGTGCTGTTGGCACTGGCAGTCAGTTCCACAGAAGTAGCCTCAGCCAAAACGGTCTCACCGCATACAAACTTCACAGTATAAGCATCGGTTGCTTCGCTGGTCAGCGGGAGGAACTCAACAGTGGGCTTCGAAAGCGACGTGCCACTCTTCACCGATGCATCGGGCCAGTTGACCTTCTTGATATAGAGGTCATGAGCCACGTCAACCTTCTGCAAACCAACAATATTGTCAACCTTCACACCGAAAATAGCAAAAGCTACATAGAAGTCGCCAGCCTCGTCGAAACTGATGACCTTCTTGTCGTATGAAGAAGCCAGATCGTTGTAGTAGTACTCAGCCACAGGCTCACCCCAGTTCTTACGGTCAACTGACTTGTAGACCTTTACGAAGTAAGCATTAGAGGATGTATAAGTGTTCTGAGCCACATCGAACGACAACTGGTCGCCAGCATTGGCATGCAGCTTCGGAGTGATGAACTTGTTGTTCTCCGTAGCATAGCTGTTACTGGTGTACGATGCCAGATAGTAGTTATAAATACCACTTGAATAGTTATAATCAGGCTTTATGCCACTTTCTGCAATACTGCCCTCAGGATAAAGCGGTGTACGTTCTTCGGCATTGTCGAAATCAGCAAACCATGTGCCAGCTGCCAACACGTTACCCGAGAAGGACAGTGTATAAGTCTGCTCAGCACCATCCTTATCAAGATAGACAATGGTCAGATTGTCGTTGAAGGCACCTGTGGTAGTGGCAGGCAAAGTAATGTCGATAGCCTGCACTGCACCCTTCTGAAGCACGAGCTCGCCAGTGGGAGCATTGGCCGAGGTGAAGCCTTCGGGCAAGGTAATGCTCTTAATGGTAAGCGGAGCCACACCCAGGTTGGCAATCTCAAACTGTTTGGTGGTCTCCTCAGAGATCGTTCCGTAAGCCTGTGCGGTAGTTAAGCTTGCGGTGGCCGTTCCCTCAGCTACACGGAACACGAACTTGGGCTGATAGAGCGCAGTCTTGGCATAGCGTGAAGAAGACGACGTTGTGCCAGTGACATTCTCGCGCACGAACCAATTATAAAATACGCCATCGTAAGCCGTTTCAGGAAGATCAACCAGGAACTCCACATCGACGGTGTCAACAGCACCTACAGCAAGATCGTTTGTCAGCGTAGCAATGGCCTCCTCGCAATAGGTCTTTGCGCCGGCAGAATAAGTGTTGTAAGCAGGAGTCAGCGAGAAGCCATCCATACCAGCGGTAAGAGCAATGTCACCCGTGTTTTCAAGAGCAACCTTCAGCACAACCTTCAGCTTACCATCGGGCTGCTGTTCGAAGACAGGATTCGTACCAACAGTACCAGTCTGTTTGTCTTCATTCATCACACCCGTAACAGTGAGTGACTTCATCGGAATGATGGTGGCAGCTTCAGCTGTAAAGTCATCCATGATGACATACTGGGCACGAATACCGATGCGCTGCTCTTCATCAAGAGTAAGCGAGATCTGTTTCCAGTCATCCTGGCCCTCAATGTCAGCATAGCCTTCATCGGGTGTGAACTTCTGAATCAGTTCACCCTGCGTTCCGTCCTCATTAATCTGATAGATTTCAACATACGAAGGATAGCTGCTGGAAGCACCGTTGACCTTCACTTTAAGAGTAATCAAGCCATTTACCAAAGGAGTAACGAGCAGGTCGGTACATTCAGAACCTCCCCAGCTATCGCCTGCATACTGGCGGGTAGCATAAAGCGCGCCCGTACCGTCAAAGCCGTCAGTAGCCTTGTAATAATAGTACATGTAGTACGGACCAAAACCGTCATAGTTGCCCGTTCCTACAATGTGTCCCCAGTTGCTGCCCACAATAAAATCATGGTTGGATACAGCAATGGCCTTGTTGAAGTCAAAATTGTAGGCACCAGCTACTGCGCCCAAAGACACCTGAGCCGTAGCATCGGCTACGGTCTGTTCAGCACCAGCAGCGCTGACAGTCACGAAAGAGTTAGACAGCGAAATGGTGCCAGCCTCAAACGACTTGGCAGCCGTCACTGTCAGAGAGATTACTTCTGTAGCAGTGGCACTGAAAGCGGCCCTCTGCTCAGAATAAACCATGACGCGAGTTGCGCCACTTGCCAATGTCTGCGACTCAATCTTTGCATCACTGGCAACGCCTTCAACAGTAGCAACACCATCAAGCGACAGACCTTCACTCAGTGTGATGTCGGTCTGAACGCCATAGATGGCCTGTTCACCCTGCGAAAGATTAATCGTAACGGTTTTCGAATCACCTGCACCGATGGTGAAGTCGGCAATGGACAGCGACTGGGCAAAAGCCGTCGACAGTCCTGCCACCATCATGATAACAAGCATCGAGAACCATCTGGTAATCGTGTTTTTGTTCATCTGGTTATTATTTTAAATTAGTATTATTTTGGTCTTAGAGAAGGGGGTGCAGAAGCGCAAAGCTCCCGCATCCCCCAAAGTCATTGATGCTTATCTGACAAAGACTTTCTTCATCTTACCGTCAGCACCGCGAACAACATTCAGGCCCTTACGAACCTTGTCGCTCTTCACACCACCGAGGTTGTAGACCTCTGTAGCGGCAGCACCGGCAACGACACTGTTGATGCCTGTCGTAGCAGCCATCTCAAGTGCGTAAGCACGGGCAGCGGCATCGGTGAACTCAACGTTCGAAACGGTTACGCTGCTGTTGCCTGCGATGTTGAGTGAGAAGAGAGCACCCTCGCTGCCCTGGATAGCGGCCTTGTCGGTCGAGAAGGCAACGATGCGATAGGTGTTGTCAGCCACGCGGTTGTAAGCCACCGTGAGACCAGCGGCACGCTGAGCCAGCTCTACGCCGTTGAGCACGGCACCCTGAGCCAGCGTCACATCCATCTGGAAGCCCACGAACGTGGTGCTGTTCATCAGACTAACCTCGGCACCGTCCATGGTGAGGAAGTTATTGGCGTTGTCAGCCATCGTGCGGGCGTCAAGTTCTTCGTCGAGTGCGATGTTAATGATACCAACGACATCAGACACAGTGATCTTACCCGACTTGTTCACATCGGCAGCCTCAAAGGCTTTCTCCGAAGGAATCTCCTTTTCAAGAGCAAAGTTCACTGCTGCCACAGCGTCGCCAGTGGTAACAATACCGTCCTGGTTGGCATCGCCTGCAACGAGAAGAGCGCCCAGATAAGTAAGTGTGAAGTTATCAGTATTCACCCACAGATGTTCGCCATTTGCTTCAGCGTATGCGCCAATGGTCAGCTGACCGTTAGTCACAGTTGCCTGAACACTCAGCGTAGCAGGGAATCGCGGATCAGCGCCAAACAGGTCTAAGTTCTCCGACTTCTCGCTATTGGCAGTCAGATAGGCCGTCACACCGTCGGCAGCCATAAAGGCAGCCTTCACCTCATAAATACCATTGGGCACCTCGATTGTCTGCTGCAACGAGCCATTCCAAGAGCCAGCGCCCCAATTACTGTATTCAAAGAATCCGGGGAAGTCATCAGGACCGTTACTTGTATTCACGTTCTGAGTACCTGTTGTAGTCCAGCCAAATGGAGCCGTACCAGTCCAGAAGTTTGCATTGGGGTTCACAATGAGAGCAGTCATGTCAACAGGCTCATCACCCTGAACAGCCTTCAGTCCAGCATAGTAGACCTCAGCATCAGATTTCGCAATAGCAAAAATGCGGTAAACGCCCTTCATGGTTGCGGGCTTGTTCAAAGCCAGCTCCAGACCGTTGGCAGGTGCCTGATTGTCGTTCCACACGCCCAGATAGTTGCCATCTTCAACGAAATACATTCCATTCTGAATTGTCCAACTACGAGCAGCATCAGAATAAGTAAACCTAACATTACCCCAATCCTTATTGCCGCCACCATTATCATGCGTACGATAGTACCAAGCTGCATTCCATTCAGTCTGAAGCATCAAGTTGTTATACTCTGCATTTGTCATTACCACATTGTCACCATTGGCCTCAAGTGTGAAGAGCATGCTCTTATCAATGAGCGCATTGGCACCAGTCTTGTAATACAACCCATTATAAGCACCATTCTGATTCTTGCCACGTGCCAACGAAAGCATCAAGTTTTGAGTTTCGTCAGCAATGGCAAAGTAATAGTCGGCCAAGTTTGCAGGCAGTTCTGTAATCTGCTGCCAGCCAGCAGCCACATCAAGAGGAACGGCCTCTATGATCTTAGGCATTTGCAACGTAAAGTCCTGAGTCTTGCTCTCGCCTCCGAACTCAACGGCTGCGACAGCATCCTCATAGCCTTCAGCACTTACCGTCACATTATAGTTACGGCCAGCCTGAATCACGTTGACGCTATAAGCACCCGTGGCATCGGTCGTACCGGCATACTGCACGTTGTCGCCATCAGCGCTAACCAAAGTCACAGTAGCATTCTCAACAGCTTCGCCCTGAGCATTCTTCACCGTTCCGGCGAGAGTTGCGGATTCAACAGCTAGCGTGAAGTAAGCCACAGGACCAGCCTTCATCGTGCCGTTATAAGACATCTGAATCTCGCTGTCGTATGCATAGTTGGCAGACATCCAGTTACCAGAACCTTGGCCTTCAGTCTCGGTGTAGATGCGGATATCGGAAGTACCGTCCCAGGCAATCGGGTTCGTCAGCTTCAGCACTGACTCCAAATTTGCGGGAGCATCAATTTCACCATTATATACACTTATTTCCTGCATAGCTGACTTGTCGGGAGTGCCGAAGGTAATCTCACCTTCGCTCGTGCCTACCCAAGAAGTAACAACAGCATTGAATTTCTTTGCATTATTGGTAGCTTTGAACGAAATAGCCGTAATCTTATCACCAGCCTTGAATCCAGCAGCAGTAATCTTAGCAGCAGGATAGAGAATATCGGTGTAACGAGTAATATTGCCGTCGGCATTATACCAGTCAACAAAACCATAATCACGTCCAGTGCCAGCCTCAGTACCGACTGCCTTGCCCTCAGCTATGGCTTCTTCCTCAGCGAAGTTAATCTCAGAGACTTCACTACGTACGCTGAAGTCACCGGCCTTCACCTCAATATATGCATAGAACGGACCAGCCTTCGGATAGCGGAACGGGATGGTTACGGGCATACCCTTTTCGTTGGTCTTGTGGTTCAGAGGCAGGGCAACAGTGACGCCAGTACCAGCAGCCACATCGTCATCTAATGCGGGATCTTCCACATAGAGCGTTGCAGTATATGCATCGGCAGCTTCCTCGGCAAAACCGAAGTTCTGGATGCTTACGGTAGCCGTAGCCTGCACGTTCTGCATAGCCTCAGCAGGAATGCTAACAGCTGCAATGGCCAGGTCGTGGGCAATAGCAACAGGAGTCAGGCCATAGATCTCGTCAACATAAGGACGACCGCTGATTTCGAAGCCGAAATAGTAGTCGCCAGCCTCGGGCACAGCAACCTCATAGGTCTGCCAGTCGGTAGTCATCGGATCAATTGAGTCCTCACCGCACACGCTGAACAGCGGAGTACGGGTGTCATTCTCAGGATCGAAGTTCACCAGTTCATCGCGGGTAGCAGCAGCATAGACCACAACCTTACCCTCGTCCCAATATGAGCTGTACAGCTTGGCATCAAACATCAGCTTATCGCCAGCAGCGGCAGTCAGCTTCGGAGTGATGAAGAGGTTATCGGTAGTACTGGAAGAAGTGACGTAATAGTTAGGCTCAGAATATGTTCCACCATTGCTCATGTTGACATTGCTCTGGGAAACAGAACCTGCGGGCCAACTTTCATCGTCGAAGTTTGCATAGAACTTCGAAGGATCAAGCTTCGTACCACTGATAGGCAGTGTGAAGGTCTTGTCGCCACTGTAGGTGATGACCATGTCGCCACTGTAATCGCCTGCAGCCGTAGCCGAGAAGGTAATGTCGAGTGCCTGGCAGGCAGCGTCGATACCATCGTTCTCGCCATTGAAGGCAGCCACGGTGAGCGGGAACTCAGCAGTGGTGGTGAAGCCCTCAGGCAACGTGATGCTGTTGACAGTCAGAGGAGCAGAACCCCAGTTGAAGATGATGAACGACTGCGTGTCGGCAGTGTTGGTCTTACCGAAGGTAATCGGAGCCGTGCGGTCGGTTGGCTCATACCACTTGCTGCTCGGCTTGGTGTTGAGGAAGTGGAAGATAGCCTCATTGGTCACAGTGAGGTCGAACGGTTCGGTTTCATACGTGGTACCGTCGGTAAACTCAAACACAACCTTTGTTCCTTCGAACGTCGTGGTATTCTCAACCTCCGGTGTGAACGAAGCGGTGAAAGTGGTGGAGCTGCTTGCACTGGCAGTCAAAGCCTTCGAAGCAATCTCTACCTCATTCTCACCGTAGATGTACTTCACGGTGTAGTTGTCGGCAGTTTCGTCGGTCAGCGGGATGATGTCTACGCTGGGCTTCGACTGAGCCGTGCCACTCTTGATAGAGGCATCAGGCCAGCTAACGCTCTTAATATAGAGGTCATGATCCACGTCAACCTTGGTCAGGCCAACAATGTTGTCGACAGCGAACTCGCCATAGAGCGAGAAGGCTACATAATAGTCACCTTCAGCGTCGAAAGTAATGGTCTTGGTAACCCAGTCGCTACCAATGGCCTCAGCGCCTTCAGCCTGAGCATAGGTGTAGTAAGCCACAGGCTCACCCCAATTCTTGCGATCGGCAGACACATAGACCTTGGCATAATAGTTAGAGCCGGAAACGCCCTTCACATCGAAGGCCAGCTTCTCACCAGCAGCTGCATGCAGCTTCGGGGTGATAAACTTGTTGTTCTCCGTAGCATAGCTGGAATAGGTGCGGCCCTTAATCCAGTTGTTATAGTTGTTGGAAGAAATGTACTGATAGCCACTGTTGATGCCGCCCTCGGCAACACAACCGACAGGATAAGCAATCGACGACGAAGTGTTGTTGAAGTCGGCCGTCCAGGTGTTCTCACCGATGACCGTAGCCGAGAAGTCAAGGCTATAGGTCTGAGATTCACTGTCCTTGTCGAGATAGACAATGGACAGCGTGCCAACGAACGTACCCAGAGCCGAAGCGTCCTGTGTAATGTTCAGAGCCAGTGTCTCGCCCTTTGCCAGTGTGGTCTCAATCAGAGGAGCGTTGTCGCTGGTGAAGCCCTCGGGCAAGGTGACACTCATAATGGTGAGCGGAGCCGTACCCAGATTGGCAATCTCATAGCTCTTTGTGGTGCTTTCCGTAATAGTGCCCCAAGCCTCAGCAGCAGAAATGCTGGTGGTGCTGGTGCTTTCAGCTGCGCGGAACACGAACTTCGGCTCATAGGCCGTGTAAGTAGACTGTGCGCGCTCAACAACAGAACCGAAGAAGTTCTCCTTCAGGTTCATGTGAATATAAGTATAGCTGTTGGGCCAAATTGAAGTTTCCACTTCAGCCGAAACAGTGAATACAGCCGAGGTGTCGCCCTTAGCCAAATCCTGCGGTACGGCAACCGTTCCGTAGACGTCACCCGTACTGCCATTGATGATTGACACACTGAAGCCCTCAGTGCCCTGAGTCAGATCGACATCACCTGTATTAACCACGGTGACGTCATACGTCACGAGTACCATTCCATTGGACTGCTGCTCCCACTTAATCGTTCCAGTGGTGGCAGAAGGAACAGCCGATGCAATGGAAATCTTCTTTTCAGGAATAATCGTAGCCTCGGTGGCAGTAAAGTTGTCAAGCCAGACATACGAGCTTCTGATACCGATGCGCTCACCAGCCTCAGCAACGGGAATCGTAAGGGTGGTGTAGTCGGTTGAATTTACAGTAGAAACGTCAACAGTAATCTGGTCACCACGTGTGAAGGTACCATCACCGTTGTCAGTAATCTTAAAGAATGAAAGCTGCGGGGTGTAATAGCTTGCTGTTGCCTTAGCATCAATCGTAACCGTACCCTTCACAACCGGTGTCACCAACAAGTCATAGAGACTATTGCTGTTCTGGTTGGTGCTGCACGACAAAGCGCCAGAACCATCCACACCTGCGGTAGCTGAATAGCTGTAGCTGGGATAAGTCTCATTATCCCAATAATCAGTGTAAGTGTCAACAATATGTCTCCAGTTGGAAGCCACCTGGAAACCATGGTCACTCGTAGCAATCGGAGTGTTGAAGTCAACAACATAGGGGTCAGAAGAAGGCTCAGTATAAGTATACTCCAGCTTCATAATACTCTGTCCACCATCGGCAAAGTAGAAATAATAAGTCTTACCTGCCTCAAGATCGGCAGAGACAGGTACCCATTTAGCACTGTCACAAAATGCGTATGCCAGAACCTCACTGGGAACCGTTCCCTCATCAACAGCTGCCTTTTTAAAATTCTTAACCGCCGTTCCAATGGCAGTAATACGATCGGTAGCCGTAGCGTTATTAGACCGGAAATACACGGTCATCGTTCCATCGTACTGCGGCTTATAGCTGATATAACGCATCTTTGAGCTACTAGCTCCATTCATGTGGAACCCTGCCGCACTCGATACATAATCGCTCGTATAAGAAGAACTGGTGTTTCCCATCAGCGTCAGGCCATTGTACTCATAGTCAATATCAATGCCAGCAAGGATCACCGTCTCAGTGAACTCGGAGAAGTCCCACGTGATTGTTTTCTCTGCGCCATACGCCTGTATGCTAAACACGCTCAGCATTACGAACGATAGAAGAGATAGGATTTTCTTCATATTATTCTTATTGGTAAAAATTGCGCCTTCCGGTTCGTCAGCGCGTAAATTAATTAGGTTGATTGGTTGCTTCCGTGTCAGGCTGCGAACCTCTTACAGCTTCCCAGTCTTAGTGGTAAAGCCAGCCACGACACACATTGGGTTCATTACAGTTTAGTAGTGTTCGTTAGTCGTTGTTGTTTTAAGTTATTATTTATTTTAGTTTGTAAAAATAGGCAATACGGTGACAAAATTACGAAAATTTTTAAAACAAACAAAAGAAACCGACATTTTCTTTTAAAGAAAGCGTCGGTTTCTGCAAAAATTCTTTCTGTGGTCTTGCTATCTGACGGCCACCTTTCGCACAGTTCCGTCGGCATTGCGTTGCAAATAAATACCGCGTGCAGGGCGTTCCACGGCCTTGCCACCCAGCGAATAGTAGCGTTCGGGCACAGTAACCGTGCGGAGGGAACTAATGCCCGTTGTCTGCTCGATGCTGGCCGTGTTGCAGTTAACGACATCCATGTCGCGCACATTCTCCAAAGTCACCTTGTCGGTCAGCTTTGTGAGCAACGCCACCACATTCATGCGGTCGGCATTCCACGATGGGTCGAGCGTCACAGTGCGAGTGAGCGAATAGCTGTTGCCCTCAACCTGAATGGCATCGCCCGTAGGAGCTGTCATGTAAGTACGCAGTACATGGTCATGTACATAGTTGCGGTTAGAGGCGGTGCGCTGCTTCACTTGGTCATAATAATACTGTACGGCAGTGACACCGTCTTCTGTGACCATCAGCGTGAGTGCCATATCACCATAGATGGCAGCGGCCTCAGGCAGCAACTGTCCTGTGGCAGATACGGATAACTGACGAGTAGACGCATCGAAGTCGGTCTTAAGCGCAACTGAGGCAAACGACGGTGAGAGCAGATCCTGATAGAGCATGTCGCCAATGATGCCAGCAGTCATATCTGCGCCAATCACGGGCAGGTAGTCGTTCATGTCATAGGCAATGGATGCCTCACCAGGGAAATAGGAGCGGTTGACCGTGAACGTAGGCCAGGTGTATGCATAAAGGTCATGCAGGTAATTGGCTTCGCTGACGGCCAACGGCATGCTGGGTCGCTGCACGTTGACCACCGCCAACTGAGGAATGTTAGCGGTAAGCAGCTTGACACCTTCGTCGAGCCAAGGCACGTATGGTGAGCTCTGATCGGTATAAATCTCCATATAGACCTTACTGCGGCTGAGCGTATCGTGATAGACACCGAAGGTTGCGGTAATGGTGTCGTTGCGCGACAATTCCGGCAAGGGTTGACCGTCGATCTGGCTGACAAACACCTTTAGCGTATGCAGACCTATCGCCATATTGTTCGGCAGGCTGAAGTCGAAAAGCCTTACAGTGCTCCGTCCAGACTGGAGCGGTTCGTCCACGATGGTCTTGACTGGCTCAAAGTTGTCGAGCTGGTAGCCCATCTGGTAGGTACTGGCACGCTCTCGTCCCACGTTGGCCAGTGTGA
>JAEEGL014163399.1_pt1 | contig 27343 bp, 18 predicted proteins | sample 9134231 | NCBI WGS metagenome assembly JAEEGL01 (sample SAMN16246548, study PRJNA631951) | gut metagenome | biome: gut microbiome; feature: rumen; material: fiber-attached | host: Bos | place: Iran: Karaj | collected 2018-10
GATTTCGCGATCAAACTCAAGAAGGAATACTTCATCGGCATCGAAGCGCTCAAGCAGCCCCGCACCCGCAAGCGCGTCGGTCTGAAGCTCGTCGGCAAGGGCATCGCCCGTCCCGATGCGGAAGTCCTCTGCAACGGCGAAGTCGTCGGCGTCGTCACCTCCGGCGGTCCCGCTCCCGCAGTCGGCGGCAACTACGTCATGTGCCTCGTTAAGGAAGAGGCCGACGAAGCCGGCAAGTGGGCGGTCTCCGTCCGCGGCCGCGAGATCGAGTGCGAATTCGCGCCCATGCCATTCTACAAGAGGAAATAACCGAAGCGTTTCCGCAAGGTTTTACCTATATCAACAACGAAAAATTTAATTGGAGGATAAAAAAATGATCCCTACCGACCGCAAATACACCCGCGAGCATGACTGGGTAAAGATCGAAGACGGCGTTGCCACCCTCGGCATCACCGACCACGCACAGGAAGCGCTGGGCGACATCGTTTATGTCGAGCTTCCCGAGATCGATGCAGAGATCGCCATCGGCGACGACTACACCACCGTTGAGTCCGTCAAGGCGGCATCCCCCGTTGCTTCCCCCGTTGCCGGCAAGGTCATCGAGGTCAACGAAGCGCTGGATGAGACCCCCGAGCTCCTCAACGAGGACGCCTACGGCCAGTTCATCGCCAAGATCGAGGTTTCCGAGGTCGACGAAGCGAACCTTCTGACCGCGGAAGAGTATGAAGCCCTCCTCGCAGAGGAAGAGTAAAAGAATCATGCAGCCGGCCCGGGCCTTCTTCCGGGTCGGCTGCGGTTTTCATAATCAAAAGGCAAGGAAGAAAACACATGAAGAGTTATGTTCCGAACACTTTGGAAGAGCGTCGTGAAATGCTCCGGACCCTCGGTCTCGACAGCATGGATCAGCTCTTTTCCGATATTCCGGAGGATCTCAGGCTTCACCGCGAACTGAACCTCCCCGCTCCGATGAGCGAGATGGAGCTGCGCGAGCTGATGATGGGCTATGTTCTTCAGAATGACGAAGGCGGCCTCCTCTTCCGCGGCGCGGGTTCCTACCGCCACTACATCCCCTCCGTCGTGCCCCAGCTTGCGGCGCGCAGCGAGTTCTATACCGCCTACACCCCCTATCAGGCGGAGATGAGCCAGGGTATGCTCCAGAGCATCTTCGAATGGCAGACCGTCATCTGCAACCTCACCGGCATGGAAGCTTCCAACGCCTCCGTTTACGACGGCGCGACCGCGGCGGCGGAATCCCTGCTGATGCTGCGTGATTCGAAGCGCAAGAACAAGGTCCTCTATTCCGCGGCGCTGAACCCGGACGTCATCACGACGATGAAGACCTATGCGCACTGCTACGGCATCGAGCTTTGCGAGATCCCCGTTGACGCGAACGGTCTTACCGACCTTGCCGCCGTCGAAGCGAATCTCGAAGGCGCTGCCGGCATCATCGCGGCTCAGCCCAACTACTATGGCTGCGTCGAGAACATGGACGCCATCGCGGAGCTCGTTCATAACGCAAAGGGTCTCCTCGTTGCCTATGTCAACCCGATCACCCTCGGCCTCATCAAGCGCCCCGCCGACTACGGCGCGGACATCGCGATCGGCGACGGCCAGACCCTCGGCCTTCCGATGAATTTCGGCGGTCCGTACGTCGGCTTCATGGCAGCGGGCGGAAAGCTCGTCCGCAACCTCCCCGGCCGCATCGTCGGCGAAACGCACGACGCGGAGGGCGGCAGGGCATACGTCCTCACTCTCCAGGCGCGCGAACAGCATATCCGCCGCGAAAAGGCTTCGAGCAACATCTGCTCCAACCAGATGCTCTGCGCGATCATGAGCACGATCTACGCCTGCACGATGGGCCCCGCCGGCATGCGCGAGGTCGCGGAGCAGAATGTCGCGAAGGCGCACTACCTCGCCGAAGAGATCGCGAAGGTCCCCGGCATGAAGCTGCGCTACACCACCCCGTTCTTCAATGAGTTCGTCGTCGATACGGAGCTCCCCGCGGAGCAGATCAACGAAGAGCTGAAGGAAATGGGCATCGTCGGCGGCTATATCCTGCCCGACGGCGGAATGCTCTGGTGCGCGACCGAGATGAACTCGAAGGAGGATATCGATTTCCTGATCGATATGCTTAAAAATATCGTCGAAGGAGGAGAAGAGGCATGAGGCAGTCCTATAAGCTGATTTTCGAGCGTTCCCACGAGGGCCGCAGGGCATACGATCTTCCCGCTCTCGACGTTCCCGCCGTTGACGCGATCCCCGCGAACATGAAGAACGAAGGAAAGCTCGACCTGCCGGAGCTCGGCGAAGTCGACCTTGTCCGTCACTATACCAACCTTTCCCGCCGTAATTTCGGCGTCGATAACGGTTTCTATCCCCTCGGCTCCTGTACGATGAAGTATAATCCGAAGATCAACGAGGAAGTCTGCACCCTGTTTGAGGATATGCATCCCCTCCTCGACGAGGATATGAGCCAGGGCGCGCTGCGCCTGATGTACGATCTCGAGGGCTATCTCTGCGAGATCTGCGGCATGGACGCTTTCACCCTCCAGCCCGCAGCCGGCGCACACGGCGAGCTGACCGGTCTTATGCACATCCGCGCCTACCATGAGCACCGCGGCGACACCGCGAGGACGACCATCATCGTTCCCGACGCGGCGCACGGCACCAACCCGGCGAGCGCGGTCATGGCGGGCTTCAAGGTCAAGGAGATCAAATCCGCTCCCGACGGCGGCGTCGATCTCGAAGCGCTCCGCGCGGCCGTCGGCCCCGATACCGCGGGCCTGATGCTGACCAACCCCTCCACCCTCGGCCTGTTCGAAAGGAACATCAAGGAGATCGCGAAGATCGTCCACGAGGCAGGCGGTCTGCTTTACTACGACGGCGCGAACCTCAACGCGATCATGGGCATCGTCCGCCCCGGCGACATGGGCTTCGACGTTATGCACATCAACCTGCATAAGACCTTCTCCACCCCGCACGGCGGCGGCGGCCCCGGCAGCGGCCCCGTAGGCGTCAAGAAGCACCTGATCCCGTTCCTGCCCGTTCCCGTTCTTACCGAGCGCGACGGCATGATCGAACTCGATTACGACCGCCCGAACACCCTCGGCAAGGTCAAGAACTTCTACGGCAACTTCGGCGTCATCGTCCGCGCGTTCGCCTACATTCGCTCCCTCGGCGGCGCGGGTCTCAAGGAAGCGAGTGAGAATGCCGTACTGAACGCGAACTACATCATGAACGCGCTGCGCGGCGTCTACGACATCGCGCATGACCGCATCTGCATGCATGAGTGCGTCGTCACCCCGACCGAAGATATGATGAAGAACGGCGTCCACACCTCCGACATCGCGAAGGCGCTGATCGACCGCGGCTATCATCCCCCGACCATCTACTTCCCGCTCATCGTCCATGAAGCGATGATGATCGAGCCCACCGAGAGCGAGAGCCGCGAGACCCTCGACGAGTTCATCGACGCGATGAAGGCGATCGCGGTCGAGGCGATGGAGGACCCGGAGTCCGTCCATGCCTGCCCGAAGACCACACCTATCGGCCGTCCCGATGAAGTCACCGCGGCAAGGAAGCCCGTCATCCGCTTTGTGAAGGAATGACCGCAGATCCGATGAAGTAAGTTTGATCAAACGGCGGCTTCGGCCGCCGTTTGTCATTATTTGCCTTGACTTATTCGCCGGAAAGCCTTTATAATGGAGCCGACTTCGGAGGGAATTATGTTCGATATCCACACCCATTCATATTGTTCGGACGGCATGGACGCGCCGGAGGAGGTCGTTCGCCTTGCGGCCGAAACCGGGCTCTCGCTCTTTGCCCTCACCGACCATGATACTTTGCTCGGCGTTCCCGCCGCGCTGAAAGCGGCCGCGGAGCTCGGTCTCCCCTTCCTCACGGGCTGCGAGATCGAGGCGCAGTACGCGGACACGCTCCATATCCTCGGCCTCGGCGTCGATCTTGAAAGCCCGGAGCTCGCGGCGCTGATGCGAAAGAAGCTCGCTCTGCGCGAGGAAAGGAACCGGAAGCTCTCCGCGCGGCTCGCGGAGCTCGGCATGGACTGTTCCTCCGCGCTCGTTGAAAGCGCCGGCGCGACGACGAAGGCGAATTACGCCTCCGCCCTCGTGAAGCTCGGCTTCGCGAAGGATCTTTCGGATGCCTTCGGCCGCATCCTGGGCCGCGGCTGCCCCGCCTATATCGCCCAGCAGCATCCCTCGCCGGAGGAGGTCGTCGGAGCAATCCGCGCTGCCGGCGGAGCCGCCGTGATCGCGCACCCGATGAAGATGAAGCGCTGCGATCCCGCCTCGCTGATCCGCGACATGGCGCGCATCGGCATCGAGGGCGTCGAAGCCCACTACTGCGGCGCGACGGAGGGCGAAACGCGGCTGTTTTCCTCCCTCGCAAGGGAAAACGAGCTTTTCATCACCTGCGGCAGTGATTACCACGGCGCAAGGCGTCCGACATCGCCCATCGGCGGCGCGTGGAGGGACTGCGAAGACCTCCGCTTGACAGAAGCGATGCTTCTGAACCGCTTTTTCTGATCCCGGGCATTGCCCAAACGCAAAAATCTGATCCAAAGGAGATCCCCAATGAAAACATTCTTTAAACTCCTGCTGACCCTCCTGCTGATCGCGGCTGTGCTCTGGTTCCTCGCCTCCGGCATCCTGTACCTGACGGGATACACCAAGACCTTCGAAAAGCAGTACACCGTTGACGAAAGCTTCGATTCCGTCGTCATCAGCTGCGAATCGAGCAAGGTCAATATCGTTCCTTCGGAGGACGGCAAATGCTTCGTCGAGGCGACCGAAAGCAAGGGTATCGGCATGACCGTCGAAGTCAAAAACGGCGAGCTGCAGATCACCCAGCACAGCAGCAAATGGTATCTGCATGTCTTCAGCTTCGGCTTCGGCAAATACTCCCTGACCGTCCATATCCCTGCCGAACGGTATGATAAGGTCAAGATCAAGACCGTCAGCGGCAGCATCAAATGCGATATCCCGCTAAACTGCGATTCCGTCGATTTCAACACGACGAGCGGCAGCGTCACCGCCTCCGGCATCTCCTGCCGCGAGCTTGAGACCGCCTGTGTCAGCGGCAGCATCAAGCTTACCGACGTCCGCTGCGAAACGGCGAACCTGCGCAGCACGAGCGGCAGCGTTGACCTCAAGGACCTCATCGCGAACCGCACTGTCGACATCAACGTCACGAGCGGCAGCATCAGTTTCGATTCGATCGACGCCGCAGAGCTGCGCCTCGAGACCGTCAGCGGCAGTATCAAGGGCAGCCTGCTCACGGGCAAGACCTTCAAGGCGGAGACCGTTTCGGGCAGCGTCAGCGTTCCCGAGGATTCCGGCGCCGGCACCTGCCGCGCCAAGACGACGAGCGGCAGCATCAAGATCACCGTAAAATAAATCTATTTCTTGATACGGACGGGCAGTTTTTCGCCCGTCCGTTTCGTTTTTCGGATATATTTGACTTTTCGGGCGTTTCAATTATAATTGACTGATATGAAAACCGAAGCGAAAAAAAGAGAATTGAACGACCTCACGAGCGGCTCCATCGGCAGGCGGCTGATACTGTTCTTTCTTCCCATTCTGGCGGGAACATGGTTTCAGCAGCTCTATAATGCCGTTGACGCCGTCATCGTCGGGCGCTATGTCGGCCACGAAGCGCTTGCCGCCGTCGGCGGGAGCGTCGCAACGATTTTGAACCTGTTCATCGGCTTCTTCGTTGCGCTTTCGACCGGCGCGACCGTCGTCATCTCCCATATCTACGGCGCGAACGAGGACCGCGGGGAGCTCGAAAAGGCGACGGGCACCGCGATGGCGTTCAGCCTCATTTTCGGCGCGGCCTGCTCCGTCATCTGCTTCATTCTCGCCCCGCAGCTGCTCATCTGGATGAAAACGCCGGCGGACACCCTTGCGGACGCAACGATGTATCTGCGCGTCTGCTTCGGCGCGATGGCGGTCGTGCTGCTTCTCAACACGGAATCGGCGATCCTCCGCGCCGTCGGTGATTCAAGGCGGCCGTTCATCTATATGCTGATCTCCTGCCTTGTGAACATCGGCCTCGATTTTCTTTTCGTCGTGCATTTCGGCTGGGGCGTCGCGGGCGTCGCATGGGCGACGGTCATCTCCCAGTTCCTCAATTTTCTGCTTCTGACCGTCACGATGCTGAGGACGAAGGAACCCTATCGCCTCGTTCTCAGAAAAATCCGCATCTATAAGGATTTCTTCCGGCGGATGATGCATATCGGCATCCCGTCCGCACTCGAGGCGAGCATGTACAACGGTTCCAATATCATAATGCAGATCGCCGTCAACGCCCTCGGCACCGTCGTCGTCGCCTCCTGGTCGCTCTCCGGAAAGCTGGACGGCTTCTATTGGGGCATGGCGCAGGCCGCGAACGCCGCCGTGCTGACCTTCGTCGGGCAGAATTACGGCGCGGGACGCATGGACCGCATCCGCGGCAGCGTCAAAGCGGGGCTGAAGCTCTTTATGAGCATGACCGTCGCGATGAGCGCGCTGATAATCCTTCTTGCGCCGTACGCTCTGAAGATCTTCACCAAGGAAACCGCGGTCCAGCAGACGACCTATACGATCATCCTCTATTTCGTGCCGTTCTATTTCGTCTGGACGGCGATCGAGGTGATCTCCGGAACGCTCAGGGGCTGCGGCGACACGAAGCCCGTTCTGATCACCGGCATCGGCATCTGCGCCTTCCGCATACTCTGGGTGCTGACGGTCTATCAGATTTGGCCCACGCTTTTCGTCGTCAGCATCTCCTACATCATCTCCTGGACGCTGACGATGCTCGCGATGGTGTTCTATTACCGCCGCGGAACATGGGAAAAAAAGAAGGAATGAGCCGAATATAATTGCGTTTCAAACACAAAAAAGAACGTCCTTTTCGGGCGTTCTTTCGTTTTGACTATCTGTTATTAAGAATCATTCAACTGTCGTGCCGGCCTTGCCTTCGATGGCTTCGACGGCTTTATCGAGCACGAACGAAGCGAGTCGCGGCGGGTCAGCGCGCGGCGCCGCGAGAGGCGCCGAACCGCGATCGCGAACAAACAAAGGACACGTCCGCACCGAAGGTGCTGTATGCCATTCATGCCACGACAATAAGCTCGCGGGAACAATGCCGGCGGGCCAAAAAAGAAAAACTGCCGCAGGCTTGATTGTCCGCGGCAGTCATTTTTATGATCCGATAATTACATCACCGTCGTGCCGGCTTTGCCTTCGAGGGCTTCGACGGCTTTATCAAGCGAAGTGATGATCGCCTTGCGGCCGGGCTTGCTTTCGGCGAACTTGATCGCGGCTTCGACCTTCGGCAGCATGGAGCCGGGCGCGAACTGACCCTCGGCGATGTATTCGCGGGCTTCCGCGACGGTCATCGTCGAAAGGCTCTTCTGGTCGGGCTTGCCGAAATTGATGCAGACATTCTCGACAGCGGTTAGGATGACGAGCGCGTCCGCGTCGATATCCTCCGCGAGCTTTTCGCTGGCGAGGTCCTTATCGATGACGGCTGCGGTGCCGACATAGTTGCCGTTTTCGTCCTTGATGACGGGGATCCCGCCGCCGCCGACGGTGATGGCGATGAAGCCGCCGTCGATGAGGCACTTCACGGCGTCGAGCTCAACGATCTCAACGGGCATGGGCGAAGCGACGACGCGGCGCCAACCGCGGCCTGCGTCTTCCTTCATGGTGTAGCCCTTCTCCTCCGCAAGCTGCTTCGCGGTCGCTTCGTTATAGAAGGGGCCGATGGGCTTACTGGGATTCTTGAACTTCGGGTCGTCCTTGTCGACGACGACCTGGGTAACGAGGGTCACGACGCGCTTATGATTGCCGCGCGCGCGGAGGACCTTCTCGAGACCCTGCTGCATATGGTAGCCGATGTAGCCCTGGCTCATCGCGCCGCATACGTCGAAGGGCATTGCGGGGGTCTGGCTGGAAGCAAATTCGTTCTGGATGACGATACGGCCGACCTGCGGGCCGTTGCCGTGCGCGAGAACGACGTTGTAGCCCTTCTCGATGATATCCGCGATGTATTCGCTGGTCTTTTCGACAACTTCGAGCTGAGCTTCCGCGGTCGCGGGCTTGCCGGCTTCCGCAAGGGCGTTTCCGCCGAGAGCGATAACGATCTTATTCATATTGAGTCTCCGATATTAGCATAATGATCCGGCGAAAAAACGCCGAATACAATTATGCCAACAATCAGAGGAAAAGTCAACAGCCGCGAGGCCATGTTTCCGCTTTTTCCCGGCGAAAAACGAAAATATAATTATTTCCCGCTCAAAAAAGCACAACGACCCTCATCCGCCTTGAAGGAACACTCGCCGCGGCCGTTCCGTTTTCCGAAATGAACGGGTTGACCGTGACCGCCCAATAGAAATAGCTTTCTCCCGGCACTGCCGTGAAATCGGTGCAGGAAACGCTGCCCTTCGCGCCGGTGAGCTCCGCAGTGACCCTCTCGCCCCCGCCGGAAACAGAGCTGCGGAAGATCCGATAAACAAGCCTTTCATCCTCCGCTTCGATGGTGATGACCGGGTTGCCGTCCGCATCCGGGAACCAGTTGACCTGCGCCGGCGGCTTCGGAAGAAGGCGTATCACGCTTGAATTTTCTGGTGCTGTCCCCCGCCGGAAATACTCCGTGAAGATAGATTCCCCCGGCGTGTACTCCGTCGCAAGCAGGGCGGTATGCTCCTCCGCGAGCGCTTCCGCGTCGATAAGGACCGCTTCAACGCTCTCCGGCACGGCGTCCTCCCGCCGCAGTTTTTCCTCCGGCAGAACGGAAAAAAGAGCGCAGATAAGGCGGCAGGCGCTGTTCCCGCCCGTCGTGCCCGGCGGCAGGGTCCCGAGGGAAGCGCTGTCCGTGCCCATCCAGCAGACGGCGGTGTATTCCCCGGCAAATGCGGCGGTCCAGACGTCCCGCACGCCGCCTTCCGGATCGAGGTTCGTGCCCGTCTTTGCCGCCGTCCGGAACGGAAGCGCCGCAAGCGCGGAGGCTGTGCCGTCCGAAGCGGCGGTGCGGAGGATATCCGCCATTATGAACGCCGTGTCCTCGCCCATCGCGCGAGCGGGCTGCGCGGAACGGGAATAGAGCGTTTCGCCGTCCCGTTCGACCGATCCGACGCAGAACGGCTCAAAATACAGCCCGCCGGTGTTGAAAGCGTTGTACGCCGCCGCCATATCGAGGGGCGAAACGCCGTAAGTGAACCCGCCGAGGGCGAGAGCGAGGCCGATATGCTCGTTTTCGAAGGAGATGCCGAGCTTTTTCGCGAAGTCAACGGCGGGATCCGTTCCGACGAGCTCCAGCGTTTTCACGGCGGGTACATTCAGCGACTCCGCGACGGCGCGGCGGACCGTCACGAAACCGGCGTATTTCCCCCCGGCGTTCGAGGGCGAATACCCCTCAAAATCCGTTTCCGCATCCTCGATCACGCTCGCCGCAGTCAGAACGGAACTTTCGATCGCCGGAGCATAGCAAAGGATCGGCTTGATCAGCGAACCGGGCTGGCGCTTCATATCCGCGGCGCGGTTCAGCTCCCCGCCGTTCTCCCGCCCCCCGCACATCGCCGCGATGCTTCCGTCCCGCCGGAGCAGCACGACGGCCGTCTGCGCCGTCTCCGAAGGGATCAGTGCGGGCTCGTTCGCGAGCGCGGAAACGGCGGCGGCAGCGGCGGGATCGAGCGTCGTTCGGATAACGCAGCCCGAGGTCAGCAGCTCCTTTCGGCTCATGCCGAGCTTTTCGGCGGCTTCGCGCACCGCAAACTCAACAAAAGCATCCCGTTTCTCCGGCAGCGCGTTTCTGAGCACGCACTCCTCCGCCTTCGCGCTTTCGCACTCCTCCGATGAAAGATAGCCGTATTTCTCCATAAGGTCGAGCACGGTATTCCGTCTCCGGAGCGAATTTTCAAGATCGAGGTGCGGTGCATAGGCGGAAGGCGCTTTGAGGATCCCCGCGAGCTGCGCCGCCTGCGAAACGGTGAGATCGGCAGAGTGCACGCCGAAATAGCCGAGCGAGGCCGCCTCGATGCCGTAAAAACCCCCGCCGAAATAGACGTAATTCAAATACATTTCGAGGATCTCGTCCTTCGAATACGCCGCCTCGAGCTTCATCGTCAGCCATACTTCCTCGAGCTTCCGTCCGATCGTTTTTTCGCCGGAAAGATGGCTGAGCTTGATCAGCTGCTGCCCGATCGTGGAGGCGCCCTGCTTCAGCGCCCCGGCCTTGAGATCCGCCCACGCCGCGCCGAAAATGCGGCGGATATCGACGCCGGAATGCTCATAGAACCTTGCGTCCTCCGCGGAAATGAAGGCGTACTTCGTCTTTTCGGAAAGCGTTTCGATCGGAACGGGGATGCGCTTTTCCCCGCCGGAAACAACGGAGATCACCCCTCCCTCCGCATCGAGAACGATCAAACTTCGGTCCGCGCCGGTGATGAGCTCCGGTTCGAACTTCCGCCATTCATGGAAGCGGAAAAACAGCGCCGCGGCAATGAAGAGCGCGGCAAGAAGCGCGGCCGGGACGCCCAAAGCAAGGCGCAGCCGCCTCCGCCGCGAGTGTCCGCCGTTTTTCGGCTCTTCGCCGTCCGTCCGCCGTCTCCGGAATTTCCCGGAAAGCTCCTTTGCAAGCATTTCGAACCGCTCCGCAGCGGCTTTGCGGAAGCCTTCGAGCGCTGCGGCCGCCCTTTTCAAACGATCCACGGCATTTCCTCCTTTTTGCATTTAAAAACCGTTTTTCCGTATTTTTCGCATTTTTCGCGGAAATTTTCCTGCCTGTTTTCGGAAAAACGGCCGTGATCCGCGGGGACAGTGCATCTTTTCTCTATACAAAAAAGCGAATTTGCGGTATAATCGCATTCAGCGAACGGCCGATCAAAGCGGCAATTTGGCGAAAACGGAGCAAACTATGAAGCAGGTGCTTGGCTGCATCCGCAGGGCGGATGAAAAATACGGCATGATACGCGACGGGGATAAGATCTGCGTCGGCGTCAGCGGCGGGAAGGACAGCCTTCTTTTGATGTACGGGCTGAAGCTTTATCAGCTTTTTTCAAAGAAGAAGTATGATATCTGCGCCGTGATGCTCGACCTCGGCCTCGTGGAGCAGGATACAGCGCCGATCTCCGCTTTCGCCGAAAGGATCGGCGTCGATTTCGAGGTCCGAAAGACCGATATCGGCGACGTCGTTTTCAATATCCGCAAAGACAAGAGCCCCTGCGCGATGTGTGCGAAGATGCGCCGCGGCGCGCTCAACGATATCGCCGTCAGCAAGGGCTGCAACCTCGTTGCCCTCGGCCACAACCGCGAGGACGTTCTCGAAACCTTTCTGCTGAGCCTTTTCTACGAGGCGCGGCTCAACACCTTCGCGCCGGTGACCTACCTCGGCCGCGCGGGCGTGACCGTCATCCGTCCCCTCGTTTTCTTCCCGGAGAAATCCGCGATCGCTGCGGCTAAGCGGCTCGAACTGCCCGTCATCAAGCCGAACTGCCCCGTTGCAGGGAAAACGAAGAGGGAGGATATGCGCATTCTTTTGCAGGAATTCCGCCATATCGTTCCGGACGTCGAAACGAAACTCATGAAAGCGATCGTCGACACGCATAAATACGGGATGTGGGACCGCATGAAGCTCCCGCCCCGCCAGACCGGCGGCGTCGCATGCGGCGAATGCGACCCCCTCGCCCTCGGCGAAGAGGAAGAATAGCGAAGGCGCGGACTGAATAACGTTAATCATTGCCGTGATCAAAGGAGAGTTGAGATATTATGATGAATGACAGGGAAACCGAAGGAAGTCTGAGGTCCGGCGGCCGACCCAACGGCATTGCCGCCTGGCAGGTCGCCGTTTTGATGCTTTTGAGCGCACTGCTTGCCGCCGGCGCCGTGATCGGCGTTCTGCTGCTCGGCGTCACCCGCTACACAATCGCGGACAGCAAGAGCGGAACGGATATGACCGTTCTTGCAACGCTGCTCAACGACGTTGAAAAATACTATTATTTTTCGGATGAAATGCCCTCCTCCGAGGCGCTGCTCGACGGCGCCGCGAAGGGCCTTGTGAAGACCGTCGGCGACACCTATGCCCAATACTACACGCTTGAGGAATACGAGGCCGCGCGCAACCAGATGGCCGGCAATTTCAAGGGCATCGGCGTGCTTATCAGCCAGGCGGACAACGGCACGCTCATCAACCGCGTCTATGAAAATTCGCCCGCGGAAAAGGCGGGGCTCAAGGCCTGGGATATCATCACCGCCGCGGACGGGCAGTCCGTCATCGGCATGGACGTCAACTCCGTCAGCGCCCTCGTCGGCGGCGAGGACGGAACGAGCGTCGTTCTGACCGTTCTTCGCGACGGCAATTCGCTCAATATCTCCGTCGAGCGAGGAGATGTATACGTCCGCCGCGTCTATACCGAGCAGCTCGGCAGCGGCGTCGGCTATATCCGCATCGATTCCTTCACGGGTTACGCCGCCGATGAATTCAACACCGCGGCAAAGGAGCTTCTCGATTCCGGCATCACCTCGCTGATCATCGACATCCGCAACAACACCGGCGGCGAGCTCAAGACCGCGACCGCGATCAGCGACCGCGTGCTTCCCGAATGCGTGATCACGACCGTCGAGGGCAAGCTCGTCGACCCGCCGGAGGTCTATCGCTCCACCGCCGCGGAAAGCATCGATCTTCCCATCGTCGTTCTGACGAACGGCTATTCCGCCTCCGCGAGCGAGATCTTCGCCGCCGCGCTGCGGGATAACAACGCCGCCGTCATCATGGGCACGAAGACCTACGGCAAGGGCATCGTTCAGACCAGCTGGCAGATCATGCCCGGCAAGGGTTATCTGAAGCTCACGACGGACGTTTACAAAACGCCGAACGGAGAGATGATCCACGGCGTCGGCATCTACCCGGATATCGAAGTCGAGCAGGATCAGGGGATCGCGAACATGGATATCTTCTTCATCCGCAGGGATTACCCCGAAAGGGACCTGCAGGTGCAGGCCGCTGTGGATTACCTGCTCGGGCTTCACGATTGAAAAACCGCATTATAAAAACGGCAGTGCAGGCTCATGGCCTCCCTGCCGTTTTTTCAGTTCACTGTGTGTTCCCGATCCGGCTCCGCTCATTCCTCCCCGAAGAACATGCCGCGAAGGAACCGAGCATACGCTTCATCTATCTCATACCAATAGCTTGAATACAGATTTTCGTACGGGATTATGCGGACCTGCTCCGGCGCAATGCCATAGCAGGCTATGATCTGCTTCGCTGTGCCGACCGATACAACGCTTCTGTCCGAATACTCGATCAGCCGGCGCAGCTCCTCCGCCGTCCTCCCCGCCTCGCTGCCGGCGAGTAATACGCAGGAATAGTCCTCCGGCGCCATCTGATAGACGAAGACATCGAGCCCTTCCGCGGTATCGAGATCGAAGCAGTCAGGGTATTTGGTCCGAAGTGTTCGCTCGTCTTCGATGAATCCCGGCGGCTCCGGTGCGCCTTCTTCAACAATGAATTCTATATAGCTTTCCGATGGCTCCGCATCCTCAATGTTCCGCAAATAGTCCCGATAGAAGCACATCCGGTAGACGCCCGGGCGGGACAGATCGCAGCCGCCGAGATCGAAACTTTTTGTAAAGAAGCCGCTCCAACCGATGTAGACATACGGCTTCTGACCCGGGAAAGGTTCCCACGCAAGCCTTTCCGCTGTTTCGCCCTCCATATAGAAGATCAGGCAGAACAGGGGCAATGCGCCATCTGACACTTTATAATACTCGACTTCCGCAAAGGCGTTTTCACCGGTCGTATCCAGCAGCGCTATCTCCGCGCTGTAGGAAAGCAGGCCTTCCGGAAAGACTGTTTCCCGGACCGCGCCGATGCCGAGGCATGTGTTGAACTCAAGCCGTTCCTCTTCGCTGAACTCTATGCTCCATTCGCTTGCAAGATCGGTCAGCACGCCGGATGAGGAACAATAGCTGCAATCGAGCCGGTCAAGGACGATGCTGTATTCGCTTTTCAGCGGAATGCCGGTAAGTTTCCATTCCCGGCCGGAAACGAGGCGCAGCGCCTCTTTCTCCTGCCCGGCGGAAAGCGCAAGCCGCATCTCATAGCCTTCGGCAGGCGAACGGTAGACCCTGATCTCAGTAAAGACCGGACCGACATTCGCGGGCGCTTCCGCCATCGGCTCTTCGGTCACAGGCGCTTGTGTCGCGGGCGTTTCATTTACAGATGCTTCCGCCGTCGGAGCGGTCGTCTCACCGCTATTCTCCCCTCGTTTTGCCGACACGCAGGCGGAACACACGGTGCAGGCAAAAAATGCCGCGGTCAGCAGTAAAGCGACGACCCTCTTCTGCGGCAATGCCTTCATTTTCGGCTTCCTCCCGTTTTTTCTTTCATCTTATAACAAGAAGCGGCACGCGTCAAGCTCTGTTTTCCGGGATCCGCCCTGCGCTGCGCCGGGATCTGCTTCGATCGCTCATTTTTCTTTCTTTTCCTCTCTTGAAATCGCGGGACGATTCGGTTAAAATAATAGTCGAAATCAATAGTGCGCTCCACCCGGATCCGTCAGCGAAGGGAACGTATACCCCCGCCGGCGCAGGATCCGGGCTGTTGCCGTACCGAGGAGAAAGATATGCTGAAGATCACCGAGATCAAAAAAGAAGCGATGCCGACCTCCGTCTGGAGCGGAGGCACCACCACCGAGATCCTCATCTGGCCGCGCGGCGCCGTTTACGCGGAGCGGGATTTCCTTTTCCGCGTCAGCACGGCGAAGGTCGAGCTCGAGGAATCCGATTTCACTCCCCTGCCCGATTATGACCGCTTCATCGCCTCCATCGAGGGGAGCATGGTCCTCACCCACTCCGCGCCGGACGGCGGGGAAACGGCGGAGGTGCTGCCGCTTTCCACGGTGCACCGCTTTTCGGGCGGCGTCCCGACCCACTGCGTCGGCAAAGCGCGGGACCTCAATCTCATGCTGCGGAAAGGCAAAGCGGAAGGCGAGCTTCGCTTCATCAAGAAGGATGAGTTTGTCGCTCTGCCCCTGCCCGCGGGCGAGTTCGCCATCGTTTACGATACTGAAACCGGCGATGCGAAGCTTGCTCTGGCGGACGAGGACGATTTCCTCGCATTTTCCGCGGAGCATATCTCTGCACTGTTCACCGTTCGTGAGATCAAAAATTCCTGACGGGAGCTCCGGAAATGAGCAATAAATTCGAGCCGCTTTTCGCGGCGCTCGCAAAATCGGAAGAATACACAAGGCTGAGGGAGGATCTTTCCGCGGCGAAGGGTCCCGTCAGCGTTTTCGGCCTCGGCGAAGCGCACCGCGTCCATATCGAAGCCGCGCTCCATGCCGCGCAGGGAGGAACAACGCTGATCGTCGCCCCCTCGGCGCAGGCGGCGGCGCGCATCCATGAGGAGCTCTCGTGCTACCATCCGGACGCAATGCTCTTCCCGATCCGCGAAATGCCGCTGAACGCGCACAGCTATGTTCAGTCCCAGGAGATCGGCTTCCGCCGCCTCCGCGTGCTGCTGCGCCTGCTTTCCGCCGAAAGCGCCGTCGTCGTTGCCCCGATCGAAGCGATCATGCAGCGCATGGCGCCGCCGGACGCGATCCGCTCCTTCACCCACGCTGTCCGCGTCGGGATGGAGGTCTCGCCGGATGCGCTCGTCAAAAAGCTCGTCGACGCCGGCTACACGCGGGAGGAGGTCTGCGAAGGCAGGGGCCAGCTCGCGCGGCGCGGCGGCTATATCGACGTTTTCCCCGTCACGGCGGAAAACCCCGTCCGCATTGAGCTTTTCGGGGATGAAGTCGACACGATGCGCGAATTCGACCCCGTTTCCCAGCGCGGAACGGAGAACATCTCCATCGCCGTGATCCCTCCCGCGACGGAGCTGCCGCTCGACCGCGAGATGCGGCAGAGGGGTATTGCGGCGCTGCGCGGGAAGGCCCATTACAGCGAGGAAACGGAGACGCTGCGCGAAGGCGGAGTGCCGCTGAACGCGCTGGCGCTGCTGCCCGTTTTCTGCAGGGAGGAGCTGACGCTCCTCGATTATCTCCCGCCGGACGCCGTGACGGTCCTCGACGAGCCCGCCAGGATCGACGAAAGCGCGCGCTTCGCGTATTCGCAGTTCATGGACGGCTTCGCTGCCGTCCTTCAAAGCGGCGAGGGGCATGAGATGCAGAGCGGGCTCCTCTGCGCGCCGGGAAGCGTTTTTTCGCGCCTCAACCGCAGCCGCACGGCGATGCTTTTCGCCCTCACGAGAAGCTTCCCGCCGATCCCCGCGAAGGACCTTGTGAAATTCGAAACGCGGCCTGTCCCCCGCTATATCCCCGGGGACACCGCGATCCGCGACGATATCGCCCTTTGGAAGCAGAAGGGCTTTTCCGTGCTTTTATACGCGGGCGAGCATTATCTCCGCCTGCGGGATATGCTTGCTGACCTCGGGATCGAAGCCGCGGCCGTGCCGAAGCTCGACCGCCCGCTCGTTGAAAGGGAGCTGCTGATCGTCGGCCTCTCCCTTCCCCACGGCTTTGAGTACCCCGCGCTGCGCCTTGCCGTCGTTTCGGAATATGAGCTCTTCGGCGCGGGTTACCGCCCCGCCGCGAAGCAGCAGAAGCGCAGCACCGACAAGCTTTCCCTCTATGATCTTGCCGTCGGCGACCTCGTCGTTCACGAGGCGCACGGCATCGGCCGCTTCACCGGCGTAAACTCGCTCGTTGTGGACGGCAAGACCCGCGATTATATCGAGATCGCCTATCAGGCGGGCGACAAGCTCTTTCTGCCGACGGATCAGCTCGACCGCGTGCAGAAATACATCGGCGGCGACGCGGAAAAGCAAAAGCTTTCGCGCCTCGGCTCCGGCGAATGGCAGAAGACCGTTGCAAGGACCCGTTCGAGCGTGCGCCAGCTCGCCTTCGACCTCGTCCGGCTTTACGGCGAACGCTCGCGGAAGAAGGGCTTCCGCTTTTCGCCCGATACGGACTGGCAGCAGCGGCTCGAGCTCAGCTTCCCCTACCGCGAAACAGCGGACCAGCTCCGTTCCATAAAGGAGATCAAGGCGGATATGGAATCCGACCGCATCATGGATCGCCTGCTCTGCGGCGACGTCGGCTACGGCAAAACGGAGGTCGCCCTCCGCGCCGCGTTCAAATGCGCGATGAACGGCAAGCAGTGCGCCTTCCTCGTTCCGACAACGATCCTCGCGCAGCAGCATTACAACACCCTCTCCTCGCGCTATGCCGGTTTCCCGATCCGCGTGGAGCTTCTTTCGCGCTTCCGCACGCCAAAGGAGCAGCAGGAGGTCAAAAAGCAGACCGCCGCCGGAACAGTCGATATCCTGATCGGCACGCACGCCCTGCTCGCGAAGGATGTTAAATTCAAGGACCTCGGATTGCTGATCGTGGATGAGGAGCAGCGCTTCGGCGTCAACCACAAGGAGCAAATCAAGGACATGAAGCGGAATGTGGATGTTTTGACCCTTTCCGCAACGCCGATACCGCGCACGCTGCATATGAGCATGAGCGGCATCCGCGACATGAGCGTTATCGAAACGCCGCCGGAAGCGCGCTATCCGGTCCAGACCTATGTCGTCGAATATTCCGAAGCCCTCGTCCGCGAGGCGATCCTGAAGGAGATCGGCCGCGGCGGGCAGGTCTACATCGTCTATAACCGCGTGGCGACGATGGATCACTATGTTCAGGAGCTCACGGAGCTCATTCCGGAGGCGCGCATCGCCTTCGCCCACGGCCAGATGCACGAAAGGCAGCTCGAAAACACGATGCTCGATTTCCTCGAAGGGAAGTACGACGTGCTCGTCTGCTCGACGATCATCGAAAGCGGCCTCGACATTTCGAACGTCAACACCATGATTGTCGTCGACGCGGACAACATGGGCCTTTCCCAGCTCTATCAGCTCCGCGGGCGCGTCGGGCGCGGTCAGCGCCTCGGCTACGCGTACCTCACCTACCGCCCGAACAAGGTCCTTTCGGAGGTCGCGGATAAGCGCCTCACTGCCATCCGCGAATTCACTCAGTTCGGCGCGGGCTTCCGCATCGCGATGCGCGACCTTGAGATCCGCGGCGCCGGCGATATCCTCGGCGCGGAACAGCACGGGCATATGGCGCAGGTCGGCTACGAAATGTACTGCAAGCTCATCGATACCGCGATCCGCGAAGCGAAGGGCGAGGAGATCAAGCCCGTTTTCGATACGGTGATGGAGATCCCGATCGACGCGAACATCCCGAAAAAATACATAGCGCGCGAAACAGGTCGCATGGAAATGTATAAGCGGATTGCCGGAATTGAGGACATTGACTCCTTCCGCGACGTCCAGGATGAGCTTATCGATCGCTACGGCGAGATCCCGAAATGCGTTCAAAACCTTCTTGACATCTCGCTTTATAAAGCACGCGCCTCCCGACTCGGCATAACCTCCTTCACCGTTCGGCCGGGCGAAGCGCAGTTCGTCTTTGCCCCAAATGCCCCGATCGACGGCGCAAAGCTTTTTGCAGCCGTGCCTTCGATCGACGGCGCGGTCTTAAAGGGCGGCGAACAGATCACACTTTCGATCACGAAAAAACGCGCCGAGCCCGAAACCGTTTTCCGTGCGGCAATGGATGCGGTCAACACGCTGCTCAGCTGCATTGAATGAGCATAGCAGCTCCGAATTAAAGAAAAGGGGATCTTGCGTAAGGCAAAATCCCCTTTGTTTTTATAGAGCTTTTTTCTATACAGTCACACCGTGCTCATGTGCAAGTTCCTTGCCACTGTGGTGGTGCGTGTGGTTTTCACCGGGTGCATAATGATTATGCGGGTGAGAGTGACGGATCTCGTGCGTATGGATAACGCCGTTATGCGAGTGAGTGCAGGTATGCGTATGCTCATGGGTATGGGTTCGGATCAGCGTATCCGCGACAACGAGCGCAGTGCCGCCGATCATAACAGCAAGCGCGACCAGATAATTGGCCGTCAGCTTCTCCCGCAGGAACACGAACGCAAGCAGCGAACCGACGAACGGAGCAGCGGCATAGTAAGCGCTGGTTTTCGCAGCGCCAAGCGTATTCTGCGCGCGGACGTAAAGGAAAATTGAAAGGCCGTAAGCAACAAAACCAAGAACGAGCGCAATGCCGATATATTGGATCGCGGGAAGCTTTTCGCCGCTCGCAAGAGCGATTATCAGCGAACCCGCTCCCGAAAAAAAGCCCTTCAGCACAACGATCTCATAGGTGCTCTTGTCCGAAATTTTGCGTGTGCAGTTGTTTTCAAGCCCCCAGCAGAGCGTTGCGCCGAGCACGAACAGCGACCCCGTCGAAAAGCGCAGCCCGTCAGTCCCGTCGAAGGAGAGTATGATGCTTGACGCTGTGATCAGCAGAATCGCGAGCCACAGGCGCTTCGACACAGCCTCGCGGAACAGCGCGAGGGCGATGACTGTTGTTGCGACGATCTCGAAATTACCGAGCAGGGAAGCGTTCGCGGCGCTGCCGAGGCGTATTCCGAGCATCAAAAAGATCGGCGCAGCAATATCGAGAACAATCATCCCGATGACATACGGCAGATCGGTCTTCGCGAGTCTTTCGGATTTCTCCCTGTCCTTTTTATTGAACAACGAAAGAATCCCTATGCCCGCGCCTGCGCCGAGGTACAGGAAGGCTGCCATCAGCTTTGGCGGCACATTCGCAAGCAGAAGTTTGGAAACCGGAACGTTAACGGCATAGAAAACCGCTGCCAGGATCGCAAGAATTATCGCATGTATCCTTTTATCTCCGAGTTTAGAGCCATTCACAGTGAATGTCCCTCCTCTTGATTTGGTTTGCAGCCGTTCTTTGTTCTGAACGGTTTGCAGCGCCTTTGGCGCAGGCGCTTCCTTCTTTATCCGTTTTCGCAGTTCCGCGGGTCAGCGCGCCGCGGCGCGCTGACCCGCGCGGGAGAATTTGAGGGCTTTAGCCCTCAAATTCTTTTGCTGCCTTTTTGAGCATTTCTCGGATGGGGAGACCATAGGGGCAGCGAGGTTCGCATTTGCCGCATCCGATGCAGGCGCTGGCCTTGACCTTCAGCCCGCTGTAGCGGTCCTTCGCCCAGTCGGCAAGGCCGTATCTTTCAAGATAGCCGGCGAAGAGGAATACGCTCGGGATGCTGATCCCGACGGTGCAGGGGGCGCAGTAGTTGCAGCGGCGGCAGAAATTGCCCGTCAGCTCGCTCCTGATCTTTGCAACGCGCGCAAGCTCATCCTCATCGAGCGGTGCGCTGTTCATGCCGGCCTTCGCGTTCGCTCGAACTTCCTCCGCGCTATACATTCCGGGGATCGAGATGGTAACCAGCTCGTTCGCGGCAATATAGCGCATCGCTGCTTCGCCGTCCTCGATCGCGCCGCCCGCAAGGGGCTTCATCGCTATAAAGCCGATGTTCTTTTCGCGGCAGAGGGGAAGAAGCTCCTCGCACTGGCTCTCCACAATGTTATACGGGAACATGATCGTTTCCACCCAGTCGAGCTCGAGCGCGCGCTTGAAAACGGCGATCGCGTGCGCGGTGATGCCGATATGGCGGATCTTCCCCGCCGCTTTCGCTTCCATCAGCGCTTCGAGAGCGCCGCCCGGCGCAAGAACGGCGTCGAGCTGATCCATGCTCGGATTATGCACCTGATAGAGATCGATGTGGTCGGTGCGGAGGTTGTGAAGGCTCGTTTCGATATCCTTCGCCATGCCGGCCCTGTCGCGGGCCATGCTCTTCGTTGCGAGGATGAACTGGCCGCGGCGGCCTTCGATCGCGGCGCCGATCCATTCTTCGCTGACGGTGTAGCCGCGGGCGGTATCGATATAGTTGATCCCGTTTTCGACAAGCGCTTCGATCAGCGCAGGCGCTTCATCCTTTTCGATCCTCTGGATCGGGATCCCGCCGAAGCCGACGCGGGAAACGCAAAGACCGGTTTTTCCGAGAGTGACATACTGCATAACGGTTCTCCTGTTTCGTTTTTTTAATTTATTCAATCCCATTTTTTGATCAGGTTATTGAGTTCTTTAAGCAGGCGCTCCTTGTCGCCGTTGCTCCTCGATTCCGCTTTCTTGACGATCGTCGAAAGGCGCTTCAGTGCGCGGCGGATATCGCCCGTCAGCTGCTTCCCGCGAACGGCGCCGCGGCTCAGAACGGTCCGTTCGTCGCCGTTTTCAGCCTTCTTCACCGAAACGGGGATGCCCTCCGTAATGCGGATGAACTCGTTTTTCAGCGGGTCGAATTCGGTGCCGCTGTACGGCGCGAAGGTCTCATAGCCGAGCTCGTCGTGAAGCAGATCCGCGAATTCCGAACAGACGGCGTCGTCGCCGTGGTTGACGAAAACGCGGGCTGGCTTTTCATAGAAGCCGTTCAGCCAATCGATGAGCCCAGCCTTGTCCGCGTGGCCGCTCGAACCGTAAAGGAACGCGATCTCCGCGCGAACGGCGATGGTCTCGCCGAAAAGCTTCACCCTCTCCGCGCCGTCGAGGATCATTCTTCCGAGCGTTCCGGGCGTCTGGAAGCCGACGAAAAGGATCGTCGATTCCGGCCGCCAGAGATTATGCTTGAGGTGATGGCGGATACGGCCCGCTTCGCACATGCCGCTTGCGGAAATGATGACCTTCGGCTCCGGATCCTCGTTGAGCGCCTTCGATTCCTCCGCGGAAACGCTGGGTTCGAGGCCTTCGAAATAGAGCGGGTTGATGCCGCGGCGGATAAGGTCGGCGGTCGCTTCATCGAAAAACGAAGGATCGGACTGCAGGAAGATGCTCGTAGCTTCCTCCGCGAGGGGGCTGTCGACAACAACGCGGAATCGGTCGTGGCCCTTGATGCGGCCGTCAAGCTTCGCAAGGCGGATCAGGTAAAGTATCTCCTGCGTCCTGCCGACGGCGAAGCTCGGGATGATGACGTTGCCGCCGCGGTCGAGCGTCCGCTGGATGACCTCCGCGAGCATCCCGACATAATCGCAGTCGACTTTTTCATGCAGGCGGTCGCCGTAGGTCGATTCGATCATGACGTAATCCGCCTCGTGGATCGGCGTCGGGTCCTTCAGGATCGGTTTTTCCCTGTTGCCGATGTCGCCGCTGAAAACGAATTTCTTCGTTTCGCCGCCCTCGGTTAGCCAGGTCTCGATCGCCGCGGAGCCGAGAAGATGTCCGTTATCGGTGAAGCTGATCTCCACTCCCTCGAGGATGCGGATGCGTTTGCCGCAGTCGACGGGGCGGAGCAGGCGGAGAAGCCCGAGAGCATCCTGCATTGTATAGACGGGTTCCGTGACCGGGTCGTCCGAACGCTTGCGCTTGCGGTTCTTCCATTCCGCGTCGCTTTCCTGGATCTCCGCGCAGTCGCGAAGCATGATATCCACAAGCCCGCAGCTCGCGCGGGTCGCATAGACCTTCCCGCGGAAGCCCTGCTTATAGAGCAGCGGCAGATTGCCGGAGTGGTCGATATGCGCGTGGGTCAGGAGCACCGCGTCGATCTCGCCCGCCGGAACAGGCAGGCTTTGATTGACGAAAACATCCTTGCCCTGCTCCATGCCGCAGTCGACGAGCAGTTTTTCGTTGTTGAGCTCGATCAGAGTCAGGCTGCCCGTAACTTCATGGGCTGCACCGAGAAACGTTATCTTCATTCGCTTTCACCTCCCCTTTATTATAGTGTTTTTCCTGCCGGACCGCAACCTTTCCCCGGGAAAAAAAGCGCCTTCATTTCCAAAAACGCCAAAAGACCGAAAGCCGCGGTAACCCGCGGCTTCCGGCCAAGAAAGGAACACTATGCAGTCTCTGACGGCAGAATCCTGCATATAGCTGCCCTTTTCGCGGCGGCAGCGACCGCTCCTATGAAACGGCACCGCAAAAGACTATTGCGCGGCATCCTCTGCGGTGCTATAATAATGTACAGTATAACGTAACGGGATAGTCAAGCCCTTTTTGAAAAAAAGTTTTGGCAAAAACTGTCCTAATCGGAAAAAACCGCCATTTTTTGCGATTTTTCAAGCAATCACGCAAAAATAACAGAAAGGCAGCGCCTGCGGAGGGGCATGAACAATGAAAACAAGGGAATTTGCGAACAGATGCGGCGTTGATAAGCGCACTCTTTTCTACTATGATGAGATCGGGCTGCTGCGCCCGGCGCGCGTGCTCGAAAACGGCTACCGGGAATATGACGATATTCAGATACCGCGAATGGGCATGATCCGCATGATGCAGGCGACGGGTCTGACCCTTCGCGAGATCGGCTCGATCCTCGGCACGGGCGATTCGCCTGTCGGCACGAAGGATCCCTCGATCGTAAAAAAAGCACTGGACGAAAGCTGTGAGCGTGCCGAGAAACTGATCCTCGAAATGAAAACCGGCCTTGCATACATCCGAAAAAAATATCTTATGCTGGAGGATTACAACAGGCATCACGGCGAATCGATTTTGGGCAGCTTTCCGCATTGCGGTAAAAGCTGCGCCGGCTGCCATGACGAGACCCATTCGCAGGCGACGGTCAATATCTTTACCAAGGAGATGCCGGAAATGTATATCCAAAAACGCCTCAGCGGTTACTTCGAGAATATGTCCGTCAATTATCTGACGAGCGGCTTGTTCCTTGGCGTCGCGGAGAACCTGACCACGTTAAAACCAGATTACTTCTTTAAAATAACCGAGCCGGAGCTTGCGGACGCCGTAGTTCCCGCCGGGCGCTATGCCTGCGCTTTCTATGAACGCGAGGTTGGTTCAAGCTTCGTGCTGCCGCTGCTTGTATCCGATTTTGAAAATCGGCTTAAGGCGGAGAAGTATACCTACGAAAAGACGCTCTATGCGCACGATCTGCCCGGCTGGTTCGTCGGAAAGCCGAACCAAATCATTTATTGCTTCACCGTCCCTTTGAAGGATTGACCTTTCTTCCGTTTTTTCATCCATGAATAAGCTCTTTGCCTATTTTAAGAATTACATACCGCAAACGGTGCTCGCGCCGCTCTTCAAATTCATGGAGGCGACGCTTGAACTGATCGTGCCGCTGATCATCGCCTCGATAATCGACGTCGGCATCGGCACCCGCGACACGGGCTTTATCCTCCGCCGCGGCGGGCTTCTCGTGCTCTTCGCCGCGGTCGGTCTCGGCCTTGCCGTCACGGCGCAGTATTTTTCCGCGAAGGCGGCGATCGGCGTCTGCACCGATATCCGCGCATCGCTGCTCGATAAGGTCCAGAGCTTTTCCTACGGCAGGCTCGATGGCATCGGTCCTTCAACGCTCGTGACGCGCATGACGAGCGACGTCAACACCCTCCAGACCGGAATCAACCTCACTCTGCGTCTGCTTCTCAGGTCCCCCTTCGTCGTTTTCGGCGCGATGGTCGTCGCCTTCACGATCGACGCGAAATGCGCCCTGATCTTCGCCGCGGTCATCGCCGTGCTGCTCGTGATCGTTTTCGCGATCCTTCTTTCCGCGATCCCGAAGCACGGAAGCGTTCAGAAAGCGCTCGACGGCATCACCTCCTCCGCGCGCGAAAACCTCACCGGCGTTCGCGTCATCCGCGCCTTCCTTAGGGAAGAGGCGGAGACGAAGGAATTCAAAAAACGCAGCGCTCGACTTGAAAAACTTCAGCTCGCCGTCGGTCGCGTCTCCGGCCTTCTGAACCCCGCGACGCTCGTTGCCGTCAACGCTGCCGTGATCGTTCTTCTTTGGACGGGCGCCATCCGCGTCGATTCGGGAACGCTCTCGCAGGGCCAGGTCGTCGCGCTCTATAACCTTCTTTCGCAGATCCTTGTGGAGCTTGTGAAGATGGCGAACCTCGTTATCAACATCGCAAAAGCCGCGGCCTGTGGGAAACGCATCTCCGCCGTTCTTTCGGCCGAAAGCGGCGGACCGGACGGCAGACTGCTGCCCGATGAAGACGCCCCTCTCGGCAGGATCGAATTCAAAAACGTCGGCTTCACCTACGAAAACGCGGGTGCGCCGAGCCTCAGCGCGATCAGTTTCACCGCCGAAAGCGGGCAGACCGTCGGCATTATCGGCGGCACCGGCTCCGGCAAGAGCACGCTCGTGAACCTCATCGCGGGCTTCTACCGCCCGACAGAAGGCGAAGCGCGCTTTGACGGCGTCCCGCTCGCGGATTTTAAGCCCGTTTCGCTCCGAAACCGCATTTCCGTCGTTCCGCAGAGGGCAGTCCTCCTCGCGGGAAGCATACGCTCCAATCTTCTGATGGGCGATCCCGGCGCCGACGAAGCGAAGATGGAAAAAGCCCTCGCCGACGCGCAGGCCCTCGATTTCGTCCGCGAAAAGGAGGGCGGTCTCGACGCTCCGGTCTTGAAGGGCAGCAGCAATTTCTCCGGCGGTCAGAAGCAGCGCCTCTGCATCGCCCGCGCACTGATGAAGCCTTCGGAAGTGCTGATCCTCGACGACAGCACCTCCGCCCTCGATTACGCGACGGACGCACGCCTGCGCGCCGCGCTTGCGGAACGCTCCGCCGGCAGGAAGCAGACGACCTTGATCGTTTCGCAGCGCGCCGCCTCGATCCTCGGCGCGGATCTGATCATCGTTCTCGATGAAGGCCGCCAGATCGGGCTCGGCACCCACGCGGAGCTGCTCGAAAGCTGCCCCGTCTACCGCGAGATCTATGAAACGCAGTTCCCGCCCAAGGAATGCGGAGGGGAGGCGAGCGCATGAAGAAACAAACCGTTTCCCCAAAAAAGCCCGTCGAGAAGGCAAAAAACAGCCGTGCCGCCGTCCGCACCCTACTCATACGGCTGAAGAGCCGCCGTCTCTTTGCCGTGCTCTCGCTCCTGCTCGCCCTCGTTTCCGTCGCGCTGACGCTTCTGATCCCCGTGCTCGTCGGCCGCGGCATCGACTGCATAAAGGAAGCCGGCAAGGTGGATTTTGCTTCGCTCCGGCCGTACCTCATCGGCATCGGCGTCAGCGCTGCCGCCGCGGCGCTCGCGAATTACCTGATGACCCTTGTCAATAACCGCCTAACCTACGGCGTCGTGCGCGATATCCGGCAGGAAGCCTTCTCGCATATCCAGAGAATGCCGCTCTCCGCGCTCGATCCCCGTCCCGTCGGTGAGACCGTGAGCCGCCTCATCGCGGACGCCGACCAGCTTGCGGACGGACTGCTTTTGGGTTTTTCCCAGCTTTTCACCGGCGTGATCACGATCCTCGGAACGCTTGTCTTCATGCTGAGCATCAATCCGCTGATCGCGCTTGCTGTCGTCGTGCTTTCGCCGCTCTCGCTGCTCATGGCGAGCTTTATCGCGAAGCGCACATATAAAAACTTCCATCTTCAGGCGGAGACACGCGGCGAAGCGACGGCGCTTGCGGATGAATTCATTGGCGAGCAGAAGCTCATCCGGGCATTCTCCTATGAAAAAAACGCGAAGGAACGCTTCCGCAGCGTCAACGAACGCCTGCGCGCTCATTCCGTCCGCGCGACATTTCTATCTTCCCTCACGAACCCGACGACGCGCTTCGTGAATTCGATCATCTACGCCGGCGTCGCGGTCCTCGGCGCGATCAGCGTCATCGGCGGCGGGCTGACCGTCGGCGGGCTTTCCGCGTTCCTCAGCTACGCCAACCAGTACACGAAGCCCTTCAACGAGATCTCCGGCGTGATTGCGGAGCTGCAGGGCGCCATTGCCTGCGCAGAAAGGCTTTTCGAGCTCATCGATTCGCCCGAGCAGACGCCCGATCCCGCTCTTCCCGCGGAACCGGAGGGAGGCGAGCTTTCGGTCGAATTCGAGAACGTCGATTTTTCCTATACGAAGGACCGCGAGCTGATCCGCGATTTCTCTTTGAAAGTCAAAAACGGCAGCCGCGTCGCGATCGTCGGCCCGACCGGTTGCGGCAAAACGACGCTGATCAACCTCATCATGCGCTTCTATGACCAGGACGGGGGCAGGATCCTGCTCGGCGGCGCCGACACCCGCAAAATGAGCCGTGCGGCGCTGCGGACCCTCTTCGGGATGGTGCTCCAGGAAACATGGCTCGCGGGCGGCACCGTGCGTGAAAACATCGCGATGGGCAGGCCGGACGCATCCGACGGAGAGATAATTGCCGCAGCGAAGGCCGCCCACGCGGACGGCTTCATCCGCCGCCTGCCGAACGGCTATGATACCGTTATCGGCGAATCCGGCGGCACGCTATCGCAGGGTCAGAAGCAGCTTCTCTGCATCGCCCGCGTGATGCTGCTGCAGCCTCCCGCGCTGATTTTGGACGAAGCTACTTCCTCCATCGACACGCGCACGGAGATCCTCGTTCAGGACGCCTTCGCGAAGCTCATGCGCGGGCGGACCTGCTTCGTCGTTGCTCACCGGCTCTCCACGATCCGCGACGCGGATGTGATCCTCGTCATGCGGGACGGGCATATCATCGAACAGGGCACGCAC
>JAEEGL015035290.1_pt1 | contig 27343 bp, 23 predicted proteins | sample 9134231 | NCBI WGS metagenome assembly JAEEGL01 (sample SAMN16246548, study PRJNA631951) | gut metagenome | biome: gut microbiome; feature: rumen; material: fiber-attached | host: Bos | place: Iran: Karaj | collected 2018-10
ACATTGTTAACATGTTAAATAAAATGTCCAAAGATAATTAAAAAAACACAAAAAAATGGAAAAAATATCATTTTGGGTAGGTAAATGGGTAGGTAAAATTATTTATTAAATTTATAAATCGCTTCTATCCACTGTAATTAAGGCAAAATAAATGAGGCCACTTTGATTCATGGCCTCTTCAGGGGGTTTTGGTTGAATACTTCATAATGTTTCATGAAGTATCCGCGACATATCTCTATGTCAATATAATTATATAATGATTTTCTATTTATTGTCAATGCGATTTTTTAATTTTTTAATGACTTAAACATTTTTTTCCATAAGTTACTTGATTGATAATTAAGTATTCCATCTTTATATATTTTAAGTCCATATTTATACATAAAATAGCATGTAATTCCTAGTATTACAATAGATATAATTAATTCTATTAATGAAAGCTGTCCTAGTGAATATAATACTGGAGCCAGTATTCCTGATATAAATGGTATAAATGCTACTCCTTTTATAAATGAAGCTCCTTGAAATACAGATGAATAAATTGCTAAATAATATCCAATCATTAGAAATACCATTACTGGTGTTTGTATTTGTTGATAATCTTCCATATTAGTAGTTACACTAGCAAGAACACCTATAAAAATTGAATAAACAAAGAAACTTAAAACAATTAGTATAATAAAGAATGGTAAACCAACTAGTATTCTTGATGCGACATCACTTTCAAGGAATACTCTAATATAATTTGAAACAGTACCAGCATCTACTCCTGTAGAACTTACTACTGATGTTATACTTGAAACTCCAGAAGTTAATACTCTTATTATAACTCCTAAAATAACATAGAATATTAACATTGCACCTTGCATTATTGCAAATACATTAGCAGCTACTAATTTAGATAAGAAATGTATTTTAGCTGGAACACTTGAAATAATAACTTCCATTGCTTTAGTTCTTTTTTCTTCATTAATTTCTGCTCCAATCATTTGCACAATTAATATTATTAGTATAAAGAATGGTAATATGAATATCATACTTACAATTCCACCAACTTCTTCAACTAATTCTTTATTTTCATCTAAATCTTCATTTAATAAAATTCTATTAATTTTAACATTCTCAAATATTTTAGTTAAAGCTTCTTCACTTATATTAGAGCTTTTAATTGCTTCATTTATTTTAACATTATTTAAAGCACTAATAATATTTTGATATAACAATTGATCTACATATTCATATGAAATAATATCTACACCAAATACATTTTCATAATCATCTTTAATATTAACTATTATATCTTTACTATTTTCTTCTTTAATAGATTTTTTTAATTCTTCTAAACTCTTATCACTTTTTTCTAATTCTGCATTATAACTTTGTAATACTTCTAAATAACTTCCTTTAAATAATTCTTCCACTTGATCATATACATTAACTTCATCAATAACATATATTTTTATTGAATAATCAAAATCTCCACCAAATGATTTAATTAAACTATCTAAATTTAATAATACTATTATTCCTATAAAAAGAAGTATATTAACTATTTTAAAAGATTTAGTATTAATTTTCTTTTTTAAACTATCTTTTGTTAAAAACCAAAATTTACTCTTCATATTTCTCACCTACTATACTAACAAATATTTCATTTAATGATGGTTCTTCTACAACAAATTTAGCTACATTATTACATTTTGATATTACTTTAAATACACTATCTACTATACTTTCATCTTCTATTTTAATAGTATATTCATCTTTATTTTTTTCTATATTTTCAACACCTTTAATCTTCTTAATTGCTTCTTCATTTAAATCTGCTTTTACTTTAATATTTTTCTTTCTAAAATCTTTTTTTATTTTAGTTAGTTTTCCTTGTAAAACAGTCTCTCCTTTTACTAATATAACTAATGAATCACAGAAATATTCAATATGTTCCATCATATGAGATGAAAATATTATCATAGTTTTATTCTTTTTAAGTCTTAATATTTCTTTTTTAAACATTTCTACGTTAATTGGATCTAATCCACTAAATGGTTCATCTAATATTAATAATTTTGGCTCAGGTAATATAGTGATAATAAATTGTATTTTTTGTTGATTACCTTTTGATAATTCTTTTATCTTTTTATTTTTATAATCACTTATTTTAAATTCTTCTAAATATTTATCTAACTTTTCTTCTATGTCTTTTGCTTTCATTCCTTTAAGTGAACAATAATATATAGCCTGCTCTAAAACAGTTCTATTTGGTAATAAGCTTCTTTCTTCTGTTAGAAATCCTATATTATCTGTTTCGTTGTAATCTATTTCTTTTCCATTTAAAGTTATTTCGCCTTCTGTTTTATCAAGAAGTCCAAGTATCATTCTAAATGTTGTAGTTTTACCTGCTCCATTTACTCCTAGTAATCCAAATATTTCTCCTTCTTCTATCTCAAATGATAAGTTATGTACAGCTCTAAAATCATCATAATACTTAGTTACATTTTCTACTTTTAGCATATTTCTGTTTCATCTCCTGTCTCAATATTTAAAGACTGTGCTATATCTTTATTAATGTGCATTTCAAGTACACATGTATCATCGGATTTAATCTGAACATTATTAATAATGTTACCCTTACATTTAATAGTTACTATTTCATCAGGATATCTATTATATGTTTTTAAATCTTCTTCACTCATATGTATATGAGTATTTGATATAATTGTAGATTCTACCGCATGATAAACTCCTTTAGGACCAATTATATCAATGGTTTCACTATCCTTTAAGTCCCCACTTTTTCGTACTGGCGCATTCATATTAAAATATTCATTATCTGTATCTAATAATTCAACTTGAACATAATTTCTTAATGGTCCTACTATTCTAATATGTTCTAATTTTTTTCCATTTTTAACTAATTCTACAGTTTCTTCAGCTGCAAATTGATATTTTTGATTTAATTTTCTTTTAACTGTTAATTCATAATTTTCACCATATAATACATTTAATGCTTCTCTTGTTAAATGTACATGATGATTTGATACTCCTACTTTAATCAATGTTTTTTCTCCTTTCAAAAAAATCTTTCCCAAATTAATTATAAAACAATTATTATTAAAATTAAATAAATTATTCACTCTTTAGTAAATCATTTCATTAAATAATATTAGGAGATGATTAATTAATGAATGGTAGTTATTATAAAACTCCAGTATTTATAAATGACTTCGAAAGAGATTCAAGTAGTCCTAATTTTGATATAACTAAATATAATAAAGATTATCCTATGGAACAAAGTTATATAGAAAATATATTAAGAAATAATATTGGTAAAAAAGTAAGAGTACATGCATCTTTTTCTGATTCTAATGAATGGAAAGATAGAATATTTTCCGGAATAATTGAACATGCTGGTAGAGATAATTTGATAATAAATGATATTGATACTGGTAAAAATTATTTAATATTGATGATATATGTTGATTTTGTAGAGTTTGATGAAGAAATTACTTATGCTAAATAATTGAATAAAATTTAAATTTTTGATACAATTAACTAGGATGTGATAATATGAAACCTATAAATGTTATTATATTAATTATTTCAATACTAGTAATATTAACAATATTATGTATAATATTATTTAAATATTATAATGAAAGGATAAATAATTTACTTAAAAGACTAGATAAATCTGAGGATGAATATACAGATAAATTAAAAAATAAATATAATATTTTGATTAGAATGATTAATATTATTGAAAATAGATATAAAACCAATAGTAAAACATTTGATGAAATCAAAAAAATTAAAATGGAAGAACTATCAACGCTAAAAAGCAACGATTTATTAAATAAATGTTATAAAGAAATTATTGAAATTAAAGAAGATAATAAAAAAGTTAGAGAAATTAAAAGTTTTAGAGAAGTAATTGATGAATATAATTCTAATGAATTACGTTTAATTTCATTAAGAACATTTCATAATAAATATCTACTAGAATATAATAGTCTAATAAAAAAGATACCATATAATATAGTATCTTTGATAAAGCATTATAAAATCAAATCTCTTCTTGAAGGTGAAAATCTAGATGATAATTTTAATAATGATTTAGAAGTGTAAAACACTTCTTTTTTATTTTAATGATGGATATTTTGAATCAATATAATCACTTATTTCAGGAATTCTTTTCTTTATCATCAAGTAGAATTTCTGGTAAACTTTCAGTAATACTACTAACTATGTCTGACTGTAATTCTAAATCTTTTCCTTGAATATTATTTAATAATCCCAAAACAAACTCTCTATCATTTTGAAATAATATTTTTGAATAACTTAATACGTTAGCATTTATAGAAATTGCTTTTAATGTAAATTCTCTATCATCTCTTAGTTTATAACTTGCTCTTGTAAATTATTATAATTATTTATATGTCAACTTAAAATTTATTTCTTTTATACCATTCTCTTTTAAGAAATTATTTGTCTTAGAGAATGGTTTACTACCAAAAAATCCACTATATGCAGAAAAAGGACTAGGATGTGTACTTTCTAATACTAGATGTTTTTTATTTGTAATAAATATCTTTTTACTTTTAGCAAAACTTCCCCATAGAATAAATACAACAGGTTCCTCTTTCAAATTTATTAATTTTATTATATGATCTGTTAATAATTGCCACCCTAAATCTTTATGAGAAAGTGGACTATCTTTTCTAACACTAAGAATGCTGTTTAACAAAAGTACTCCTTCTTTTGCCCAAGGAGTTAAATCTCCACATTCACCATTTTTAATTCCTAAATCATCATATAATTCTTTAAATATGTTTTGTAAACTCGGAGGCAATTTAATTCCTTTTTGGACACTAAAAGAAAGACCATGTGCTTCGCCTTCACCATGATATGGATCTTGCCCTATTATTACAACCTTAACTTTATTATATGGAGTTAGCTTTAATGAATTAAAAATATCCCCGAATTTTGGAAAACATGTGTATTTTTTATATTCTTCTTTAACCTTTGCCATAAATTTATTAAATCCAGGGCTTTCCCATACATTCTTTAAAACTATGTCCCAATCATTACCTATCATACTTCATCACTAATTTAATTATACTATAAGAATTAATAATAATCATAGTGAAAATAAATATATCTAAACATTTCCATATAACTTCACTACTAAATACAATACCTAATATTGAAATTAATATAAAAATAATTTTAAACAAAGTAAAGATAATTTTGTTACTAGTCAAATATTCAATATTACTTTTTCCCATATAATAACCACTAAGTATTGTAGTAAAACCGAATAATAAATAGATAATAACTAAAAAATATGTACCAAACTTACCAAGCAAATTATTAAAGATATTATATACTAATAAATTATAATCTGTTGTTATAAAATTATTATTTAAATATATTAATAATAAACATGTTATTAATATAGTAATTACAATAGAAATAAAATATGTACTTAATATTTGATATTTAATAGATATATTAATATCATTTTTATCAGCAGCACTACTTGTGCTAGTAGTACCAATTAATGTTTCATTCATAAATATACTTCTTTTAATACCAACTACTAATCCTAAAAATATACTTTTAATACTTAAAAAATCTTTAAAAAATATATTTAGATTTAAACTATTAATGTTAGTAATTATCATAAATAATGAAATAATTATAAAAATTAAACACATATATGGCACTATTTTATTAAGTACACTTAATATATCTTTAATTGATAAATTAATAGTAATCAATAAAATGATTATACTTACAAAAATAATTAATGTTTTAGGTAAAAACAATTTATTTATAAGTATATAACTGATAGTATTAAACTGCATCATTTGAAATAAAAAAGAATATACAATTATTAATAATATCATTGAAATTAATGCAAGTTTTTTCTTATTCAAACCATATTTAATAATGAAATATGGTCCACCAATATGTTCATTATTATAATTTTTTTTATATTTATTACCATAATAACTTTCAAAATAAATAATTGATGTAAATAAAATAGAAAATATAATTATCCAAATTACAGACGAAAAACCACCAATTAATATAGAAGAAACTGTTCCTATTATAGAGCCTACTCCTATTTTCGTTCCAAGTGTTAAAAACAAAGATGTTTTATCTTTATTTAATAGTTCCTTAATATTAATTTTATAATTTTTAAATTTTAGTTTAATACTTAAATATATTGATATTATTAATAGGTAAATAATTAAAATATTCCACATACTAAATAATATTTATATTTTTATATAACTTTACACTTTTTAACAATATAAAATTCATAAAAGAAAAAAGCCATACCTAAAAAAGAAGAAAGTACTGAATTAAAAGATTTTTATTTATAATAAAAAGTTATCACTATTTGTGATAACTTTCATTATTTAGTATTTTAAATGATCTATAGATTTGTTCTAGTAATATACATCTAAATATTCCGTGAGGAAATGTCATATCAGAAAAAGATAATCTTAAATTACATCTATTCTTAACTTCTTCACTCACTCCATTTGAAGCACCTATTATAAATGTTAATGTACTATATCCATCTGAAAATGTTTTATCCATTAGATTAGAAAATTCAACAGAATCAATCTTCTTACCTTTAATATCCATAATAATATTAAAGTCTTTTTCATTAATGTTTTTTAGTATTTCTTGACTCTCTTTTTTAATATCACTATCTTTAAGTTCAATTATTTCTATCTTACTATATTTAGTAATTCTAGTTTTATAATCATTGATAAATTCATTTAAATATTTTTCTTTTATCTTACCAACACATAATATCTTAATCATTATTTATATAGTAGTAAAGGATTTATTAATTCACCATTTTTATAAACAGTTAAGTGTAAGTGAGTACCTGTACAAGAACCTGTACAACCCATAATACCAATTTTTTCTCCTTTTTCTACTTCAGCACCTTCTTTAACTAATTTTTGTTTTAAATGCATATAAACTGATTCATAACCATTAGCATGTCTTATTCTAATATAGTTACCCATAGAATGATGATATCCAGTCTTTTCTACAACTCCATCTTGTATTGAATAAATGTCTCTTGATTTAGTACCAGTAATATCAACACCTGTATGTAATTTTGGAACATGTTGAATTGGGTGAATTCTCCATCCAAAGTGTGAAGAAATTCTATATGGTTTAGTTGTTGGCCATGCCCAATATGTAGAGTTACCAACATATACAACATTCTTAGCTCCTACTACCACTATTTCATTAACTGCAGGTGTAATAACATCTTCATTAACTAATTTTGTATTAATTATTTGACCATTAATTTCATGCGTAGCATATACAACTTTAGAAAGACCATTAGATCCTTTTTGTTTTACATATCTTTCAGAAGCATTTAATGTTTTATCTAATATCATTTTAGATTCATATTTTATAACCTGTGTTTCTGTTTGATATGAATCAACTACAACATCAGCAACAGGACTAATAGGTGCAACTATTACTTCTTGTCCCTCTGCAAGTAAAGCTCTTTCACTGACTATGCTAGGATTTGCGATTAAAAAGTCTGCTACACCCAATTTATTTTTTTCTGCGATTGTTTCAATAGTATCAGAAGCTTTAACTTTATATGTACCAGTAAGTTCTAATGTACCAAATAAGAAATATCTACTTAAATCATCTGCATTAGTAATTATCTCACTTTCAGTAGAAATATATGCTTTCTTTATAGTTATGTTCTGGTTAAAATATACATCTGTTATTTCAATGCCATCATCACTACTATTACTTTTTTGTGTATTATTTAGATAGTTATCGTAATCTTCTTCAGGTAAAAAAGATATTACAGTGTTACGAACAGCCACATCTAAATCTTCTTTTTTTAATATATAAAATTTTGTTTTTTTCTTATCTTCTAAGTTTACTGTAACTTCATATCCTTCAATTGTAAAAGGTTCTGCATCTTTTATTTCTTCATAAACTTCTTCTGCTGTCATTACATTATTTTTATAAGTTAATACACTTTGTACTTCCAACCCAGATGGCGGATATACTTTATTAACCCCATATTGTTTCTTTATTTCTCTTTGTTCTTTGTCTATTAATGAATATAATTCATCTTTAGATTTAATTAAACCAATTTTATGTCCACCCAAAAAGACTTGATAATAATGATTTATTGATTTCTCAACAGGTTCAAAAGAAAATGTCATAAAGATTACAAATACACTTAATATTACAATTAAAACTATAGAAGAAATTGAATATTTATCTCTATTCATTATTATCATCCCTACTTATAAAATTATCAAATGATCCAGTATTCATCTTAAATAATAGATTTACTGTGCCTGTAGTTCCTGCCCTATGTTTTGCAATCAATAATTCCATTTTTCTATTAATATTTCCATTATACTTACCATATTCATCACTATGTAAGAATAAAACAATATCTGCATCTTGCTCTATTGAACCTGATTCTCTTAAATCAGATAATCTTGGCTTACTATCTTCACCCTTTCTTTGTTCAACACTTCTTGATAATTGAGCAAGTGCGATTACTGGAATATCCAATTCCATAGCAAGTTTCTTAATATCACGGCTTATCTCACTTACTTCTTGTACTCTTTGTCCTGCATATTTTGAAGAACTTGATAATAATTGTAAGTAATCTATTATTACAAGATCAAGCCCATCGTCAGAGTTTTTAAGTTTTCTACATTTACGTCTTATTTCACTAACTGTAAGTCCACCAGAATCATCTATAAAGAATTTAGTGTTGGAAAGTTCACTCATTGCTTCATTCCACTTTTTCCAGTCTGTATTTTTTAACTTACCAGTTTTTAAAACATCTCCATCTATTTTACCTACGCATCCAAACATCCTTTTTGTTATCTCATCGGCTCCCATTTCAAGAGAAAACAATGCAACACTTTTTTTACTTTGAATCGCAGCATTTAAACCAATATTCAATGCAAATGCACTTTTTCCACAACCTGGACGTCCTGCTATAATAATAACTTGTTTCTTTTGAAGACCTCTAGTCATATTATCAAAATCATAAAATCCTGTTCTAATACCTATATATTCATCTTTAGATTCTGATAATGCTTCTAAATTTTTTTGTATTTCAGGAAGAATATCTTGTATTTTTTGAATATCTCTTCCAAGTTTGTCATTATATACACTTAATATATTTCTTTCTGCATTTTCAACTATATCTACAATACTATCTTTTTCTTCATAACAATCTTCTTGAATTTTAGTACTTTTAGATATTAAATTTCTTAAAACGGATTTTTCAAATATAATATTAATATAATAATTTAAATTTGCAGTAGATGGAACTGAATTAATTATTTCAGTTATATACTCTACTCCTCCAACTTTAGATAATGACTTACTTTTATCAAGTTCATTACAAACAGTTTGAGCATCTACAGGGATGTTATTAATATGAAGTTCTTTCATAGTTTTATAAATCAATCGATTTGCTTCACTATAAAACATATCATCGCTTACTTCATCCATTATTTTATCAAGCGCATTTTTTTCTAAAAAACCGCAGCTCAAAACTGATATTTCAGCATCTAAATTTTGTGGTTCCTTTCTTGCCATTAATCCTCCTACTATTTAGTTAAAACTACATCTAAATTAAATACTACTTTCTTATGAAGTGTAATTGTTACCTCGTGTGTACCCAAACTATTTATTTCTCCATTTGTATTAATTTTCTTTTTATCAATATCAAACCCCATTTTTGAAAGCTCTTCACTAATTTGTTTAGAACTAATACTACCAAAGACTCTATCTTCTACTCCGGTTTTAACTTTAAATGTGATTTTTTTATTTTTTAATTTATCTTTAACTATATTACATTCATTAATTAAATTTTTTTCTTCTTCTTTTCTATTATCAATTTGTTTATTTAATACATTAATACTTGTTGTTGTGTATGGTACAGCCAAACCATTTGTTATTAAAAATTTGGCATATCCATCCTTAACTTCTTTGATATCATCTTTTTTTCCTTGACCTTTAACGTCACTTATAAATATCACTTTCATTATTAATTTCACCTCCATTAATAATTTATCTATATTATAACATAGAGAAATTTAAAATAAAAGTTGTATTATTTGAAAAAATATTATATACTTATTAATGTAGAATAGTGGAGGTTGGTATGAAAGATATTACTTTAAATGAATTAAAGTCTTTTGAGGTCGCTATTAAAGGAAAAATATTTAATAAATTAGGCGATTTAATTCCTCAAAAAAAAGCCAATAGTGTGTTAAAAAAAGAATATGTAACATCTAATTTTGCTAAAAAGAAAAATTCTTTAGCAAAATTTCAAGGAGAAATAATTAGGAGCATTTTTTCAGATTTAATTGATGAAAATATTGAATTGGATGGAGAAACTGGTTTACATAATGGTTTAGTTGAATATTATACTGAAAATATTGCTAATGAATATGAAATTGAAATAAATGATAGACCTGATTTAAAAGGTAAAATCAAATCAATAGTAAAAATTCAAAAGAAATTAGATGATAAATTTGAAAGCGCAGTATTCAATAGTAGTGCTATAAGTAAAAAAGGAAAAACAAAACCAATAGTAAGTTTATTTTATAAATCAGGAAAACAATACGTTAAGTTCGTGGATGAAAATGGTAATGAGGAAGTCATTGAAAGTAATGACACTAATGAATTATCTAAATTATTCAAAAAATTTGCCAAGAACAATTCAAATGTTACATATAAAAAATTAGTCGATTATATTAAGAATCAGAAAGAAGATAGCAATAGTGAGGAAGTAAATATATTAGACTTCATCAGTGATGAAAATACCAACAATCAAATTGATATTAAATTACAATCAAAGGGTAATTACTATTCTAAAGATGCTTATAAAAAATTAATCGTTGATAATTTGGCTGAAAATGGAAACAAGAATGAAGATCCTTATTCTGTTGATGCTTACAAGAAAAAAATAGTTGATCAAATGGTTAAGGAAAAATTAAATAAAGAAGAAGATCCTTATTCTGTTGATGCATATAAAAAATTAATAGTTGATAATTTAGTTGAAAACGAAGGCAAGAATGAAGATCCTTACTCTGTTGATGCTTACAAGAAAAAAATAGTTGATCAAATGGTTAAGGAAAAATTAAATAAAAAGGATCCTTATTCTGTTGATGCTTATAAAAAATTAATAGTTAGCATTTGGGCTGAAAATGAAGAAAAGAACGAAGATCCATACTCTGTTGATGCTTACAAGAAAAAAATAATTGACCAAATGGTAGAAGCAAAATTAATAGATAAAAATGATCCTTACTCTGAAGAAGCATATAAAAAATTAATTATTGATCTTTGGGCAAGCGATGAAGATGATCCTTACTCTGAAGAGGCTTATAGAAAATTAATATTAGATAATTTAAAGAAGAAAAAAGCAAGAGGTAGAAAAGGTAATGCTTATTCAAAAGGAACATATGAAAAATTAATTATTGATCAATTAGCAAGTGAAAAGAAAAATAAAAATTATTATTCTATGGATGCTTATAAAAAAGCTATTGTTGATCAATTAGTAGATGAAGAATTAACTGATAAAAAAGGTAATCCTTACTCAAAAGATGCTTATGAAAAACTTATTGTTAATACCTGGGTTGATAATAAAGAAAAAAGTAATCGTTACTCAGTAGAAGCATATAAAAAATCTATAGTTAATCGTTTAGTTAAGGAAGAACTTGAGGATAACAAAGGTAATCCTTATTCTAAAGAAGCTTACGAAAAACTTATTATTAATACTTGGGCTAATAATGAAGAAAAGAGCAATCGTTATTCAATAGAAGCTTATAAAGAAGCTATTGTTGATCAATTAGTAGATGAAGAATTAACTGATAAAAAAGGTAATCCTTACTCAAAAGATGCTTATGAAAAACTTATTGTCAATACTTGGGCTGATAATGAAGAAAAAGATAATCATTATTCAATAGAAGCTTATAAAAAGGCTATTGTTGATCAATTAGTTAAAGAAAAACTACAAGATAAGAAAGGCAATCCTTATTCTAAAGAAGCTTATGAAAAACTTATTCTTGATACTTGGGCTAAAACTAAAGAAGTTAGTAGCGAGTATTCAATTGAAGCTTATAAAAAAGCTATTGTTAATCAATTAGTTAAAGAAAAACTACAAGATAAGAAAGGTAATCCTTATTCTAGAGAAGCTTATGAAAAACTAATTGTAAATACTTGGATTGAAAAGGAAAAAGAAAATAACCCTTATTCAGTTGAAGCTTATAAAGAAGCTATTGTTGATCGATTAGTTAAAGAAAAACTACAAGATAAGTATGGTAATCCTTATTCTAAAGAAGCTTATGAAAATCTTATCATCAATCAATTAACAGATGATAAGAATAATAAGAAATCTGATTACTCTGTAGATAAATATAAGAAAGAAATAATAAATAACTTAGCAAATGAAAAGGTTAATAAAAACGATCCTTATTCTAAAGAAGCTTATGAAAAGCTTATCGTTAATCAATTAGTAGATAATGATGTTGAAGATGAACATTATTCTATAGAATCTTATAAGAAAGTTATTAAAGAACTTTTAGATAAAAAGAAAAAGAAGAAAAAGAAAAATGGTCCTTATTCAATAAAAGCATATAAAAGATTGATTAGAGAACAAGGCATTGAAGATAATAGTTCAGAAAAAGAAAATAATCCATATTCTAAAGAAGCTTATGAAAAAGAAATAATAAAAGAATTAGCCGAAAAGACAAAATCAAATAATAATGAACATTATTCAATAGAAGCTTATGAAAGATTAATTATTGAACTATTAGCAAAAGAAAAACTAGCTGATAAACGAGGCGATAGATATTCAGTAGAAGCTTATAAAGAATTAATTCAAAATATGATAAAAAAAGAAAATGATCCTTATTCTGTAGAAGCATATGAAAAATTGATAAAGAAATATTTAGAACAAGAAAATGATCCTTACTCAGTAGAATCATATAAGAAATTAATTAAAGAATGTATTCTTGATGAAGATGATCATTATTCTATAGAGCAATATAAGAGTTTAATTATTGATGAATTATTAGAAAAGCAAATAACTGATACAGATGGAAATCCTTATTCTAAAGAAGCTTATGAAAAACTAATAGTTGATCTTCTTAGTAAAGCTAGACCAAAGAAATATGAGGGTGATCCTTATTCTAAAGAAGCTTATGAAAAATTATTAATTGCACTTATGAATGAAGAAGAACAAGAATTTAAACCAGCAGCCGAAGAAAAGAAGATTGAAGTAAAAGAAGAAAAGAAAATAGATTTATACTTAGTATTCTATATAATTGCAATTATAGTAAGTATTATATTAATTGGAATAGTAATTTACATTAAATTCTTTAGTTAATCAAATAAAAAGAAAGTAATCAAACAATTACTTTCTTTTTTTATATACTATTTAAAATCCACTAGGAATATCAGTATTATTTCCTTTATTTTTATAAGTAATTTCCATATTCATAATTGATTGCCATCTATGAGAACTAAACTTATCATATGTTGTTACAATTCCTATATTTTCATTAATTATCATTTTACCATTATTATCTTTTCCAGTTCTAGCATTTGATTCTGTTAAGTAGAAGCCTTCATTATCATAGAAATTTAGAATTGCAACATGTCTAGAAACAGAACACCTATCTGAAGTGGTTAATACATCTCCTACTTGACCGTGATACGATGATTTTATAGGAGATATAGATCCGTATCCCCAACCACAAATCTGTGCAGAACTTCCAATACCAGAATTCATTTTAAAGTTTGCTTGAGAAAATGTCCAAGCAACAAATCCACCGCAGTGTAATCCGCTACTACCCCAGTTTGCTCTAGCTCCTAATTGAACATAATTACTAAAAGCATAAGGAACTTTTATTTTATATTTTTTATATAGTATCTGTGTTAAAGCTAAAGCTGCCGCAGAAACTCCATCACGTGTTTTAACACCGGCTATATATACAGATCTCGCAAGTGCACTATTAAATTCATCTATTGATGATCCTTTTGATTTCAAGAAATCATCTAAATTAGTAGTTAATAGTTTAATATCAGAAACATCATTTGTAATTACAATATCACTTGGTTGAATAGTTATTTGGTTTTCACTAATTTTACCATCAGAAGTTTTTATATAGATATAGTGTTCTCCGGGTAATAATATAAAATCTATTTTATCTAACGTTGTTTTTATCCATTTTGATTCAGTTCCTGTTAATGTCTCTTTTTTTGTTGAAAAATAATATTCAGATATATTTTTACCGCTTATAACAATATATATACCATCTTTAGTAACTTTAACATCATTATCTACTTCTATCGGTCCATCATCAGTGCCATCAGTCTTACAACCTACACTACTTGTTGTTATTATTGGATTTTTAGCAAGTTCTAAACATTCATCTAAAAGATCCTTATTTCCAGTCATAGATAATAGCATATTAATAAATATTGGTAATATAAATATTAAAGCAGCAGCAGAAATCCTTTTAACTGCAATAGTAGTTAAATCTTTATTAGCATTTTCATTCATAATAGATTTAATAAGAAGAAAAGCTAATGAGAATATTAATATTATTGGAACTGCAATTCTAATTATTTTAATAATTAAAACCACTAAACTTATTACTTTAGCGATAGTATTGCTTTTACAAATACTTGCTTTACTATCCGGTGTATATTCGCCACACAATTGTATATTAGTGCCTGAGCCTCCTCCGTTTGAGGAACTGCCTCCACCTGATGAACCACCACTACTATTAGAATATAAGAAATTTCCATTACCATCAGGATATCTAAAATTATTTATAACAGATGAATTTATATTTTCTAAACATCCAGTTAGTTTTAAAACTGTTATCGCGCCATGTTTATCTCCAGCAAAAGATGAACCCACTTTTAATCCGAATGAAATGTTTGAAAGTGGATCTAATGAAACTCCAGAGCCTCTATTATGAATATATTTGCCATCTCCAACATAAACCATAATATGAGTAAATTTATCTGAACTATCAGCACTAGGATATGAACTTGCTCCATAACCTACTACGCCTATTAAATCCCCCGGTTCTAACAAACTTTCTAGATTTATCCTCTTAGATGCACTTGCAATAGTCTCACCAACATTCAAAGCATAACTTCTTGAGTCATAAAAGCAGCTATGGCTACACCATCCATGTGAATTATTTAATGCTGGTCTTCCTGAAGAAGTAAGAGGGCCTTCTTTTTGTCCTGGAAATGGCTGTATTTTACCTTCACTTGTTGCTTGAATTTGTAAAGCATTATATATTATAAAACCTACAAATGCATTACAATCCATACCATAACAAGCTTTCCCATTTTTAGTTTTAGTTTTATAATTTAAAAAATTCTTTTCTTGATTTACTTCACTTGGAGAAACATAGCATATTTCATCCTTTTTTTCATTATAAACATAATATGCATAATCAGCAATAGCTTTTCTCGCCTCATCAACAGTAATTGCTTTTATGTTAATTGGAATAATAACCAATAATAACAGAACAATTACTATAAAATTTCTTTTTATTCTCATTTCTTTAACCTTACTTTTCTTAATATATTATTAACATATTCTTCGCCTAAAACATCATATAAAAGACCAGTTTTATATGAAATAAAGCCATATACTATTACTCCAATAAGAGCATATATTAAGCATGGAACTAGAGTTAGCATTCTACCATTAAATATTCCTGATAAAAAGTATTGTACAGCTAAAACAGATACTATCATTGATACAAGTGGTAATATCTCTTTTTTCATTATTTTTAATATACCCATATATTCAAAATTCATTGATTTTTTAAGTGCTCTAAATGATATAAATACAGATAATGATGAACCTATTAAAGTTGCAAATATTGCTCCATAATATGTATAAATACCAATTGATTTACATAGCATCATCAAAGGAATATCTAGAATAGCATTAGTAAGTAATCCTAAAATAGTACTTAAATATATAACTTTATACTTACTTAAGCTTTGAAGAACACTATTTATAACAAGATTAATATTACTCATAAATATTGCAAAAGGAAGAAGTCTTAGTATTATTCCACCAAATTCACTCACACCATAAAATACCAAATATAACTCATGTGACAATAATGAAATACCAACAGTCATTGGAAAACCTATTACTAATGCAATACCAATCGACTTAATAAATTGATTATTAATAGCTTTAAAATCTTTTTTAATAAAATTAGCAACCATATGAGGAATAATATTTACACTAAGCCCCATAGTAACAGCATTTACAATTAAGCATATTTTAATAGCCCATGTTGAAATAACACTCGCTATAGTTTCTGCAGTTGCTCCGTCATATCCCAAATATGTAAGTCCACGTATAACTAATGATAAATCTGTCATACAATACAAATCTGTAGAAATAGATATAATCATCAAAGGAATACTAAATGCTACAATCTTCTTAAAAATAGTTTTACTTTCTACAGAATCCTTAAATCCTTTTTTAGGTAAGTTAAACATTTTTTTGTTTTTTCTAATTTTAATTTCCAAATATAAAAATGCTACAACTCCCGCAATAAAAGCGCCAAATACTGCTACAGAAACACCAATGCTAGTACTTAAATTAAATACTTTAATTGCTAAATAAGATCCTACTATTATAAATGAAACTCTAACAAATTGTTCTATAACTTCACTGTTTGAACTAACAGTTACATATTTTTGTCCCTGCAAATATCCCTTTCTTATTGCTAAATAAGGAATAATCAACAAGCAAAATGAAATAGCTCTTATTACAAGAACGACATCTTCAATACTATTACCTGTATTATCTAAATTTCCTATGAATATGTATGCAATTTGTTTAGCAAAAATAAACATTATCAGGAATAGTATAGTAGACATAACTGCTATTATTTTATTTCCAATTTTTAATGTTCTTTCTTTAGCTTCATACATTTCTAGAGTATTATATTCACTTACAATTTTACTAATTGCATTAGGAATCCCAATAGTACACATATTTACAATTAAACTATATACTGTATATGCATATGAATACAAAGCACCACCAAGAGTACCTACTATAGCATAAAATGGTATTACATAAACTGCACCTAGTATTTTAATTATCAAAAATGATAATGATGCAAAAATAGTTCCCTCTACAAATGTATTCTTTTTCATACTACTCCTTATATATTATCATTGCCGAAAAACAATATATTTGTTCTTCACCAAATATTGAAACAGCTGTTCTAAACTGTATATCTATTATATCATAATCATTGTTCATTAAGAAGTTATTTACACTTTTTTCCAAATCTTTTTCATGATTTTCATCTATTATTTTTACCTTAATCATAATATCACCATTTCAAAAATAACACAATATTAAAAAAAATAATGTCATATTGTGACACTATCTTTTTTATAATTATTTACTTTCTCTTATCTTTTTTCTAATCTCATCTAATTTAATTGTGTTGGTTTTTTCTATTCCTTCATCTGATGCTTTTTTATTAAATTGAAGTCCAATTACAAATATATATGCTAATAAATAAAACCATAATAACAAAATAACTATATTTGCAAGATTACCATATACCAAATTATACTTTGCTACATTATTAATGTAATATGAATAAATATTTGTAGTTAATAACCATCCAAAAGTTGTAAATAAGGCACCTTTATTAACATATTTACCAGGTATCTTTTCATCAGGGGAAATAATATATACAAGCTTTATAAAGGTAAAAACAAATAATAAAGAAACAGGTACTTGTAATATCATATATAATGCATTAACTAATTTTTCATTAACAATAAAGAAATCTGTAAAATTTGCAATTATAGATAATATTGATCTACCTAATAATGGTACCAATACCACAAATGCAAATAATAGTATTAATAATATTGCTAATACTATAGATTTAATATATCTTTTTAATAAAGAAGCATCTTCTAAATTAAATATAGTATTACTTGCAAGAATAATTGCATTACATCCATTAGCAATTACCAATAATCCAAATACAATAGTTATAATTGAATTCAATGTAATTTGTGATGTAAAAACAGGTTCTAATAATTTAACTACTCCATCAGGAAAAGTATTTGTTAAAAAATTATTAATTACATCCATTGGTAAATTTAATTTAGTTAAAACATATACAATTAATGTCAAAATTGGTATTAATGCTAAAAAGAACGAAAAAGCAAGATTCCCTGGAAGAATTCCCAGTTCTCTACTTGCTATTAAATAATATCCTCTTCTAACCTTATCTTTCATCTTTTATTCCTTTAGATGCACGAATCATAGATAATGAATCATTAATGGCATCATCAATAGTAGTTTGCTCATTATTTATCATTGCATACCCTATAGATACTCCATATTCTTTATTAGGAAGCGATGAATTTAATTCTTTAGTTAATTTGTGAATATATGTTCCAATTTTCTTTTCATCATATCCAACTAAATAGATAATAAATTCATCTCCATCAGTTCTCATGATTTCAGTGTTATCTCTTTGTGTTTTAATTAATACAGATGCCACTGCTTTGATTTGATTATCTCCCGCCTCATGACCATCTAAATCATTTAATCTTCTTAAATTATTAATATCTACAACAATTACTGCTTGAGGATAAACTTTTGTTGATGACCAAAAATCTATATTATCATTTAAATAATTTCTATTTTTTAAGTTAGTCATCGCATCAAAATAATATAATCTATCTTCTTTTTTAACTTTTTTGACATGCATAGTTCTTCTAATAACAATATAAACTATGAATGCTAATATAACTATAATGATAGCTATATATAGAATATTACTGATTATAAAATTAAATATTCTATTACTCTTAAGAACTGATAAAACCCCAACTACACTTTCATTCTTAACTTCATTTGAACTTAATGTCATTAGATAAAAATCAAATAATTTATTAAATGCCTCATTTTTATTATTTAATAAGAAAGAATTATTTAATTTAATACTATCTATATATCTAATACTATAATTCTTAAGTGAACTATCTTTATAATAGTCGTATACTTCTTTTTCAATTATTATTACAGAATCTTTATCAATATTATTTAATAATGATTTGACATCATCAAAATCTCTTATCTCAAATAAGTTTTTACTAGCCATATTATATTTTAAATTCATATTATTTAGCATAGTCACTGTAATATTAGATAAACTATATAATGAATTAACAACAATGTTATTATCAATATGTGCTAGTACAACATATTCAGTAGTACCCAATAATCTACTACTAGTAAATTTAGGATTACTTAATGAATAATAATTTAACATGATATCTATTTTATTATCTTGTAAAGCATTCTTAATTTCATTAATACTACTATATTTAATATACTTATAAGTTACACCAGTAATTTCAGAAAATTTAGATAAATATGTATCAGTTAAACCAGTAAACTTTCTACGAATCATTCCTTCAAAAGGAAGATTATTTATATAACCTACTATAAAATCTTCGTCAGTGATTGATTCTTTTTCTATTTCACTATATTCTTTAGAATCATAATATAATTCAAGAAAGTAACTGTTTATCTTAGTTTTAGAAGTTTCTGCCCATCTATTATAGAATTTATGCATAATACTATTTAGCATAGGATTTTCATTAGAAACAACTAAAGAATAGTATGAAAATAGTCCATCCATATGAAATACCACTTCTAAATCTGATGTTATAATTACATCTAAATATTTATACATTGGTACTAACATATATTCTACTTCTTTTGAACTATATGCATCATACAATTCATCGAAATCTTTATATGATTTAATATTTATATCTTTATATTGTGTTAAATAATAAGAAATGACATTTTTATCAGTTTGAATACATCCTAATCTTCTATTTGATAAATCGTTTAAACTATCAACAGTATTTTGCCTTCCAATTACAACATAATGATCTTTATAAAATACAGTATCACCTTCACTGACTTCATTTTTATTAACTAATTTAATAATATTTTCATTAGTTGTTGAAATATCAAAACTAAGTCCTGTATCTTCTTTTAATGCTTTCAAGTATTCATGGAATACCCCTTTACCATCTTTAGAAAACACTGGTAAATTTGGTTCAATATATATTTCAAAAGTTTTTGATGAATTTTCATTTATCCATCTTTTTTCAGCAAATGAATAATTATTTGCTATACTTGTAAGATAATATAATATTCCAAAGAAACCAATTATTAATAATACTATTGCTGAAAATACAATAATTACTACTTTTTTATTTTTGTATTTCATAATACTACCATACCACCTTTAAACTATTGGCACTTTTAGCACCAAAGACTGGAAAGTTTTCATTTTCACTTTCACCAGAATAAGTTAAGATAAATTGAACATCATAAAATTTTAAATTTTCTTCACCAATTTTATCTAATGCTTTAATTGCTTCTGATTTAGCAGTATCAACTTTAACTGATTCTTTAAAATCAACTATAATATAAATAATTTTACCCTTAACATCAACTGATACAGTATTTACATATTTACTATTCTCATAAATACTATTTATATCACCTTCTAAAGTATCACTTAATGGATAGTTTTCGATTCCATCTAACCTATCACCATAACTTGATTCACTAGTACCAGCATAAAAATATTTATAAAATAATAATCCAATTATCACAAAACAAACCACCAAAATACCTAACAAAACTAATAGTATTTTTGTATCTCCATTTTTATTTTTTTTCATAATACCTCCTCGGTCTAAAACATATTATACTATATTTTATTTTATTTTTCTACTATACCCATTATTTCAAACAATTTATCTTGATTCCATATAGTAATATTTAGTTCTTCTGCTTTGTCTTTTTTACTTCCAGGCGCTTCTCCTACAAGTACAACATCTGTTTTCTTACTTACTGAATCGCTAGTATATCCACCACGTTCTTCAATATATTTTTTGATTTCATCACGAGTTAAATTATTAAATGAGCCAGTAATAACAAACCTCTTATCTTTAAAATTATCATCTTCAATAATACTTGTTTCTTCACTATTCATATTAACACCAAGACTTTTAAGTTCATTTATTTCATTAATATTTTTTTCATCATTAAAGAATTCAACTATATTTTTAGAAAGAATTGGTCCAATATCATAAATATTTGAAAGTTCATATTCACTTGCATTAATAAGATCATCTATATTTTTATAATATTTACACAATATCTTAGCAGTTTTTGCTCCAATTCCATTTATTCCAAGAGCAAATAATAGTCTATCTAAAGAATTATGTTTTGATTTTTCTATATTTCCAAGCATAGTATCTACGCTTTTAATTCCAAAACCTTCAAGTTCAATTAATTTATCGCGCATTGTATTAAGTTTATATATATCACTTACACTTTTAATGAATCCATAATTGTAAAAATCTTCTATTATTCTATCTCCCAAACCATCAATATTCATGGCATTTCTAGAAACAAAATGTATTAAACCTTCCACCTTTCTAGCAGGACAATGAATATTATCACAAAAGAAGTCTACCATTCCTGGTTTTTGTATTAATTCACTACCACACATTGGACAATACTTAATCATTGAAAATTCTTTTTCAGTTCCATTTCTTCTTGATAATTCTACTCTATCTACAGCTGGGATTACATCTCCCGCCTTATATATATACACGAAATCACCAATTCGTATGTCTTTTTCAATACAGAAATCTTGATTATGAAGTGTAGCCCTAGAAATTGTACTACCCATAACTCTTACAGGTTCAAGCACAGCATTAGGTGTTATTTGACCTGTTCTACCAACAGTAAAAATGATATCTGTTAATCTAGTTAAAACATGCTCTGGTGGAAATTTATATGCAGTTGCCCATTTAGGAACTTTAGCAGTATATCCAAGTTCACTTTGCATACTAATATCATTTACTTTAATAACAATTCCATCTATTTCATAAGGAAGAGAACTTCTTTTATTAGTCCATTCCTCTATATATTCTAAAACCTCATCAACATTTTTACATAATTTTATATTAGGATTTACTACAAATCCAAGTTTTTTCATATACATTAAACTTTCATAATGTGTTTTAAAAGGAGTTAAAGGATAATGATATAAAAATGCATCTAAACCTCTTTTGGCTGCTATAGCTGAATCTAATTGTCTAATAGACCCCGCTGCAGCATTACGTGGATTCTGAAAAACAGTTTCACCATGTTCAATTTGATATTTATTTAATCTTTCAAAACTTTTCTTAGGCATATATACTTCACCACGTATAGTAATATTAACATCTTCAGTTAATTTATGTGGAATGCTTTTAATAGTTTTTACATTATGTGTAATATCTTCTCCTACTGTTCCATCTCCTCTAGTAGCAGCTCTAAAAAGAACACCATTTTTGTATTCAAGTGATACAGCAAGTCCATCTATTTTAAGTTCACAAACATATTCATGTTTAGGAAAAACTTTAGATATTTTATCATCGAAATCCCTTATTTCTTCTTCATTGAATACATTACCTAAACTAAACATTGGAACTTCATGTGTAACTTTTACGAATTCAGAAATAATTTCTCCTCCTATTTTACGAGTTGGAGAATCACTTCTAACCCATTCTGGATGTGATGACTCTATTCTAATTAACTCTTGCATTAATCTATCATATTCACTATCATCTACACTAGGTTTATCCAAAGTATAATATTCATAATTATATCGATTTAAAAGTTCTATAAGTTCATTCATTCTGTCCATTTCTAATCACCTTACCTATAAATATTATATAACAAAATCTACTTCTTATAAAGAAAAAGCATATTATTTTTGCTAACAAAATAATAAAATATATGTTATACTATTAGCAGGAGAAGTAAGTATGAAAAAAAGATTAAAAATAGGATTATTCCTAGATACATTTTATCCACAAACAGATGGCGTAGTAGTTGTTGTGGATAACTTGGCAAGAATACTATGCAAAGATAATGATGTTACAGTTATAGTACCAGAAACAGATAAGGATTTAAATTATAATGATTTTCCATATAAAATTATAACAATTAATAGTCATCATTTTTTAAACACAGAGTATCAATTTTCATTTAAACCATCAAGATTTTCAAAAAAATATAAAGATATATTAAGTGAGAATTTCGATATAGTACATATTCATTCACCATTTATGATTGGTAGATTAGGTCTTTCTATAGCAAAAAGATTAAATGTTCCTTCAATTATAACTATGCATACTTTATTCGATAGAGAAGTTAAAAAATATTTAAAGAAGGATTTCATAGTTAAAAGAGTTGTTAATAATCTAATAAATGTTTATAACAAATGTGATTCTTCTATCGCAGTAAACAAAAATACAGCATTACAATATAAAAAGTATGGTTATAAATATGAATCAAATATAATTTATAACGGAACAGACATAAAAGAATTAAAAGATAAGAAAGAAGCAATCAAAAAAGTAAATGATTTATTTGGACTAAAAGAAGATGAAAATGTACTTTTATTTGTAGGAAGACTTAATGAAGTAAAAAATATATTCTTTTTGTTAGATTCATTAAAACTATTAAAAGAAAATGGCATTAAATTTAAAATGTTTTATGTAGGTACTGGACCTGATGAAGAAAAATTAAAGAAAAAAATAGCTGAATATAAAATGGAAAAAGATATTATTTTAACAGGTAAAATAGCTGATAGAGATTTATTATCATCAATTTATTTAAGGGCAGATATATTCTTGTTTCCATCAACTTTTGATGCCTGTAGTTTAGTTCAAATTGAAGCTGCAATTAACGAGACACCTGGTTTATTTATTAAAGGTAGTACTACTGCAGAAACAATAGAAGATAACGTAAACGGTTATTTAGAAGTAGAAGACAGAAATGCTTATAAAGATAGAATTAAAGAAATATTAGAGAACAAATCAAAACTAAAAGATGTATCCAAAAAAGCTAAAAAAACACTTGCAAGAAACTTCGAAGATGTTGCAAAAGAAACATATGAATTATATTTAAAAGAAATTGAAAAAAAACATTTAGAAAATAAAAACTAAATGTTTTTATTATAATATTTATTTTTTTAGAAATAATAATAATATGAAGAATATAAGTATATGGAATGATATGATTAAACCTAATTATCCTACTTTAGACAATAATAAGGAAGTAGATGTTTTAATTATTGGTGGAGGTATTACTGGATGTACCACACTTTATCACTTAAGAAATTCAAATTTAAAAGTGATTTTAGTTGAACAAAATAAAATTGTTTCATCAACTACCTCCAATAGTACTGGTAAATTAACTTACTTACAAAATGATTTAATTAGTAAAATAAGAAAAAATTTTAATGATAGTATTGCTTTAAAATATATTAATTCTCAAATAGACGCTATAAATATGATTAAAGAAGTAATAAAAAATGAAAAAATTAAATGTGATTTAGAAAAAACTGATTCATATATATACACCAATCAAAAACATGAAATAATTAAGTTAAAAGAGCTGCAATCTTTTCTAAATGAGAATAATTTTAAAACAATAAATGACCGCATTGATTTAGTAAAAAATAAATATGCATTTAAAGTTAATGACACTTATATATTTAATCCAGTTAAATTCGTTTATGGTCTAATTAAAAATATTAATTACCCAATTTATGAAAATACATCAATAAAAGAAATACATAAAATCGATAATTATTACATTTGTCACACAGATGAATATACAATTAAAACAAAATATGTTGTTATTTCTTCTCATTATCCATATTTTATTTTGCCATATCTATTTCCATTAAAATCAAACATTGAAAAATCATACTTAAGCGCAAGCAAATCTAATATTAATAATATCTCCTTAATAAGTTATAGTTCACCATTCATATCGGCAAGAACTTATAAAGATTATTTAATATATTTAAGCAATTCACATTCAGTAAATAGCAAAACTGATGATAAAATGAATTATGCAGAATTATTAAAAAAAGTAAATGATTTAAATTTAAAGCCAGAATATTTATGGAGTAATACCGATATTATGACAAATGATAGTCTTCCATATATAGGAATATTAAAGGATAATGTTTTAATCGGAACAGGATATAATACATGGGGATTAACTAATGGATTTTTAGCTGGAAAAATACTTAGTGACATTATTTTAGGAAATAATAATGAATATATAAATATATTTGATCCTAAAAGAATTAACTTAAAAACATTAACTGGTTCTTTTACTAATTGCGTTAAAACAATTATAGGATATATAAAGGGACTAAAAAAGAATAAAAATATTATTTATAATAAAAAATCGATGACTTATAAATGCGATGAAAATGAATATACTGTTAGAAAAACTTGCCCTCATGCAGGATGTAAACTATTATTTAATGAAATAGAAAAAACATGGGATTGCCCATGTCATGGTTCAAAATTTGATAATAATGGAAAATGTATAAATAGTCCTTCTAATAAAGATATCACAATAAAAAGTGATGAATAGTATAATAATATGGCTTAAGTTCTACCAAAAAACAACAAAATAGTTGACAAATAATAAAATATCAAGTAGAATTAATAATGCAATTAACAAATTGCAGGTGTAGTTTAATGGTAGAACTTCAGCCTTCCAAGCTGCTAACGTGGGTCCGATTCCCATCACCTGCTCCATTTGTTAAAAACGTCGAACTTTTAATAGTTCGATTTTTTTGTTGAGTAATATCGGACCCACATTAGCAGTCTTGAACAGATAAACTCTTTAAATACATATTTAAAATAATATCATCAAATAAACTATACCATTTTACTTGCACGCAATATCTTTTCTTTTCATATAATGGATTATAATTAATATTTCTAGTTTGTGGCTGACAAAATAAACTACTAAAATGAATACCCGTTGAATATTCAGTCATCTTATATTTTAATATTTTGACAATTTCTTTTTTAGTAATCCATAAATAATCATATGGTGTTCCATAACAAATAGCATCTATACTATATTTTGAATTTGTACCAATTAAAACAAATCTATCAATTGCTTTTTCAATTAATTTTTCATTGCATATTTTTTTGTTAAACAGATCTATTTCTTTTTGATTTAATTTTTTATATTCTTCACCGCTTTTTCTTTTATTTCCTGTTCCATCTAATGTACCATCTCCAAAATGATAATATAAATATGAATTAATAATATTTAATGATATTCCATTTTTTTTAGAAAGAAACAAAAACTACTAAGAGGTTCAACATGAACTGAATTTCTACTTCCGTTTTTTATACTAATACCTTTTATTATTCCATCTATACTTATCATTACATCCGTTTTTTGTTTAAAATGATTTTTCCATGATTTGATAATACAATTGTCATCAATATTGTTGTAAATGGCATGAATTAAATCATATGTATTTGGATCTAAACTTGATACTTTCTTCCCATTTAACATTAATACAAAATCAAATTCATTTTGTTTTCCATTATTCATTGGTTTCTCCTTTCTTTTGCATAATATCAAATATTAAGACTTCAAGCAAATATACTATTTTAAAAAATTTATGAAAAAAGTATCAAAAATATCATTAATATAAATAATATGCTTTCATTTATAAATAATATATGTTAAAATTTTCCTATCAATCGATTTTTAATGTTTTTGGAGATAATTTAAAAATGGTGTCAAAATTTCTAGAATTAGAAATGCTACTACTCCATTTGTTAATATATCGAGTTTATGGCTCGATTTTTTATTTTAATAAATTTTACATTAAAGATAAAAAAAGAAAAAGTAAAACAAGAAATATATTTTTTGTTTTACTTCCTCTTAAAAATTAAGTCTCTACAAGTATTTTATAATTATGGATTTTTTCCACCATTAATAGCCCAATATACTAAATCTGATATTCCATCCCCATTTTCATCAAGAGTAAGTGCATATTCAGGAACAGCGCCGTGCTTTACAGGTACTATTCTAAGATCGTTTGGGTGTCCAATATTATTAAATAATTCTATCATTTTCCTTTCATAATTATAATATTCAGAATGTGTTTTTGGATTATACTTTTCAGCAAATCCTTTCATAGGCATATTTGCAAAATATTCTATTTCACCAGCTGCTGGTTTAGTTATTAATGCACTCATAGCAACAATAGATTTAAAACGTGTTGGAAATTGTGCAGCTACAGTAAATACCCCTTGTCCTCCAATTGAATGACCCATC
>JAEEGL010304260.1_pt1 | contig 27339 bp, 10 predicted proteins | sample 9134231 | NCBI WGS metagenome assembly JAEEGL01 (sample SAMN16246548, study PRJNA631951) | gut metagenome | biome: gut microbiome; feature: rumen; material: fiber-attached | host: Bos | place: Iran: Karaj | collected 2018-10
ATCAGCAGGACTGAGAGTACTTCTGTCTGCCCAGAAGGTGATGAACAAGCAGGGCAGTATGGTGATCAGAAATGTAAACGATGAGATCAATGAGATCTTTGAGGTAACAGGTTTTGTAGATATCCTGACAATTGAATGATGGGAATGAACGAGCCCGGCTGCATTTTGCAGACCGGGCTTTTTTACGTTGCGTGATCTCAGATAAAACTCAATTGTTCGTATTTATTTAATTGTTTTTTTATCAATATTGCGCAGAAATTTGGTAAAATCAATTATAACTATGTGCATTTTTCCTATTAAACCGGAGGATATACTGCCCATGAAGGAAATATGTGTAAAGGCCGATACCGACCACATCGATGAGGCCTATGAATTTATAGAAGGAGAACTCGAGGCAGAAGGTGTTGACCGCAGGGATATTCTGATGCTTCACATGATAGTGGACGAGATCTTTTCCAATATCGCAAACTATGCCTATGAGGGCACTGACGGAAAGGTCTGGATATCGTATAAAAAGAGTAAAGACAAAGCCGCCATAATAACCTTCAAAGATGAGGGCAGACCCTATAATCCGCTGCAGGAAGAAAACCCCGATATTACTCTTCCTGCAGATAAGAGAAGGATCGGAGGACTGGGGGTATTCATGGTGAAGAGCACAGTTGATGAGATCAGCTACGAAAACGTTGATGGCATGAATGTTCTGACTCTGACCTATCTGTTAGATAAGGAGCCAGATACCGTTCGAGGCGTATTTTGACGAGTTACGGGATCGGAGAAGAGCTTCTTTGACAGTCATATGAAAAATGACACCGGTATGCCAAAGGATGTGGTTTCGCTATGCAATCTGTCAAGCCAGCAGATGCAGGGATTTGCTGATGTGGTGCAAATGCACTTCGGACTCTCCTATAAGATGGGAGTGTTTGACAAAGATGTCAGCTGCGCATGCTTTGATAAGGATGGACAGCCTCTGGCAGTGGTACTGTTTGCGGAAATAGAAGGGATATACGCAGGAAGTTTAATGGCTAAACAGATGAATGATCATTTAATGACAGGAGGGTAATTATGATGAATATTAAGTGCAACAAGACAGGAACCATACTCGACATCGCCCCGGAGGGAATACTTGACACCAAAACCTCTCCGGAACTAATGAAGGTAATAACAGAAAACATCTCTGATGCCACAGAGGTGAACTTTGACCTGGCCGGGCTTGAATTTCTCACCAGCGCAGGTCTTCGGGCACTGCTGGCGGCCAGGCAGGAGATGGATGACAGGGACGGCACCATGACCATAAAGAACGTCTCGGATGATATCATGAAGATCTTTAAGATGACAGGATTTGCTGACATTCTGACAATATTGTGAGACAGGGATAAATAAGTATTAAGAGGAGGCCCAAATTGAATCTGATAGAGATAAAACAGGAAAATGCCTGGGAATTCTCAATGTATATCGGGGATGACATGGCAGAGAATCTGAGCCGCATTTTTTTCAGGGGGCTTATAGTTGTTAATGACCAAAAAGAACCGGTTTCCGGGATGATCTGGGAACTGATAGGGCTTGAGTCGGGAAGGAGCGTAAGCAGCAAAATCTGGTGGTTTCGTGCAGAGGATGAAGATGCCGCGAAGATGATCTTTGAAGCTTATGCCGGACGAATCAACGCAGACAATGTGACAAAATCTTCCTTTGTGATCCCGGTGAAAATGGGCGGCATGGAAAAAAAGCTTCTGAAGGAGGCCGGCTTTAGTGTCCGTCTGACAGAGGGTGATGACATAGTGGTTTCCCTGAGGGAGCTGACCGAGCTGCCTCTTATCTACAATAAACCTGTGCCGTCAAATGTGGAAGCCATAAGCACCATGACGATACGAAACTTCAGAAACACCATAGCAAAGAGTATTTCCATGGAAAAGAGGGGAGTATGTGAGGACCTGGAGTATCTGGCAATGGCCTGGTTTGACACTGACATATCCTGCTATTCCAAAAACGATGCAGATGTAAATGGCGTAATGCTCTTCCACGAAAGACCCTCGGGCACAATCTCCATTGCTCTGATGGTGGCCTTTGACCAGGACTTTTCCAAAACACTTCCGGGAATGATGAGGTTTTTTGTAACCAGCTGCAAGGAAAAGTATTCCCTGGATACACCGGTGCAGTTTTCCAGACATAACCAGCCGTCATTTCTTTTGTCGGAAAAACTCCTTCCCAGGGGCTTCGGCAGTCCTGTCTACACAGGGGAAAGAATAGAAAAGTAAACGCGAGAGGGATTTTTCATGATTACCCATTCTGACAATGACAAGATGAAAAAAATCAATGGATCAGATATGGAGAATCCATTGCAGATGAATGAAAAAAATCTTCAGAATATAGCGCAGGGTCCTCAGCAGAAGATGCTTGTGCAAAATCCTGGGGTCATGAATACGCAGGCAAATACATTCACCAGGCAGAAACGCCAGGAAATGTATGATAAGTATAACCGTGCCTGCTCTGATTACAATGCCTCGATGAATGCTGATAAGAGTAAGGGAGGCGAGGTTTCCGGGGATGATGTGGAAAAGGGCATAAGCTTCGAAGAGGCCAGGGAATTCCTTGGCGCTTTTTCCGAGCCTGATGTTTCCACGGATGAGGCACTGATAGACAACTATGCCAACCTGAAGAAAGTTGAGAGAATGCTAAGGAAGATGCAGTCAATCCCTGAGTTCATAAACGGCAACTTCCTGGATCAGGAACTGAAGAAAAAGTATGACAGGCTCTGCATTATGACAGAATATGCAGCTGCCAGGTTCCTGTGCATAGATAACTATCTGTATTCGCAGCTTAAGGCCCAGGATCTGGAATTTTTGGAAAACGCAGAGAATGTAGAAGAAGTCATTGGCAGTAATATACTTAATGATATAGACATCCTCTTTTCCTCAGAGGAGGATTTAAAGGAGCTATACAATTGCCTGAAAAAGGCAGCAGAACTGAAAAAGCAGCTGGCTCAAAGTTATGAGAATGATAAGGAACAGCCCGTGATCAATGACCTGGAGCAGATTGAAGTCAATGATCAGGAGCAGATTGAAGTCGATCAGCAGGAACAGCCTGTGATCAATGATCAGGAGCAGTCAGTTCTCCGTCAGAGGGAACAGGTGGCCGGATCCTTTGAAGCAGTGCGCCTTTATAAGGACTGCACCTATGTTAGAAAAAATTTTATCTACACCGATCTGATGAATCACAGGCGAAAGAAAAACAAGGCAGACGGTCCTGAGATGATGATCATCAAGACCCTGCTTAAGACGCTTAACAGATACTGTACATCGGACCCGGTTACTCCTTCGCAGATGGATGTCTTATACGATGAGCTGATAAGGAATCTGGAAGCTTATGTGAGCTCTCATGACGTGTTCTACAAGGCCGTATCAGAAGAAGGAAAAGAGCGTCTTTTGCTGGTGAAAAACGCGCTGAGCCGCGCCAGGAAGGAGCAGGAACAGCTCCACAGGCTATGCCCTTATCTGGAGAGCGGAACTCTTGAGGACCTGAATAATATTCAGGAAAAGAATGACTCTCAAAATGTTTATGCCAGGATAGCAATGGGCATTGAAATGGCAGGGGCAGTACGGAACAAGATAAATGATCGCTGTGGGGACGCGAACAAAAAGAAAGACAGGATAGGTCTTTTCGCAAAACTCTTCTATCAGGCAGATATGCTGGCAGGACTGGATTCGGGAAGATACATGCTCCTGGGTGAAGAAGGCGGTGCAGTATCCGAGCTTTTTAACAACCATGCCGATGACGATATGATCAGGGATTTCTACGGCGAAAAAGACAGTATGATAATGAACCTTCTTTCCAGATACAACGCCTACAGGCGTCACGCCGTGCCCATGGTATTTCTTCAGGATAAGAATGCAGATCCAAGGAGCGAAGAGCTCAGGAATAACTATGCCCTCTTACGCATCATGCATGATGACGCGTTCCGCAAACTCATGGGGATGAACAGGATTGAAGAAAAGCTAAGGCGCAAAGGCGGCCGCAGGCTGCAGAAAATTTTTTCAGACCGGGAAAATGCTTACAGTGGCGATGAGAGAAAACTGATAAACGATGGCAGGGCGCTCTTTGGCAAATTGTACGACATTGCCCTGTATGATCCCGTTGATATCACAGGCTTTTTCCCGGGGCTTAATTCATCCCAGGTGGCTTTCATGCGCTTTGAGGAGCGCAATGAGGTGAAAAAGGCCATGAAGGACTATGGGCTTTCAGAAGAGCTGACAGGTGAAGAGTCCTATAACGAACTGCGGGAAGAGTTTGTGGCGCTTTATCCGCAGTATGCTGATGTACAGAGATATGACAGCACCACCGGCAGGGAATTTGAGAAAGAACTGCGGATGAAGAAAGGAGAAGAGAGGACCAACAGCCGATATGCATCGTCCGGGATAACCCCCGGCAGCACCATGAAGAAGAGATCGGTTCTGACAGGAGTTATGGCAAATCTCCTTGGTATGGGAGATCTGGTATCACAGGATATCCATGCAAAAAAACAGGAAGGCGACAGGCGGGTTCGCGGCATTTATAAGGAAGCGCCAATGGGCAAAGGACTCATGTATCTTCCTTACGCTGAGATGAGCAGCAGCGTCAAGGACCAGATGGCAAAGCTGGTTTTTCTCAATATGATCTGCGGTCAGATGAACCTGGACTCTGCCATGCTTACTGCTTCCATGGGCAAGTATGATAACGGTTGTAATAAGTATGTCATAGAGAAGATCCGTCTTGAAAAATACACAGAGTACTCCTTTGGAAACCTTAAGGGCGAACAGCTCATTGAGGCCTACAGGAAAGGACGTCATGCAGAGCTCTTAGGAAGACTTGACGATGACACAAAAAAGGCCATAAGGAATCTTACGCCTGTTTTTCTTGAGCAGCACTTTGGAGAGTATCTGTCAAAAGAGGAAATGGAGGCACTAAAGGACCGCGTTAGCGCTGTACAGCGTTTCATTGACGCGCCTTCGGCGCAAAAGAGTAAGGACAAAGATGTATACGAGCCGAACCGGGAGCTTATACGTAAAGAGGATGAGATGTCAATTGACAAGGTGAAGGATTACCTGGCTCTTCCCGAATCAGAGAAAACCAAAAGACGGACAATAAACTGCTGTGATATAAAAATAGATAACCTCAGTCTTGCTAATTCAAGGGAACTCATTAAAAAATATAAAAGCCGCCTGCAAGCGGAGGCCGGAATTACAGAAGCTCAGTTAAAAAGCATCCTGTCAGGTGGTATTCACCACGACGGGCTGCATGTTACAGGAGGACTGAGCGGCAACCGAATTGGCAACAGCCTCTATTTTCTCGGAACACAGGACACCCTGAATGATGAAGACTACTATCAGATCATGAAAGGGCTTTACGCTGAGCCCTTATCAGAATATACCCATGAGAGCAAGGAATTCGTAAGACAGCAGTTTAATCTTGCAATTGATAAGATCAAGGATCTGGCAGTTGACCGATTTGGAAGATTCATTGAAAAGTACGGAGAACTTCCGGCACTGCTCAATCCCGATGATCTTCTTGTGGTGATGAACAGTGCTGAGTACAGGGCAGCTGTCATTATCATACAGGACATAAATCAGCTTATCGACGAGGTGAAAAAAGACGGGAAAAAGGCAAGTCTTTTTGATGAAAATAATCCTCGCGATGTCAAACTGCTTGCAATGAAGGACTATATAAATGCTCTCAATGATCTTTATATGACCTACGAGCAGAATGTTGAAGATTATAGTCAGGATCAGAGTATTGAACTTGACACTTATGATGAGGATTTTGAACACCTGCCCGGAAATGCAGATGATCTCGATGTAAAGACTCTGCCATACGAGAAATCTGTCAAAGCGATAATAGAAGCTGTAAGGAAACTGGGCAAAGGTCCCTCTATGTCGAAAGAGGAATATGACGCCTATATTGCAGAATGCGAGAAGCGGTTGAAGACAAGACCGGTTGCGCGCAAATACCTGGAAGTGCAAAAAGAGGTCCTTGCTGATCACAAATTTGTAAAGAAGGAAAAGCCTGTCCCCGAAGATGACTCTGATTACGTTGCAAGGGTAGAGGAGCTTAGAAAGAGGGGGAATACCTCTGTCACTGTTGAAGGCCTGAAGATGAGGGATAAGTATCTCAAGGCTGACACAGATAAAAGACGTGAAGTAAATGCTTTTCTGGCCGAACATGGCATCAAAAGCAGTGATTTCGAATCTGTTTTTGATGCGCGCAGTCCCAGAATGTTCCTTCAAAGCTATGAGAAAGATGAATCAGGAAATCCTGCAGATGAGGTTGCCAAAAAGATCCATGAGCAGAACCTGGATTTTCTTAAGGCTCTTTTTACAGGAGACAGGCTAAGGCTTCGTCCCCATATAAACAGGCTTATTTCCAGATTTTTAAGCTATGACATCTCAGCAGAACATATACAGGACAAGAACTGGATCCTGAAGCACCCTGAGATATTTGACTACTTTGCCATGGCAGGTTATATGGTTGACTGCATGGAGAAAAACGAGGAATTTGCCTGGTATTTTGAGGAACTGGCTCCGGATGTCCGTGCCGCTGTTTATGCCAAGTGCAGATATATCGGCAGCTTCAGTACCCTGGCACAGACTCTTTATCTGAATCCTGTCCTGGGCTTCAGAACCTCATCTACAGACATGGAGATCTATCTGGACCGGAATGCAGAACAAAACTGCAGTGCAGAGAAGGATGCATGGACAGCCCTTCAGAGCGCACTGGAGGAAGAAAGAGAAGACAAAAAAGATGATCATACGGACTGCGAGTATACCGACTATGAGAAGATACTTACCCTGGATAAGAAGAGCCGGTTAAGAACAGATGCGATAGAACGTTATGAAGGCATATATCAGGAAAAGAGAGGCGGCTACATTGAGAGCAATCAGAATAAACTCAATGCTCTGGATAAGTTCTACAAAAAATACGGAAAGAACTTTGCAGGCAAAGCAGCGCCTGGATCATCTTCCGGCGGCGTGACCAGGCTTCTTAAGGGAAAAACAGGTAAAAATTCATCAAGAGAGCAGACAGCAGAGGCACTGACACAGAACTGGAACCTGCTGGTAAAGTATGCACCCGTCGGAAAAGAGGATGTTAAGATCGGAAACATCAAAAGTATCATGAAGGATGTTTCAACCAGAAGTAATACGCGTATCACCCTGCTTATGGATGATGAGCAAAGAAGAGCGCAGTTTAAAGAAATCTGCGCAAATTTTCCTGATGAGCTGAGGCAAAGATCACAGGGACAGCTTGATATGTTCTATTCATTCTTCCTCTCAAATGCTGCACTTTGGGACAAGGATCTGGTTGCCGCTAATCTTGAGTATGTCATAAGAAGTTACTTTGAAGATGATGACAACAGGAAGATGGCACTGAATATCATTACTCAGGACATTCTGACCATTGCCCGGAACAGGGAAAACTTTGATGAAAAGAATCTGCAAAGCAGCAGGGGGCTTGCCATGGCAAGGATGGCGAAGGACTACAACGAAATGCTAAGGCAAAACCCCGGCTATGTGAATTATTTGAAGAGCACTACCGATCCTGATACCGGCAGGACCTATGCTGATATCGTGGGAGAGACTCTGGATATCATAAGGGTCTGTGGTTCTTATGCAAGAATTTATAATACTCTTTCAAGAGATCCGTATTATGCATCAAGCAGCGCAGCTTTCCTGTCAGCACCTGTAAAAGCCGGCGACAGTTATTACATCACAAGAGCCAAAGCCACCATCAGTACTCTGAATGATATGGCTGATAAGATAAAAAAGGGCGAGTATAAGAGAATTGATATCGACAGGTTCGACCTTATCGATGAAGAGGAGAAGAGAGTCGACGGCATTTGTGCAAAGTTCAGCGAGCCTGTTGGAAAAGAGGCTGAGGCAATACAGGATATTGATCGCGGACTTAAGGAAAAGATCAATGCCATGGACACACCTGATCAGAAGGTGCTGGAGCTGACAAGGCTTCTGACATCTCTTGATTCCATGCAGGAGACTTTGGGCTGGGAAGAGGATGAAGTTCTGCCTTCAGTTATCGGTGAGATCATAAACAACAGTCCGGAAGAGCTTAAGAACGCTGCAGTTCTGCTCAGGGACAGGCTGTATAAGAAGCTGAAGGCCGATTATGACAGGTTTCTTGGAAAGGATGTACCAAAGTTTCTGGCTGATCCTGAATATACGGGAGATAAAGAACTGCAGAAAAAGAACGCTGCACTTTTGATGCTCACTACCACCACATCTTATCGCAGGATCAAAGGTCTGGAAAAGCTCCTTGAAATGATGGAGGTGCCGCCTTATAAGGATGAAAAAATAGTATTGACCTGTAAACAGGCCGAAAGGTCTTTTGCCGCATCATCAGAACCTGCAGGACTTTCAAAAGAGGGTGTATTAGAAGTGCGGGATCATGTAAGGCGCGTAAATCTGCGGTGTGCCAGGGCCATGTTGTCAAAGCACACTTCTCCGGAAAATGTGGGCTTTATGGAGCATAACCACATAACACAGGAGGAGATACAGGAATGGTTCAAGAATCTTCCGAAACAGGAAGAAAAGGCCCTGAAGGCTCCAAAAGTACCGACAGATCCGGAACTTTTGCGCACTGCAAATGAAATCCTGCCGGGCATACAGAAAGAGTTTTCGAATAGGATTACTGCAGAGCATGTAGTTTTGATGGAGAACTATAAAAAACAGGAGTCTGCGGTTGAAGGTATAGCGGAGGCTTATCTTGATAAGTGGCTTAAGCAGGCTTCAGATTGTGACATAGATACCAGGGATTACAGGTTATACCAGATTTCAGGTGATGGAGGAAGCCTTGAGATTCTGCTCGAAGATGAACCGGAAATACGTGAGTTCTATCTGGAATCTTATATCAGAACACTTATGAATTTTGAGTTTTCTCCTGAAAATCTGACCGTTGAATGGGCATTATCGCATGTGAATGAGATCAACTGTATCCTATGCATGGGAACATATTTCCAGAACATGAAAAATGATAATCCGGATTACTTTAAGGCAATGCCCGGGGATCTTCAGGAATTGCTGGCTCAGAAAGCGCTTATGGTGGGATACCTGGGTACGGCCATCACATATGTATTCAATTTGGATGATGTGTCGTTTATTACAAAGAAATATTTACCTCCGGAATTGTCCTCCGGTGACCCGGATTATGTGAAGCAGGTGAAAGATGGTATTGCAGCTGCGACGAATGGTTATCTGCAGTGCAGGCAAAAAATTCTGTGGTTTTGCAGAAATAAAGCCATGGAAAATGTTCAGGGCATCGAAAAATACCGGATGCTCCGAGCAGAGATAAGCAGCGTGACATACAACAGAAAAACGCTTGGATCAGAGGAGTACAAAAAGCCTGTCCAGGGCCTGGGTGCAGGCGGAGCCAGCCTGAATGATAAGAAGAGATATGCAAAAAAAATAAGTGACGGGAGCAATGAGACCCGGGATCTTATTAATGAGGCACAGGGCCTTATACCACAGGAGATTGAGGGCACTCTGGAACTGGGGCAGCTTAAGGTGCTCTGCTCAATGTATCCTTATATACTTGGCAAATATGAAAATGACGCTAAAGAGTTTGCCGAAGAAGAGTTTAAAAAGCTTTGCCTGCGATTTGCAGGAAAGGAAGGAATGCCCTCCGAAGAAGAAGCCGTGCAGCAGAAAATGGCAGCACTTGACAGTATGGCAGAATACATAATGCTGTTCGGCATTAATAATCCGGGCATTATTGAGACGGATGAAGTCCTGGCAAGCAATGCACCGGACCTGGAAAAACTTGCACCGGCTCTTGAGGCCATGAAGAGTGCGATGAACGACAATCCTGCCTGGATGGAGGAAAAAAACAGTAAGGTCACATCCTCCGGTAAGACCGAGGGAGAGATCCTTACCGCACATTTATCTGTTCTTGAAAATCTGGTTAAGGACTACAAAGCCAGAAAAGCAGTAATAACCGCCAATATACAATAAAAGAGGATACTGAGTATGATAGGGCATTTAGATCAGCAGCAAAAAAACAAAAAAGGCATTAACGTAAGCGATTCATTATTGAAGGATAACTCTGTGTATGCAGGCTTTTTGCAGAATTCCTTTGATGAAAACTTTCAGGATTCGTCTTTGAAAAAAGAGAAGAAGGAGTCCCCCATCTTAAGTAATAGGGAGAAGCTCTATAACGACTATTCTGATGCTGTCCGGGAGTACATTAATGCCGAAAAAAACAAGCCGGAATCTCGGGGACAGGTCCAAAGGGACGAAATTCTGACAGGCATCACTCTTGATCAGGCCATAGAATATCTGATGTTTTTAGATAAGTTTGACATATCATCGGACGAGGCGCTGGTTGGGAATTATAAAGTACTGGCTGACGCAGAAAAAATCATGAAAAAGATGCAGTCAATACCGGATTTATTAAACAGCAGCCTGATCAGTCCGGATATGAAGATCAGGTACGAAAGGCTCCGCCTTATCTCAGAGTATGCTGCCTGCCGCTTTTCCTGCATCGAAAATGCCCTGTTTACCAAACTATCCGATGAGGATCTTTCTTTTATTGCCAATGCACCTGATATTGAGGCCGTCCTTGCAAGGAATATGCTTGATAAAAAAAATACTGGCCCTGCTGGTGAGGAAGATCTGAAAAAGCTGTTTAAGGATATTAAGAGGGCAAATGAGATCAGATCAAAGATTAAAGGAGAGGATCCCTTTGGCGACAACAGCGACGGTTTCCTTGATGAAAAATTCGATGAAGAGCTCAATTCCTCCTTCCTGCAGAGCGATGATTCTTTAAAAGATGAAGTGGATCTGGAAAATATGGTGGCTTCTTTGGAGGATGAGCAGGAGGTGCCCGCAGAAGAAAAAATATTTGTCTCCCGGCCTTTGGACAAGCAATATGTGACCCGGCATTTTCCTTATGCAGAGCTGCTTAACAACAAGCGTAAGAACAATAAGGAAGACGGAGCTAAGATGAAGGAGATCAAGAAGTATCTGGGTCGCCTTTATTACTACACTGCTCAGGGTACCTGCGATGCCACAAGGCTTGACGGAGAATATGACGAACTGATCAGAAGTCTTGAAGACTATGTGTCATCCCACGACGTGTTCTACATGACGTTCACGCAGGAGAGCAGTACCAGACTGAGGCTGGTCAAAGAAGCTCTTAAAAGGGCTCGCACGGAGAGGGAATATCTTCATAAACTGTACCCCGTATTCGATAAAAGCAACCTCTCAGACTGGAAGAACGTAGAAGTTAAAGGAGATTCCCGTGAACTTGTGCCGCTTATGGCCATGGGGGCAGGCATTGCCATGGCAGTGAGCAAAAGTATCAGTGAAATATGTGAGGACAAAAAAAGGTCAAAGAACAGGACATCTGTTCTGGCAGGGCTTTTTTATCAGGAACATGTGCTTAATATGGAAGATCCCGACAGATATTGTCTTTTGGGAGGAAGCGACGGTGTGGCTGCAGAGCTTGTGGGACAATATGCGGACGAGAGCATGCTTAGTGACTTCTATGCCGAAAAGGACAGGATGTTGATAAAGCTGGTTTCGAGATATAACGCCTACAGACGTCACCCTGTGCCAAAGGCTTTTCTCAAGGATAAAAATGCTGACCCGTCAGACGCTGCCCTCAGGGACAACTATGCCCTTTTGCGCATCATGCATGATGATGCCTATCGTCAGCTGGCCGGACTGAATCTGATGGAGGAGCATATGAGGGGGATAAACAGTGATGTTCTTGACAAGTACAAGGCCCGGCGGGAAAAGGATTACAAAAAGAATGAGCTTGGTTTTATAGGTAAGGGAAAAGAGCTTTTTAACGATCTTGACGCCCTTTCCCAGGTAAGCATCAATAACCTTGCAGGGCACTTCCCCGGAATTGATGCAGGCCAGGTTGTCCTTATGCATTTCGAAGAAGGGAATGAAGTCAAAAAGGCCATGAAGAAATATGGCTTAAAGGCTGCCTATACCGGGGAAGAGACTTCTGAGGAGGTAAGGGAGAAGTTTGCGCAAAAATTTCCGCAGTATGCGGATTTACAGAGGTATGACCAGACAACCGCAGGTGTATTTGAAGAAGAGACCAGGATGAAGATCGGGGATGAGAAGACCAACAGGCGATATGCCAGGTCAGGTATAGCCCCCGGCAGTGCCATGAAGAAGAGATCACTGATGACGGGTGTCATGGCAAATCTGCTGGGAATGGGCAATCTCGTCGCCCAGGATACCTATGGAGAAAAGCAGGTGGGTGATAAGGTTGTCCGGGGTGTTTACAAACAGGCACCGCTTGGAATATCCCTGGTTGAAAACTCCGCATATGAACTTGACAGTAATGCAAAGGCCCAGATGGCAAAGCTGGTATTCCTGAATATAATCTGCGGCCAGATGGACCTTGACTCTGCGATGCTCACCGGAGAGAAAAAAGTATTAAGCAATGGTTCAAACGGCTACGTAATAAAGAACATCCGTCTTGAAAAATATACAGAGTTCTCCTTCGGAACGCTCACCGGCAAAGAACTGATAGAGGCCTATAAGAAGGGACAGCATGCAGGACTGCTTGGCAAGCTTGACGATGCCACCAAAAAGGCCATCAGGGATCTTAACCCACTATTTCTTGAGCATCAGTTTGGCGCTTATCTGAGCAAAGAGGAGATGGCTGCCCTGAAGAACCGCGTCAGTGAAGTACAGCGATTTCTTGAGCAGCCCTACGAACAGGAGACAAAGAAGAATGATACGTATGAGCCAGAGAGGAGCTATGTACCAAAGGGGGAAGAACTGACCTTTGAGAAGGTCATGGACTATGTAAGTCTCCCTGAGAAAGAGCGGGAAAAACGTCGTGTCTACAACAACGAAGCTTATAAGTCAGCTGCTATTAAATTAAAGATCAATGCTGCTTCGTCGGCTGAGAGATTCAAAAAAAGGTTATCCGAAGAGACCGGTCTTACCCCCGATGAAATTACGCGTATTACAGCCGGGCATGTCAGATACGGCAAGCTGGTTGTTAATGATGGATTTGTCGGAAACCGCATGTATGCATCTCTTAGAGGTTTTCTGAATCAGGAAATGGTATCAGATGAGGACTTCTACCTGATCCTGAAAGGGTTCTATTCTGAGAGCCTTCGCCCCTATACCCATCAGGACGAGGAAGCCGCCAAGGCAAGCTTTGACCTGGCTGTCAGCAAGTACAAAGATTTCGCCACAATGCGCCTCGAAAGGCTGATGGAAAAGCTTGGTGAGTTGCCGGCACTTCTGAATCCGGACGATCTTTACGGTATGATAGATGGTGTGGAGCTGAAGAGTCTGTTCGCCATTGTTCAGGATATAGCTCAGATGAATGATAAAACAAAGGGGGGGCGTCTGTTTGATAAAAATAATCCCAGGGATGCTAAACTTCTGGAATTGGTTGAGTACGGCGATGCAATTGTTTCGATATTTGATACTTACAATAATGATAGTGATGAATTTGAACAGGATCGGGATATATCTGACATCTATAATAATAAAAATTCGGAGTTTAAACCGGCAGCTGTAAAAGATAAGGATATAGCCCCAAATTTAAAAAATCATAAAAATAGCATGGAAATAATTATTTCCCATGCCAGGAAGTACCACAAGGGACCGGCTCTTTCCAAAGAGGAATACGATCTCTATACTGCAGGCTGTAAGGAGCGCCTGAAGAACAGACCCCTGGCTCTTAAATATCAGGAGTTGAGAAAGGAGGTATTAAGAGATCACAGCTTTGTCAAAAAAGAAAAAGGCACTCCGGATGATTCTGATTATGAGGCAAGGGTAGAGGAACTGAGAAAACAAAAGAATACCTCCGTAACAGTGGAGGGACTTAAGCTCAGGGATAAGTTTCTTAAGGAGGACATGGACAAGTTACGTGAAGTAAATGAGTTTCTGGCTGAGCATAACATAAATGCGTCAGAATACACCAAAGCCTTTGATTCCAGGAGCCCAAGAATATTCCTGGAAAGCTATGAGAGGGATGAAAACGGTAATCCGAAGGACGCAATGGCAAAAAGGCTCCATAAACAGAACCGGGATTTCCTTGCGGCACTGTTTACCGGGGACAAGAACCGTATGCGCCCTCACCTGGACAGAGCTGTAGGCAAGGTGCTGAGCTATGATATAACCATGGAGCATCTGAAGGACAGGAACTGGATGATGCGGCACCCGGAAATATTCCAGTACATTAACTATTACACCTATTTTATTGACTGTATACTGAAAAATGAGGAGTATGCATGGTATTTTGAAGAACTGCCAACGCAGTTAAGCGCGATGATCCTGTCCAGGGCTGCTTATATCACAGAGCTTTCCAAGGTCATCGGGCCCTGCTATTTAAATGGAGTGCTGGGATTTAATTGCCTCACTTCCGAAATGAAATTATACAAAGACTTAAGTGCTGAGGAAAACTGCAAGACAGAGGAAGAAGCATGGAATGAGTATCAGCAGGCACTTGAAGAGTTACAGCGGCTTACAAAAAAAGATAAAGCTACCTGGCCTGTAGACTTTGAGAACATTTGGTACTTAAATAATAAGAAGTATATTCAGGACTACTGCGATAAAATCCGGAATGACAGGAATGAGAATAAATCCGATCCGAATCGTATGAATAAACTTCAAAGATTTTATGATAAACATGCTGCCAGTATTACCGGGGACAGAGTTCTTGAGAGCTCCGACAGCGTAACCATGCTGGTTGAAAAGACCTTTTCAGATGTCATCAAATATGATACGGCATCAGGCACTGATGTGAAGATAGAGGACGTAAAGAGCAGCATCGGTCAAAGGACTGACCGTAGTGATAAACGGATCACAATGCTGCTTGAGGACAGGGAGCAGAAAAGAATGTTTGATGAAGTCTGCGCTCTTTTGCCGAATGAAGTCCATGAGATGGCAAAGAGTGAGCTTAAGCATTTCTATTCCTTCTTCCTCTCAAACCTGGTGCATCTGGATAAGGAGGCAGCTGCCGACAATCTGGGATCTGTTCTCAAAAAATACTACGCAGATGAAGCCGGAAGGCAGAAAGCCATGGATTTCATGACTCTTGACCTGGTGAGAGTGGCGCAGGACAGATCAGCTTTTGAAGATAAGATGCTAAAGGGGGCTAAGGGATTTGCCATGAAAGAAATGGCTAAAGACTATGCAGCCCTGTTAAAAAAGAATCCGGTATATGTAAACTATCTGAAGAACAAGACCGATCCCGCTACCGGAAAAAACTATGCGGAACTGGTGGGCAATGCTCTGGATATCATAAGGGCCTGTGGATACTACGCCAGGATCTATAACCTTCTTGCCATGGATCCGGTCTATGCATCTTCTGACAGCGCATTTCTTTCTTCGCCCGCATCGCCCTATGACACTGCCCATGTCAGCAGGGTCAAGGCGACCATGGTCATCCTCAATAACCTGGCTGAGCAGATAAAGGCCGGCGGGTACAAAAAGATCAGGATCGATGACGCTGCGGAGCTTGAGAAAGAAGATAAGATGATGGATGACTTCTGCAGTAAATTCCGTGAAGCTGCAGGAAAAGAGCAGGAGGCAGTGCAGGACATCACTCAGGGTCTGAAAGAGAGGATCGATGAAAAGCAAACTGCTGATGAAAAGGTACTTGAGCTTTCAAGGCTCCTTACATCTCTTTCTACCATGCACGATACTTTTGGGTGGGGAGAGCAGGATCTGGGCCCTGAGATAAGCCGCATTATTAATGAGAATCCGGAGGTGCTTAAGGCGGCAGCAGTCAGTCTTCGTGAGAAGATGTATAAAGATCTGGAGAAGGACTATAAGCGCTTTCTTTCGGGAGAGGTTCCGGAGTATTTAAAAGATCCGGGATACAAAGGAGATAAAAATGAGCAGAAAAAGAGCGCTGCAATGTTGATGCTCACCACCACAACGCCGTTCAGACGTTTAAGAGGTGTGGAAAAGCTCCTGAATATAATTGGAGAGCGAAGCCTTCAGGAAGGCGAAATATTCCTGGTATATCATGAGGCACTCATGAGATCCGGATCCGATCAGGTATATCCCGGCCTGTCACAAAAGGGAATAATGCAGGTGCAGGATATGGCAGGGCGCGTGGACCTAAGGGTAGCAAAAGCGCATCTTGCAAAGTATACGGCATCAGAAAATGTGGGCTATACGGAGAGAAATCCCATAACAAAGGAGGAAATAGAAGGCTGGTTTAAAAAACTTCCGGAGCAGGAAGAAAACAGCAGGAATCAGAAACCTGTCTCTGTCGATGAAACTCTTTTACAGAAAGCTAAAGAAAAACTGCCGCAGCTCCATGAAGAGTTCTCGGATAGTATTACTGAAGAGGGTGTTATTCTGCTGGAACAAAGAAAGAAGGATGTCCGGGACAATCTGGAAGCGAACACTGGATTTAAGGATAAGATGCTTAAGGACGTTAATAATACCTACGGCATTGATTCCAGGGATTATCTCTACTACGATATAGTCGATGATGGCTCAAGTATGGAGATCCTGTTTTCGGATGAACCTGAAGTCCGGGAAATCTACATGGATAAGTATGTAAGAAAACTTATGAACCTGGAGATTTCACTGGATAAGACAAACGTTAACTGGGCCATGGGCCATCTGAATGAGTTTTCCTATATCATGAACCTGGGAATTTATGCTCAGAATATGATAGAAGATAATCCGGAGTATTTTAAGAAGTTTCCCAGGGAATTTCTCAATCTCTTTAATGCAAAGGCAGAAATGGTGGGGACTTTCGCATCCTGCATACAAGATGAGCTCAGAAAGATCGGAGTATCATATGGACATGGATCGTATTTCAATCGGGACGAGATGTATGCACAGTCTGTGGACAGGGAGATGGACGACAGCAATACGCGCAGTCAGCACGAGGCGTATTATAAAGCAAGGCATAGGATGCTTTGGATCTGCCGAAATGCCGGGAATAAAGAATTACAGGGCGAGGATAAATATACGGAGCTTTCAGCAGATATAAACGCTGCCGCTTATAAGAATAAGCCCCTTACGCTTGAGGATTATAAAAAGCCGGATAAGGCAGCCATGAAACAAAGACGCTCTTCTAATACCCTGAGTAGTATGAACGCAAACATAACACGTGCGCAGTCTGAAGTAAACAGGCTAAAGCGGGAGGCTGCCGCTCTGATTCCCAGTGAACTTGACGACTATCTTACAATGCAGGATTCTGAGCTTTTAAAGTCGCTTTATCCGCTTATCGTTGACTACTATGTGAATGATAAAGACATTGCAAAGGAAGAGTTTAAGAATCTGTGCCGTCTGTTTGCAGGAGCTGAAGATGGACATGTAAGCGCAGAAGTGGCTGCTCTTCAGAAAAAGGCTGCACTTGACATGATCGCAGAATACATTATGAGCTATAAGATAAAGGATCCTGCAATGGTGGAGACTGATGAGGATATGACGTCGGATGATAATGTTAAACAGCTGGAAATACTGACAGAAGCAATGACTGCATTCAGGTCCGTGATAAGCAATAATCCGGACTGGATGAGTGAGAAGAACAACAGGGCTGCACAAGGCGGTAAGACAGAAGGAGAGCTCCTAAGAGGCAATATGAAGGTTTTGGAGGCATTGGCAAAAGACTACTCAGACAGGAAGCAGGCAATAAGGAGGGCGAATAATGGCACTTGAGCAAAAAAAGAAACTGAAGATGCAGAATGACCTTAACACTATCGTCACCAGAACAGAGAACAGATACCCTTACAGACTCTCTGACGATAACCCGGAGATGTCCGAGGAGCAGAAGTCATTACACAAAGTATCTGATGCTGAAAAGGAGAACCTTAAGATCCAGAACCTCCTTAATAACGCAAAGGAACTAAACATCCCCGACGATCAGCAGGCTGATCTTAAGATAAAACACAACAGGAATATGAACTTTTTGTTTGTGAATCAGGAGAAGTGGTTCGGAGACAGTCAGATAATGTCCAACCTGAAGGATAATGTTACCGGATATGAGCACTATCTGTCAGCTGAAATAACTGCCACGCAAAATGGTGACAAAAAGGTAGATAGAGTAAGACGGGCAGCTTTGGCAATCCAGTTTTGTGATAAAATCCTAAATGGCTGCGATGCTTATCTGGCCAGGGGGAGATCATTCTTTATCTGGCGATGGAAGCGCTATGAATCTGTTCAGCTTCTGAAGATCAGGATGCAAAAAGAGAGAGAGATACTGGAGCAGATTAAAGACGAAAGATTTGATAAAAAATACGGGTCTGTCGCCAAGGACGAAAAAAATCTGTCCGCCCTTTTAAATGTAAATGCCGTCCATGGCAAACTCATGAACAGGAGGACTGAAAGAATCAACACTCTTAAAACCAAGCTGGATAATGCTGAGAAACCCATGGCCGTTAAAAGGGATGCGGCCAGGCAGAAGATAGAAAAAAAGCTTGGACTTCAAAAGGGAGAAGTTGATCGGACAACTATGGAGGTGGCAACTACCCTGCAGCTGGCAGAAGGGTGTTCCGCTGATGAAGCTGCAGAAGTATACGAAAATCTCAGAAAGAATATGTCCGCATGTACACCTCAGGAGAAAAAAGAAAGGGTTCAGAGTATGGAGAAAATATTCAAAGCCATACTTGATTTTGACTTGAACCAGTTCAATATAAAAAGCCTGGAGGATCTCTACGGAGAGAAATTTGAAAAATGCAGGTCCATGACACTGCTGGGACACGACTGCGACGTGATAATCCAGGAGTACAAGGAGCTGCTGAAAGGTAATGACAGGGAACTTGCAAAGCTATCCGATAAGAAATTTGCTGAGGTTGTGGCAAGAAGAGAAACCCTGGAAGCGCTTGCCAATATATATTCTGAACTGAAGAAAATTCTTAATGCGCAAACCGAAAAGCCCCTGGATCTTGACGGACTGATGAATCTCTCTGCTTCCGGCATTCAGGAAGCAATGTCAAATGCAAGCGATCCTATGATGGTGATAAATGTCTATGCTCCTCTTATGACCATTAAGACGCAGCTTTCAGATCCCGACACCGGAAAATTACTGTTCGGTGCAGGCATTGATGTCAATAACCTTCTTCACAATGAGATGTTAAAGCAGGGTGTTGTTCTCTACGACATCGATGAAGACCTCAGGAAAAATAAAGAAAAACATGCCGAAGACAATAACGCTCTTGATGAGAAAAATAAGCAATTTGCTCTTAATGCTAAGGCGAAACAGAAGAAAACAGTTGAGAGAGATGAAAAGAAACTGACCGAGAAGGAAAAGAAAGAGAAGAAGGAGAAGATTAAAAAAAGCGCAGAGGAATTCAGAGAGAAGCAGCTTGAGAGAGATAAAAAAGAAAATGCTGCCGGTGAGAAGGCCTATAACGAAAAAATGAGCCGGCTTAAGGATACTCTTGGTCGGCTCCTTAATAAGGAGAATCTGACTGAGGCTGAAAAGCAGGAACTGAAAAAGGCTCAGAGCCAGGTTGCCCTGGAAGTCCACAACCGCCAGACAGACCAGAAGGTATATGCCAGAAATTATGTGGATATGTCCATAAAGAAAAAGGTCACATATCAGGTAATGCAGGAGCTTTCCGCGTTCTATCCCATGATGGAAGGTATGTTTGGTGAAAGGTCAAAGGAAAAGTTCAAAGAGCTGGTAGAAAAATATGCTTCTGCGGATTCAAGGCAGGAGGCAATGTCTGAAATACAGGAATACCTTGAGCAGATTGGCGCATCTTTTGATCCAAAGGAACTGTTATCTGACAAGCTGTCTCTGAATATGGATAAGTACGAGAAGATGAGCGGCATGGTGGAAGCCATGAAGCGTCTTTTGAAACTGAACCCTGATTATAAGACAAATGTATCCTTTGATGTTACATACAAAAGGCTGTGTGTCGCCAGTGACTACTACAGAGTCAAAAAGCAGATCATGCTGGATCCCTCTTATTCACTTAATCCTCCGGTTGATCTTAAGAGCTATCCCCAGCAGAGGGAGAATTTTGCAAAGTCCCATATGCGCCGCATGCTGATGGTAGAAAAGGTGCTGGCTCATAATCTGAGTAAAGCCTGTGGTCTTGAATCAGATATTTTGAGCATGAATGCCATTGCGGACAATCCTTTTGAGGAAGCAGACAGACTCTATGCCATCAGGCTTTCTAATGACGAGAACCTTAGTAAAGCCGCTGATCTTGGGAAAAAAGTTCAGTACAAGAAGCTTGCCCTTAAATATGAAAAAATAGTTGCAGAGCGCGACGAACTTGAAAAGCAGCTGAGAAATGCACGTGGTCAAGAAAAAGACACACTTCTGACACAGATCAGGGAGAAAAATGCTCTGTGTCAGGAAATATCCAGAAAAGCTAAAAGTGAGTTTGCACAAAGCGCGGAGGGCAGGATAGAAGATGCGATCCGCCTGATCGAGCAGGAGCGTTTCCGTGTGCCCATGGACTTTAACATTGTGGACTTAAATAAAATTCCCAAGGAGCGAAATGATGTAGAAATGGGACTTAAGGCTCTTCTGGAAAACCCCAATCTCAAGAATCTTGATAATCATGGCGCAATCAGTGATAAAATGGGATATGGAGCTTTAAGAGAATGGTACGACGATTACAAAGTAAAGTATCTTAAGAAACCAAAACAGGTCGGAAATATCAGAGGGCATGAAAGCGGCAGCATTCCGAGCCAGATCATTTTCAACGATATATATGACAGGATTGCCCATCACTTCTTTGGAAGTTATCATTTTCATCGTACAGATGCTGAGATGCGGGAACAGATAGAAGCTCTGACCTTCGCATCCACCAATATGGCGACGACCTTAGATGAAGACCCTGAGGCAATAGCCTATATGGACAGCATGTTTGGGGAAATGAACATGCGTATGCACAATCAGATTGCTGACGCATTTTGGAGAAATCTTTATGGAGGAGTTTATAAGCTGGCACTCATGACACATGAGGATCGTCATATGGCTTTGAATGTATATCAGAAAATGGACATTTCGGCTGCTGCCATAGCATCTAATGTTACTTATGATACTAGTCTGGGGTATTATTATGATTTCATGTTACAAGGAGATGCCCATAACCATGGCCTGCTCGATGATGAAGGTTTAAAGGCAGGAGCGCATTTTATGTACTTGATGAATGGTGTATTCATGTTGAACTGTCTGGGCGTTAAAAACACTTCGTTCCTTAGTCCTGAAATGAAGGATGTATATAATAAATTCGTTGAAAAGTATAAAAGAGATAATCCCGGATCAGGTGATGAAGAGGCGGGAAATGCATTTTTGATTGCGCATCCGGAAGCATGGAATAATAAGAAAGTCTATTCAGCAAAGCTATCGGCCAACGATAGCGAAGAACGAAATGAAACATATTTGAACAAATTCGAAGCAATGTGGTGCCAATACGATTTGCTTAAGGTGTTCAATATGGAACAGAATATCAAACTCACACCGCAGGAACTTGAACAATATAAAGAACAGATCAAGGATCAGGGGTATGAGGGTTATGACAAGTTCCTTGATGCCATTAATGGCGGCAGTGATATCGAAACTGTTGATCAGCGTTTAAAAGCAATAAAGATTAAGAAATGACCGGGGGAGGAATAAGCAATATGAAGACGATCATGATCGATGAAAAGACAGCGCATCTGTTCCGCTTTATGGATCCCTATGATACTCTTGATATGGCCGCTCTTCCCGGGGCCTTCGCTCTTGGCGCAACAATGGAAAAGTATGGCTATGATGATCCGGCAGCCATTGTGGTAGTCAGCTGCGGCGAGAATCAGCTGGTGACAGAGTGGATGTATACAAGGCCTTCCTACCGCGGATATGGCATCGGAAGCAATCTGCTGACGCTTGTATTTGAGGAGGCAAAGGGCAGAGGGATCACGGATGTAACAGTGCGCATCTCAGAAGAATTTCTGACAGGCGGGCTCTTGTGGGATCCGGAGCAGTTCTTTATCAACGATGTCTTTAAGGCTGAGGATGAGGCCTTTTCCGAATGGCATACCTCCATGGAGCAGCTGTCAACTGTACTCATGGAAGATGCCGCCAGGAATGAGGCGGCAGCAAAGGATCCCATGATACATAAATTAAAGGACCTCTCAATGAGCGAGAGGTCTGAAGCAGTAAATTCGCTTAAGAAAAATCTGGCAGGAAGTATACCTGACAACTTTGAGGCTCTTGTTTCTGTCGCTGACAATGACTTAAGCTTCGTCCTGGGCGAGAGAGGTGAGTATAGCGCAGTACTCATAACTTTCAGAGGGGATAATGCCATATATCCCTACTTCATGGATTCAAAAGATCATAATGATGAGGAGACCCTTGCCCGGGCCGCCCTTTACAGCGCGGAAGAAGTGGTGGCAGGCAGCGAAAAAATCGTGATACGCTGCGAGAGAAAATTCACTGAAGACCTCCTGAATAAGCTTCGTATTCCTGCCGAGATCTTCCGGGTCGTAACACTTACAGCAAAAACCGAAGACTACGACAGACAGCTGGCAGCCCATCAGTAGTAATAGGCCTGCTGTATTGACTTTGTTTTATGAAGGGCTGTAAATCCATAGCTTTCTATCATTCCGGCAATAGGTGCATTGGCTGCATGAACTGTGACAATTGTGTTAAGCGGCATGTCGCAGAATCTGCTGACAAGGCAGTCGATCATGTTGCTCATGCCAGACTTATGCAGTCCGCTATGCCAGAGATAATCAATAGACAGTTCATCACCGGAGACAGAGACTAAAAGTGCTGCCTCCGGTTTTTCGTCGCTGCCCAGCACAAACATACTGAGATCGCTGTCATATTCGGATCTGTCTAAATAATAGGGATAGACTCCTTTGCTTTTGTCTGTGCGTTTTTTTCTGATGATGTCTGTAAATTCATTCCAGGACTTTGAGGACAGCTCTCCAAGTGTAACTATCCGGCCATCGTCGTTCTGATCCGGTGAAATATCGTCACCGCTGCATTCCATTACGTAGCGCGTCTTTGATAATTCGGCTATCGAGGCATAAAGAATATCAGTGTTTTTACCTGTCACCTCAAAGCCGGATTTCTGCAATATATCATACAGGTCTTTTGTCTCATCGCACATGTGATAGGATATCAGGATCCCGTCGAAGCCCTGCTCATAGCCATAGGAGATGAGCTCATCTATCATGGCAGTTGCGCATCCTCTGCGCCTGTATTCCGGGGCTGTATATATCGCAGTGATCACCAGGCAGTAGTCGACAAGGCTGCAGGAGAGGACTGCCACGGCAGTATCATCAAGAATTGCACCCAGAAAATAGTCTGCTGATAAAGAATGCATATGTTCAAGTGCAGGTGAGAAAACATTATAGTTTCGGCTGTCTATTCTGGTTATCATCATGATCTTTCTTCCTCAATCATACCAATCGTAATAAGTACCTGGTGTGCAGTTTCCAGATCCTCTTCGGTTATTTCTTTTCTGTCGAGAGCAACTCCGCCATCGTTTACGGCGATGAACTCTTTTCCTATCATGTGACGCTTTAGCTCAGGTAAAATCTCGCTCCAGTAGATTGTTGCTGTTTCGTCAAAAGTTTTGACCCCCTGGCTGTCGGTGACTGTATTAATATCATTGGCCACATAGAGTGCCCTTGCAAATTTGTCGATGGCTGCAAGAATGGTGTTATCAGAAGGTATCTCAGGCAGCTGGTCTGAGTTTTTGAACCACAGGGAACCATCTTTGGGATCCGGAAATTCTACCCTCTCTTTTTTTCTGCGATCAACCGGTTCGTATTCAGTGGATATCATCCTTACGCGGTCATCAAGACATCCGCCGTCAAGAGCTTCAAAAAACGCCTCGAGATCATTGTACTCTTTAGCCTTTAAATATTTCTCTTTAAACTTTATGAGCATCTGTCCCATGTTGTCTATTTCAGCGCCGGCACCGTGTGAACCCTCATGTGCGCCCATCTGCGTCAGCTTACCTAAAAGGAGATTGCCTTTTGCGTATTTTGTGTAGGCTTCAGTCTTCATATTGTTGAAAAGTCTGGTGTATTCATCCTGGACAGCTGCCTTTTCTGCAGCAGGCAGGTTTTTATCGTAGCGCATCTGCTGAAGCTGCTGATACCTTTCATTGGCCTGCTTGGCGTTCTCCAGATCCCGTTCCTGCAGAACCTTATCTTTTTCAAATTCCTGAGTAATGACAGTTTTATACTGGGCCAGCTTTTCCATGCTCCTGGCAGCCTTGAAAATACGCTCGTATTTTGTCGTTTCTCCGGCACCGGCATTTTTTATGCCGATGACCCGGGCACAGGCAGTCCAGAAGGTCCTGGTGAAGAAATTGGAGGCGTTTCGGATTTTTTTGCCCCAGTATGCTTCGAGCATGTTGTACTGCATGCCCCATATACGCTTGTTAAGAGTCTCGTTGTCAAAGTCCGGATCCCCGTTAGGGAAATGCGGCTTCCCACCGAATTTATCCTTATACTTTCTGAGGTCCTCAAATAAACCGGGCATAATCTCGGTAAACTCGTTCTGTTCCCTCTGACTTACATATTGTAATTCCGGATTTTTATCAATTGCCAGGTCTTCGGTAGCTTTAGTTACATATTGTGCTGCGACATTAGCATCTGCCAGAACAATCTCAAAGGGAATCTTATCAAGCGTAAGCTCTTCCGGCCGGCATTCAGCCATAGCCTTTTCCACTCTGGTAAGGAGCTTTGGCATGATCTCAGCGGTAGGAACCTGATAACCTTTCTTTTTGAGGAATGACTTCAGTTCACCGATCCTGCGCTCGACCCTGTATCCCTCAATCTTATCTGCAGTTGCCTTTTCGGCCATGGCAGCGGCAGACTTTTCAAGCTGCCTCTTTGCCGCAAGGCTCTTTGCCTGCTGCTGATCTGTAACGCCTTCTGATAGCATGATGTCCTGCTCACTGTCAGCCAGGATGAAGGATCCTTTTTTTATCTCATTAAGAGAATCCTCGCAGTCCTTCATCAGTCCTGCAAGGCGCCTCTCATCCGCAGTAAGGTTTTTTGCTCCCTTTTTGAAGTCTTCAAGAATATTATTCAGATCATGGTTTGTGTAAGACGCATAAGCGCTGTCTCTTATAAGATTCAGCCTGGAAAATCCATAGTTGATCACATTGCTTATGTGGGTATACTGTTTCATCTCTGCGTCTTTTAATTTATCTGTATAGTCAAAAGCGAGGGAATCCAGGTATCTAAGCTCATGCAGACGCGGAATTGCCGCGATCACATCCTCATCAGTCACAAGCCTGATATTGCCAAGGGGCTCATTTAGAAGGCGGCTTAGAGCTTCTTCTCCATGCTGCCTTTTGCTCTCTTCATCCTGATAATTGTCATAGTCTTCTGAAGATTTTTTCTCATAGATATCATTGGCTTCTTTGGCTTTGGCTGCACAGCTTTCACTTATTTTTGCACGCTTTTTGCGAATTTCAGCCTTATCAGATTTGACACTCTTTGGAAGATCCTTTTCGTTTTCTGTTCTTTTTCTCTCGGCCAGTCCCGTAAAAGCATTCTTCTCAGGGATGATCACATCTCCCTTTAGCTGCGAACGCAGCTGTTCCGATACTTCTTTTTGCTGCTGCGAATTGGCGAGTTTGTTCTGGTTGGCGTGCTGGGCGTCGTTTTGCTGGTTCTGCTGAATGTGCCGCTGGGCGTTGCTTTGCTGGTTCTGGTTGACGTGCTGCTGTGCGTCGGTAATTCTGTTTTGGTTGACGTGCTGCAGGGCATCGTTAAGCTTGTTCTGTTCAATATTATTCTGGGCATCTGTAAATATGCTCGCATTTTTTTGGCTGGACTGGTTCATTAGATTCAGGGAATCCATTCGGTTACCTCCGTGGTGACAAATATATAATGATTTTTGTTATAGATCTTTATACGAATGACTGGAGTTTATAGAAAATATGAATGATTTACTATATTGTAGCATAAAACATTACGTAAGGCAGTTAATTTGGCGGTGGACAGAGAAAAGAAAAGTGGAGAATTGCACTCCGGAAAGGGAGGATTTCCGCAGATAAAAGTCAGGGCGGCGGGCAGGAGAAAGAAAAGTATAAAATAGACCGCCGGAAAGGACAGATTTCCGAAGAGAAAAGTCAGTTGCGGCGGGCAGGAGAGTGAAAAGTGTGAAATAGTCCGCCGGAAAGGGGAGATTTCAGAAGAGAAAAGTCAGTTGCGGCGGGCAAGAGAGAGAAAAGTATCAGATAGCCCGCCGGGATAGATTGTATTCCTATTAAAATCGGAAATTACGGCGGGCAGGATTAGGAAAAGTGACAACTAGCCCGCCGGAACAAAATCGTCAAGATAGAATAATTACTCATGAGCATATGTAGTTCATTGGTTGAGGCATGGGAGCAAGGGCAGATTCCACCATAATGATTACGTAGCGGAGTGGTCCTCCTGCGTAGAATAGCCATGCGATAATGAAGCATCTGCTAGGCGTAATTAGTTGTCCGTTCTGCGGTAGTCAAGCGGCTTTCGCGGCATATTCTCGTAGCACGCTTCAAAGTTACTGAAATCGGAAGTCTATGAGCGTGCTACTGCGATATTCCACGATCCACTTGACTACCTTGCCCTCCTGCGTCCATAGGTCGTGCCGATAACTGGGAACTGAGAGAAATGTAAGATTCTTCCGTTATCGCACATCTATTGTAACGCAGGAGGGACACTCACGTTATCGACAACGGCAATAATGCGGGGCGCTGCCCCTGCACCCCGGCCTCCTCCAAGGAACTGAAAGAGCGCTGTTCGGGGCTGTCCCCAAATCTGAAGAGATACCCATGTTAGTGTTACTGTCACCAAATAAGCCGACTTTATTACTTGTCTAAATTGCCATCTGCTGCGCCTATGTCAATCGCCGTACCGCTCGGTACGACTCATTCCTCCGCCTTGCAGAATGACAGTTTATCCTACGTAAAAGGTCGAGTTATTTGATGAAAGCAGCACTAGGTGATTTCCGATATATCCGTGCTAAACGTTAAAGGCAGCGTCTACAGAAGCTAAAGAACGGACTCGTCGGCCTATAAAGTAAGAAAGCTCAAACAGGCCGACGGAAATAGGCAGATCTGGCCGAAAAGGAATGAAGGCGTCGGCCTGAGAAGAAAAAACAGTCTAACAGGCCGACGGAAAGGTCGAGAGTAAGCTCCAAAAGGACGAAAGCGTCGGCCTGAGAAAAGAAAACGGCGGAACAGGCCGACGTAAAGGTCGAGAGTTAGCCCCAAAGGGACAAATACGTCGGCCTAAGAAAAGAAAACGGCCAAACAGGCCGACGTAAAGGTCGAGAGTTAGCCCCAAAGGGACAAATACGTCGGCCTGAGAAAAGAAAACGGCCAAACAGGCCGACGGAAAGGTCGAGAGTAAGCTCCAAAAGGACGAAAGCGTCGGCCTGAGAAAAGAAAAC
>JAEEGL011395267.1_pt1 | contig 27339 bp, 22 predicted proteins | sample 9134231 | NCBI WGS metagenome assembly JAEEGL01 (sample SAMN16246548, study PRJNA631951) | gut metagenome | biome: gut microbiome; feature: rumen; material: fiber-attached | host: Bos | place: Iran: Karaj | collected 2018-10
ATGACAAACTTGGAGATACCGTAGGCCAGGGCATTCATTGCCATGGCACCACCGAGTTCGGCTTCGTTAAATCCGAGCTCGCCCAGAGGCGCAACCGCCATTGAGAGGTTCTTTCTCACCAGGTAGAAACCGGCATAACCGATGAAGATACCGATAAAGACTTGCCAACGCAGTCTCTTATACTTGGCATCGGCCTCGGGGCCGGTCTGTTCCGGCTTATAGGCCGGGGGTGCTAAAAAACTTGCCATAATTTCTTTTGGTTTTTAGTTGTAAGTTATAAGTTTATAGTAAGTTATTAATCTTCATTATGTAATCTGTTGTCATCGCACAGCTATCTAGGGACTAGAAACTAGGGACTAGGGACTAGAAACTAGAAACTAGGGACTAGAAACTAGAAACTAAAGACCGTTAGCTTTACGGGTTGCTTCCACATCGAGGGCATCGGCAAGGACGCTGATGGGGTTCTCGACGGGCAGACCCGTGGACATCTCAATCTGCCATTTGCAGGTCTCGCAATCGGTGGCGACAGCCTCAACTTGAGCTTGTTCGATGCTCTTGAACAGGGCGGAACCGATGGCCTGCGAGCGTTCGTAATTCTCTTTCTTGAAGCCATAAGTACCCGAGATACCGCAGCACTCCTGTTCCAATTCAATCAGCTCAAGGCCTGGAATCATGCGCATCATTTCGATGCTGAATAGTTGCCAGCCCATGCGCTGGATGTGACAGGCGGTGTGATAGGCAATACGTTTCTTATAGTCTTGCTTGAATATTAACTTTATTTTTTCCTCATCCACAAGATGATAGATAAACTTTGTTGCAAGAGAGATACTGTCGCGCACATCGGCATTGTCGATGCCCAGCATTGCGGGGTACTCGTCGCGCATGTTGAACGTGCAGCTCGAACTCGTCGTGAGCACCACGCGGTTGTCACGGGTCACCGACTTGCGGATATTGTCAATGTTGACACGTGCCTGACGCTTGGCTTGCTTGTACAGGCCATTGGCAATCAGGGCCACACCGCAGCACTGCTCCTTGTCGAGCAGATGCACACCATAGCCCACTGCGTTAAGCAGCTTCACCAGGTCTTGACCTAACTTGGGAAAATTGTAATTGACATAGCAGCCGTGGAAATAGCTCACATGATGGGCAAAGGCATCCTGTTCCTTTGCGGCATGGCGCTTGTACCAGGTCTCAAATTTCTGGCGGCTATATGCTGGGAAAGTGCGGTGTTTGTCGATAGCCATCACGCTGTCCATCACCAACTTGGTGGGCGAAAGGCCAAGCGCTGTGTTGGCAACGGGCGCCACCAGATTGGCCATCGTACCCAGCAGGTCGGTGTTGGCAAGCAAAGTGTCTCGCAGGCTGGCTCGTTGGCCCTCGGTGGCACGCATCCTCGCGTGCTGGATAATGTCAGCGATATGCACACCGCTGGGACAAGCCACCTCGCAGCGCTTGCAGTTGAGACAGAGTTTCAAAGCCTTGTCAAAGTAGGCGGGGTCCTTCAAGCGGTAGCGCTCACCATCGGGGCCTGCCTGCTTGGGACCGGGATAGTCGGTTGTCACAGCGGCAACAGGGCAGACAGTGGTGCAGATGCTGCACTTGGTACACTGCTCAAAGTTGTGCTCGCTGAGGTTGCACGTTTGCATTCGTTCAGACATAATATCCCTTTAAAAAATCATCAATCAAATCGTTATCTATCTATATCTAAACCATTAGTCGAAGTTTGTCGGCTATGGATAACGCACGGTTATGGATGCACTTATTTGTTTGCCCTGATGTGGTCGGCAGCGGCGATGGCCGTCAATAGCGACACGCCGGTACCGTCGCCCATCTTCACGGCATCGTGTCCGCTCAGGACAGAGCCGATGGCACGGAGGTTCTGAATGGGTTCACCTTGCTTGAGGCAACGCAACTGGTTGTCGGTAGCCACACCGTAGCCAAAGTAGGCCTGGGGTTCCAGCACACCGAAGCGTGTCCACTTCTCGGGGTCGGCATCGGCATCTACATCTACGCCCAGCACTGGCTCATACACACGTTCAAAGTCGGCCCTCAGGCCACGGCTGATGAACGAGCCGGTAGCAAGGACAAAGTGATCGGCTTTCAACGGCATGTCGGCCAGCTTGGCGGTGGTGATACTGGTCAGGCGGTCGCCGTCAAAGGTACCGCTCACTGCAGAATCGCCCATCAGGTAGGTACCACCCAACATCTTGAAGTAGTGGCGCAACTGCGTCATCATTCTCATGCCAGCCACCGAAGGGGGCAACGTGGTAACCAGGCGAAGCGGCTTGTTGACCCTGGACTGCAACAATTGGAAGTCACTGCTGTCGTTTTGGCCAAACACGCTGGGCATCAGCACCATATCGGCTTCTCCAGCCAGTTTGTTAAACTCGTTGGCAACGCGTTGCAGCGCATTGTTGCTCACCAGGTGCTTAGCCAGACTCGTGGCACGCATCTCGCTGGGACTGCGGCGCAGGGCGGTGATGTCATCAGTCGTGAACTCAATCATATCCACCTCAAAGCCCAAGTTTTTCAGGCCCTGTGCCAGCATGGCGTTAGGCTGGTCGAAGTAACCGCGGATGCACATGAGGGCTAACCGCTTGGCGGGCAGTTGATTGAGGTCATCAATACGCATGTGGTCGCTCAGGGTGAGCCATGCGGGCTTGGCGATGCCCATCGGCGTGATACGCCAGTGGTTGGCATTGGCCGACCCGGTCATGTCGATGCCTGAGTCAGTGAACAACAGCTTCACGCGCTCGGCAAGCGACGCGATGCGGTCAGCACCGATTTTGCGGTAAGGATGACTCTCGGGCAGGGATGCGATGGCCTCTAAGGGCTTCTCGACGATCTTGCCGTCAATGTAACCCAGCATTTCCATCGAGCCACCATTGAACAGCATGGTGCTCTGACCGCTGGCCACGATGGTCACGCGTTTGCCGCGCTTGGCGAGGGAAATGCCGCAGGCAAGACCGCTCAGGCCTCCTCCGATAATGACGGTATCCATTTTCATTGCACGTCCTCCTTTCCTTCCATACTCACTGCCATGTCAAGTCCACACAAGCCTTCATAGATGGCCGAGGTCAACTGCGCTTCACGCAGCGTGTCACCCCATGCCACGGGCCTCATGCCCTTCCAGCGCTCGTCGAGGAAGGCTGCCAGGTCTTCTTGAGCGGCCTTCACGTCGCCACTGAATGCGCCCATCAGCGATGCGGCACGGCAGGAACACAACTTGCCCTGGCAGGTGCCCATGCCGAGGCGGGTGCGGCGGCGCAGGTTCACCAGGTTGTGAACGTGCAACTGGTGCACGGCATATTTGATTTCGCCCACGGTGACGCCTTCACACTCGCACACTAGGGCATTGTCGATGTCATTATCTTTCTCGATGCGGGCCGCAAGTGAGCCATGGCGGCCGATGGCTGCACGCTGACCAAAGCTGTAACGCTTGGTGGCGTCACGCTGGTCGGGAGCGCCCTCTTCCGAGCCCGGAAGCGGCTGGGATGCGGTAACACAGGGAGCCGTATTGCCCAACTTGGCGCAAACGGCATTGGTGGCGATCTCGCCCATCAGGCGATAGGTCATCATCTTGCCACCCGTGATGGTAATGAAACCTTCCAGACCATCGCGCTTGGCATGATCCAGACAAACAATGCCGCGGCTGATGCTGCGACCACTGGGATCGTCATCACTGGCAACCAACGGACGGACACCAGCATAGGCGCGGATAATTCTTGTGGTGGCCAGCGACGGAGCAATCTTCACGCCCTCCTTAAGCAGGACGTCCACCTCCTCGCGCGTCACGCGCATATCATCAACGGTCTCGATGGGAATGCGGTCGCTCGTGGTGCCAATCACACACACGGTGTCATCAGGCACCAGGATATCAGCATTGGCGGGCTTGCGGCAGCGGTTGATGACCATATTGTTCACGCGGTGCCCGAAAATGAGCAACGCCCCGCGGGCGGGGAACATCGAGATGTTCACACCAGCCAACTGGGCGATACGCTGGCCCCAAATGCCAGCAGCGTTGACAACCACTCGTCCACGCACCTCAACGTGCTCACCGTTGCGCTTATTCAGCAACTTCAGACCCTCGACACGGTTCTGGTTGATGATGACGCCTTCCACCTCATGATAGTTGAGCGTCTCGGCTCCATGCATGCGGGCATCGAGCAGGTTGGCTACGGTCAGTCGGAAAGGATCGATTGACGCGTCAGGGACTCGCACGGCACCAATCAGGTCGGGATTGACAGCGGGCTCAATGCGGCGGGCCTCGGCGGGGTCCAACACATCGGCACGGATGCCTGCACGCTGGCACGCCTCGACAAAGGTCTGCTGATACTGCAGATCATCCTCCGGCAATGTGATGAACAAGCCGTCGGTCTCCTCCACACAGTGGCGGGCAATGCGCCTCAGTATCATATTCTCGCTGATGCACTCGCTGGCACTCTCTCCGTCGGTTACGGCGTAGCGCGCCCCACTGTGCATCAGACCATGGTTGCGGCCTGTTGCACCCGTGCTATAGTCGTTGCGTTCCACCAGCAGCACGCTCAGGCCACGCAACGCGCAATCCCTCGCAGTACCGGCACCTGTAGCGCCACCACCCACGATGATCACGTCATATTCTTTCTTATAAATCTCACTTGTTACCATAAACATTGTTTTTAAGGTAGCAAAACCTATCAAGTGATTTGGTTTCGGTGCAAAGTTACCACCTATTTTTGAACTGACAAAATAATTTCGTATTTATTTTTGATTTTACCAAGTATAATATATACTAACACATTGATATATAGATTTTTATTAAAGTATTAGATTTTAATTTTCACCAAATATAGTAGTTTCGTTTTACTTTTGCATTGATTTCGTTTTGTTTCGTATTCAAAAGCAAATTAGATAAATTTACTCCCATTTTTGGTTTCGTTTTAAAAAAAATTGAAAGATTATTGTCATTTTTCTTGGATGGTATCTTTCTTTATATTACTTTTGCCGTATCAAAACGAAATTAACTACTATCGATTTGCCATGACTAAGGAAGAACGTCACGAGATGATTATGGAGGCGCTGATCAAACACGGTTCAGTGCTCGTGTCCGATTTGGTGTCTATGCTCAACGTGAGCGCGGTAACGGTACGCAAGGACCTTACCGACCTGGAAAAGAGCGACAAGCTGTACCGCAGTCACGGCAAGGCGGTGCTGGTCAACCCCTATATCAACAACCGCTCGGTGAACGAGAAAGAGAAACTGGCTGCCGACGAGAAACATGCCATCGGACGAGAGGCGGCCAAACTGATTACCCGCAACGACAGCATTGCCATCGCTTCGGGCACAACAGTCCACGCCCTGGCCCGCAACATCCAGCCCATTCACAAGTTGACGGTCGTCTCGGCCTCGCTGGCTGTGAGCAACATCCTGTCACAGCACGAGAACATCGACATCGTCCAATTGGGTGGCATGTTGCGTCACAGCAGCCTATCGGTAGTGGGAGAGTATGCGGCGCGAATTATGGAACTTTGCTCGTTCAGCAAGCTTTTCCTGGGAGTGGACGGCATCGACTTGGACTATGGCATCACCACAACCGAGATGCGCGAAGCAGCGCTTAACCAGAAAATGATTTCAGCGGCTCAAAAGACCATCGTCCTGGCCGACAGCAGCAAGTTTGGCCGACGGGGCTTCGCCAAAATCGCCGACATCGACGCCATCGACGTCATCATCACCGATGCAGGCATCTCCCCTAAGGTCGCTAAACGAATCGAGGACCTCGGCATTGAGCTCATCATTGCCCAATAACCCACCCTAACGTCAGTTCGACGAATAAATTCTATACCTCGTCAGCTATTTGAGACCTTGTAGAGACGCAAAATCTTGCGTCTCCAATCGTCAGGCATAGCCAAGTGACCCACACTTCGTGCCACCCACATCTCATGGGAGAGGTTGGTTATCAGCACTATATATTTACCAAACTCATGATAAGACAACAATAGGGACGCTCACAGTTTCACGGCGTTGATGTCCACGAGGTTATTGACAATGGCATAGATAGTGAGGCCGGCGGGACTGTGGATTTGCAGTTTGCGGGCAATATTGCGGCGATGGGTGATGACGGTGTTGACCGAGATGTCGAGATGACTGGCGATTTCCTTGTTGGCCATCCCTTGAACCAGCGCGATGATGACTTCTTTCTCGCGGTCAGAGAGCGTCTCCTGCCCCAGGGTGCCATCCTTGAAGACCATGTTGGTGATGTTGCGGGTCACGTCACCGTGCTTGACTAGCCGCTCCAGTCGACGGATGGCAGGAACAAAGATCTGGTCCTCGACAAGGGCGTGCTGGGATAGCCATTCCTCGTTCTCATAGATGTCGTGCAGGGCGGCGGTCAACTGGTTGTTGTGCAGACCGTCTTGTGGCAGATACTTGATGATGAGGATTTTCAATTCCCGCAATTGCTGGTCGGCCGCACCATGATGCTTCGAGAAGGTCTCCACATTGTAGTCGCTGGCGGGCTGGCCATCAAGCAGCTTTTCCACGTAGGGGAAGAGTGTCTTTTGCTCGTAGTTCATGTGCCGGCGTATCTCATGGGCATATTCGTCATAGAGTTTCATGATGAGCTGTGTGGGCGGGTTGTCCCCGTTGAGCGACTCCTCCAGCTCACGGCGGATGTAAGGCAACTGGAAGTCGATGAAATAGGCATGGCTGGCTTGCAGATAATGTAACAGGGTGGAAACTGAGATTTGCGCATCGTCCTCAGCGACACCAATGCCGTTGATGGCAAAATTAACTACAGCCAGGAACGTGTAGGTGTCCACACCGTTGCTCTCGCAAGTCTCCCTCACCGTCTTATCGCCAAAGCCCAGGCTGATACCAAAACTGCCCAGTGCCTGCAAGAGATTATAGTTGTCGCCGATGAGCGATATCATCTTGTCCTCGGCCTCATATATCTTCTGCTTTTTCATCGTGGTCTGTGTTTTATTCTGTGGCAAAATTAGCCTTCCCCACCCTGTTTTGCAATCATCATTAATAGGTATTTATGACAAAAATGCCCCCAAAAGTTAGGTAATAACCTTTGGGGGCGACGTGCGTATGAATTATTAGAAATGGAGAACTACTCTGACAACATGGTGACCTCGATGCAGCGTTTGGAGGCGAGCAGCCGCTGGGCCATGCGTTGGACATCGCCGGCAGTCATGTTCTCAACCATCTTACAGTAGTCCAGGTCAAAGTCCACATCATCGTCCAGTTCGTGCCAGATGATGTAGCTCCAGTAGTCATTGGTAATCGCCATCTGGGCATACTGCTTGGTCAGGTATAATTTCACCTTTTCCATGCTGGACTCAAGAGGCCCGTTTTCAGCGATGTTCCGCAACTGCTGGTAGATAATCGGATTGAGTTCCTCGTAACGGCCAGGGTCAGCGTTGTACGAGATCTTGAATGTGGCATTGGGCTTGTCATCCTTGGCCAGTTCAAAATCGACACTCACGCCATAGGTGCCACCTTTCTCCTCACGCACCGAGTCGGTGTAAGCGATGGAGAGGCATCGTTTCAGGAAGTCCAGTTCCAGGTCGCTCTGTGCGGTGAACGGCACGTCGGCGGTGTAGAAAATGCTGACATTAGCCAATGGTGTCGCCATCTTCTTGGAGAACTTGTGCACCGACTGGCCACCAACAATCTGCGGGATATTGCTGTAATTGGTCTGCTCATGCTTGCCTGTTGAGGGCAGCGTCGCCAGATATTGGCAAAGCATTTGGCGCAATTCCACCTCGTCATAATTACCGATGATGACCGTCTTGAAGTTGGAAGCATCGCTAAAGCGTTCCTGATAGATGTCCAGGATGCGGTCATAGTTCACGTGGTCGAGCGTTGATTGTACAACAGGCTCCATACGGGGATGGTGGCCATAGAGAATGGCCTTGATAGAGTCGTTATAGTCCACCTTGGGCGAGGCATTGCGGTTGGTGAGGAATGCGCGGTTGCGGCTGATGAACTCGTTGAATGCCGTGGTGTCCCGACGAGGCGAGGTGAAGTACAGGTGCGCCAGTTCAAACATGGTCTTCATGTCCTTGATCGACGAGGTGCCGTTGATGCTCTGTCCCGTTGAGCCTACTGAAGGAGCGACACGTACTGACTTGCCTGCGAGCATCTTGCGCAATGTGATGGCATCATACTCTCCCACCCCAGCCTCAGTCACACTGCTGGAAATGACACTGAAGTTAGGAATGTCCTCATCGCCATAGAGCGAGGTTCCGCCCTCAGCCTGCATCTCCAGAGAGACGACATCGGCGTTGAAATCGGTCTTACGGGCATACACTTTCATGCCGTTAGACAGGGTGAACTCGGTAAAACCGTGCTTATAAGGTTTCTCGCTGACAATGGTGCCAGGTTGAGGCAGCTCGTCCATCAGATTGTCGGCCAACTGCTGCTCGGTGTAGGGTGCATAAGGCAAGCGCTGGGATGCCAGGATGACCTGTTCAATCTGCTGCTCGCTGGGAAGAATCACCTCTTCCTTGTCAGGAGCATACATGACAACGACCTGATTCTGGTCGGTAATCAGTTCCTTAACGGCAGCATTGATTTCTTCAAGCGTGACCTCCCTGTCAAGATTACGGGTGTTTTCCAACTCATATTCCACCGACACCAGAGGCTCGCCCGTCAGGAAGTTGCTCACGCACGCATTGACGTAGTGGGAATTGCGGTAATCGTCACGCATCTTGTAACGACGCTCAGCGGCATTGAGATAGAGTTTCTTGGCACGGTCGAGCTCAGTTTGTGTGAAACCGTGCTGGCGGGCCTGTTCGGCTACACCCACAGCGGCAATAATACCGCCCAGGATATTGTCTTGCTTGCAACTGATGCTCAGGGCAAAGGCCTCCTTGGTGCGGCTGATAAAGAATGTCGATGCTCGTCCCGTTGCGCTCTGGATGGGCGAACCCGGCTGTTGACGCAATTCTGCCAGTCGGTCGTTAAGCATGGTGCCGATCAATCCGTCGATGTAATCGCCACGCAGGTAGGCCTCGCTGTCCTTCTCGTTATCGGGCGTTGCCTCACGTTTCTGATAGAGATGGCAAAGCACAATAGGCTGCTCGGCGTCCTTCTTGATGGCGACAATCATCTTGTCATTGTCATTAACTGGATAATAGATGCGCTCGGCCGGCTTCTTGGGCATGGGGATGGACGAAAAGACTTTCTTGATTTTCTTTTCCATTTTATCCACGTCAAAGTCACCCACGACAACGATAGCCTGCAGATCAGGGCGATACCACTTCTGGTAATAATCGCGCAAATCCTGATAGGGGAAATGGTCAACAATGTCCATTGAACCGATGGGCATGCAGTCCTCATATTTTGTCCCTTGATAGATGATGGGGAGGACATCCTCCTGCATGCGCTGCACAGCCATTCCTGCCCTACATGTGCGCCATTCCTCATGGATGACGCCACGCTCCTTATCAATCTCCTCATCCTCAAGCAACAGATAGTGGCTCCAGTCGTGGAGTACCAGCAGGCAAGAGTCGATGATGCCCTCGCGCACGAGCGGTGCAGAGCCGATGTGATAGACCGTCTGGTCAATCGAGGTGTAGGCATTGAGGTTAGCACCGAATTTCACACCGATGCTTTCGCACCAGGGCACGATGCCTGGCTTGCCGTTCTTGCCGGGGAAATTCTTGGTGCCGTTGAAGGCCATGTGCTCCAGAAAATGCGCCAGTCCGCGCTGACGGGGTTCCTCAAGGATTGACCCCACCCGCTGGGCGATGTAGAAGTCGGCTAGGCCGGCCTCTTTGGCATTGTGGCGGATGTAATAGGTCATCCCGTTCTTGAGAGTACCCTTGCGCACCTGGGGGTCTTGCGGCAACTGTGCTGCCACCCATGAGGGCAGCAGCACCAGCGCTACAAGAAATAATAAATACTTCTTCATAGATTATTTTACTTGTTGAACAGTGAAGCGGGGGCTTCGGGAGTGAAGTCGTTGGTGGAATTGTTGGTATCGATGTACTTACCATTGGCGTCCTTCTTGCGGATTACCGACTTGTTGAAGCGGGTATCGTCACGATCCACCTTGCCGCAATAGGTCCAGCCAGCGTCAATCGAGGCGTCAAGCACATTCCACTCGCGCACCGACTCCACGCTCAGGTTCACACCATCCAGAATCCAATCGTTGGGCACCTTGTAGATACCGCTCTTGGTCATCTCCTTGGAGAAATCACCGAATACGAACAGATAGGTGGCATCATAGACATAGTTCTCCAGCCAGTCTTCTTTGCTGGTCTGCATCTTGGCGATGGCCATCGAGTTGAAGCCGCGGCTATGGAATTGATAAATCGTAGCGGTGTAGCAGTACCATTTGTCAAGGTTAGGAGCATTGCCGTCAGGATCGGTGAAGTTGGGATTAGAGGTCTCGTCAAAGAACTCAAAGTCTGCACCGCTCAGGTCGATAGAGTTGGGCTGCTCGGTCGTGTGGTTAATGGCGTTGACGGCCAGGGTAAGGCTCTCGCCGGGTTCAACGGGCACGCTCCTGCCGGTACCGGGAATCATGTAGCAAGCCTGTACCGAGAAATCGGTGGACATGATGTCGGGTGTATAGTCCTCCTTGGCAGTGGTCAGGAAAGCTGACTCCAGCACAGCGATACTGTCGGCATACAGGGTGACATCCGAATTGTTGGTGATGATGATGTACTGGTCACCACTGTAGGACTTGCCTTCGGCTGTCGCTGAACCAGTGAAGAAAATCTCACTGATGACAAAGCCGCCCTGGGCAGTGAACGTGGAAACCGTCATTTTCAAGGCTGTGGTTGTCTCGTTGAGTGTCACATTATCGGAACGCACCTCAAAGTCCTTCTGTCCGGCTACACCATTGAGGGTGAAATCAAGGTGACCGTTCACGGTGACATTATAGTTTCCTGCCTCAAGGTTGTTGAGCATCACCTTGTAGTCGTTGCCTTCCTTGACAAATTGCGTACCCTCGACTGTCGTCACCTTCTGGGTCTGGACGTTGGTCAGCGTGGCCACCGCCCCTGTGAGAACAGTATTCTCCAGATTGGCGGGAATTTCAAGGGTGACCATTGCAGTGGGGATGACTGGAGTGGGGTCGTCACTCGAACAAGATGTCATACACATGGTTGCTGTGAGCATCATTACGATGCTTTTCAAAATAAACTTTTTCATTTTGCTTTGTTTGATAATTAATTGGTATTTGATATTTAATTAAAATGTGATTCCTATTGAACTTTGCAGCATGGTCCCATGCTCTCCTCTAGAGCAAAGGGTTACTGCACAACCCACCTCGGCAAAAAAGCCATAGCGGGTTTGTTTCAATGCCAGGTCGCAACGCACTTTTGCGCCCAGGTCTGTGTAGTTGGCTGTGGCATAGTCGTGCTTGTGCTGTATCAACTGGATGAACTGGGTATCCATGTTGGCAAATGGCATGGATAGTTTCTTACCCGTGTTGATGAAATGAGCCGCATGGGCATCGACCGTCAGCAACAACTGATTGGCGGGACGCAGGAAGCATTGCCCTTGAAGCCAGCCATAGGCATGGCTATTATCCATCTGGCGATGAGGATAGACATATTCTTCGGCGCTTGACCTGTAACCGGCATTGAGAGTCGCGGTCCAATGGTCTGCCCCGTAGAGGACTCCTGCATGGGTATCAAACAGCCGCTGCTTATACATCGTCAGGCAGGCGATGACGGGGAAATAGCGGGCATCGGAGGTACCGCCCACGTGTTCGTTGCCTGTGCGCCTCGTGTAATCGAGGTGGCCGAAGGTGGCCAGGCGATGGTCGCCCTCACGTTTCCAACCGATTGTCGCGCCAACGTGCTCATCATAGAGGTCGGTAAGCGGCATGGAGTTATATTCGGCAAGTTTGCGGTGATAGCGGTGCTCGTCAAGGGAAATGTCACCATAGATGCCTGAAAGGCCTGCCGGTGACAGGTGAAGCAATAAAGCCACACCTCCGCCATCATAATAGATGCTGCGCTTGTCACCCGAGAAACGGCTGTATTCCGTCCCCAATCCTGTCATCTGGTATTCGGGGATGACGCCTTCCTCACGATAAAAGGCGACGCTGTTGGTCTGTTTATAGATGTTGCCTTCGACTGCGGCCCCCAGGCGGTAAGCCCCGAAGGCATAGCCTCCTCCCAGACGCAGCGTCAGGTCGGTGACAACGCCCCTCATGCGGGGGTCATGGTCGCGATATTCCTGCTCGGCACGTACAAGCAATTCGGCACCAAGCAGCCATCGGTGGATGCGCATGGCATAGCCTCCTGAAATGGTGTACCGCTCGCGCCTAGTATCACCGCCCAAGGTGTCGGCGAGTATATAAGGCTGCAACAGGTCATAGTCACTGGTGGAGTTCCACTTGATGTCATGCTGCTTGCCCGTGGTATAGGAAGCTTCACCCCAAACGGTGGAACGCTCACCCAGGTGGTGATAGGTGTTGACTTTGAGATAAGGTAATGTATAGCCACTACCCTTCTCGGGAACAAAGGCCTGGGATTGCCGTTCCAGATCAATCCCCAAAGCCAGTTGAGAGAAAGACGTGTGGTAATCCGCGCCATGCAACGCGGGGTTGCGCATCGCCTCCATCATGGTCAAGCGCCCTAATGACGTGTGCTCCACCAGTGCCGAGTCGGCATTGGAGGCCATCGCTCCCGTCTTGATGGTTATGAAGATCAGTATGAATAGTATCAGGCGTTTCATGTCAGTCGAGGAAGATGATATTAAGCGTGACGCTAGAGTTGTCGCTGATGAATTCAGCATAATCGCTCTGGCAACGGAATTGGCGCGCACGGGGCTGTCCATTGGATGACTGACAAGTGACGACGCCCTCAATGTCAATCTGATAGGCCCCTCGCAGCAGTTCCACGTTGACGCTGGAGCCTTCAAAATCACTGCTGGTCACGACCTGACGCGTGTTCACGTTGGTCAATCGCACTTGTCCCTGAACGCGTGTGATAGCCGTGTCATCGCCCGTGGTCACGGTGATGCGTGCTGTGGTGAAGATATCGTCTTCTACGGGGGCACAGGATATCATGACCAGCGCCCATATCACGATGCTGATATATAGAATCTTGCTTCTCATATTTTGATATTCATTTCCAGTCCGAAGTAAGGGGTCACATGGCGGCGGATGGTCGTGCCACGACTGTTATAGTCGGGCGTGTAGTCCCACAATTTGTTGCAGAACATGGCGATATGAAGTCGGTCGTCAAAGAGTTTCTTGGTCACCTTCATGTTCAGGTTCATGGCAAAGGGCACACGGTTTTTCTCAAACTGCGAGGAGGTGTAGTCCCTGACGAGCCAGCGCAGGTACATGTCGTCGGCGTCGCTGTCCTGCCAATCATGGATACTGCCGTCGGGGGCAATATACTGGACGGGGTAATTGCTGACCTCTTTACGTTGCGAGGTGGTGAACCACAGGCATTGCGCCGAGATGGAGAAGCCCAACTTGAGACGGGGCACGTCGGTGTCGAGCGTGAAATTGGTGTTGAACGACTCCCTCACCGAGCCGTCATCGTTAGCATACAATCCTACATATTGAATTTGGCGGTTGTCAATCACCTGACTGGGACGGTAGGAATCCACAATGGAGTTGTTGTAGGTGGTGCGGAAATAAGCCCCATTGATGGTCAGGCGCGTCAAAATAACAGGGAAGCGCTTGGTCTCAAGGGTATATTCAATGCCCTCTTTCAGGGTCATGCTGCCATTGGTGTAATTGCCATAGCCAGCCAACTCATTGATCACGGTGAAAGAAAGGTCGCTAAGGCGGGGCTGTCCCGTCAGACTGGCGGCGTCGATGCCGCTGGCATCATATTGCTTGTATTGATAGGTCTGGTAGTAGGATTGCATACGGAATCCCGATGTCATCTTCTCGCGGAAAGCGGTCACTGCCAAACGGTTGCCGCCAACGTTAATGTCAATCGACACCTCTTTCTTGAGGTTGCGGGCGGGCTCAAGGGCGGTGTTGCGGGGATTGACAATATAGGTCATCAGGTTGATGCGGCGGTAATCGGGATTATCGTGATAGTAGTTCAACTGGATGAAGTCGATGTAGAGCATGTCGGGAAACAGTTGCTCCATAGTGGGCATCTTAGTGTGCTGGCCGATGCCTGCGGCGATGCGGATGAATGTCGGCTGACCGAACATCGACAGTCGCGGCAACGAATAGCCTATATTGACACGCGGGTCCCAGTAGAGTTTGCCATTCATTGTGTAACTGGCGTCAAAGTTGAGCAGGGTTGTGCCGCGGATACCCGCCGTCAGTTCCAGCGAACCGACTGAAGTGGGCCATTTCACGCTTTCCTCAGCATAGGCCGACAGGCGATGATTGGCTGGAATCTCCTTGAGGGAACGCTGACGCGACGAGATACCCGTATAGACGGGTTTCAACGGGTCAAATACCTGGCCACGCCCCAGGTTCTTATCCAGGTTCCAGTCGGCACCCAGCAACAGCGAGTTGGACACGACGTTGTTGGGAATTTGCAGGCGGGCATTGAGTTTGACAAACGCATTCACGGGGCGGCCTTCCACCTCATGGTGGCCGGTGTATTTATAGGGCAAAATATAGGCATCATTCTCCCCTTCTTCCTTAGACAAGGGGGCCACGGTCATGCGTGACAGTTGCACCAGGCGTGTGCGCTCAATCAGGTCGTTCTCGAGCGATGCCGATACGGTCAACTCCGCCGATTTGAGCCACGCATTGTGCTTGCTCTTGTATTGCAAGGCGTTCAACAGGGCATAGCGGTTGTAACTCGAACGATAGGAATCCTCGGCACTATAGGTCTGGTCGATGTCCTCCTTGTCGTTGTCGAGCGACCTGGAATAATCAATATTGGATGAAAAGGTGAGACTGTAATCATCTCTCTCCCATCGCTTTCTCATGCGGGTGGAGATGGTCACGCGCTTGTAGTTCTCCAAGCGGTTGCGGGGGTCGGCCTTGGCATCCAGATAGTCGGCACTCAGGTTCAAAGTCAAGTGGTGCCGCTCCCATTCAAAATCCTTGGCGGCATACAGCAACTTGGAACCCATGTCGGCTTTCAGGCGGAACTTCAAGTCATGACCGCCACGGCGACGTTCAATCTTAACCAGTCCGCTCGTCAAGTCGCCATATTCCACCGAGGGGATGCCACGCACAATCTCGACACTCTCAATATCATCGGTAGCGATGCCGCGCATGTCAACACCTGCATTGGTGTTGTCGCGGCTGGTGGCCATGTCGTCCCATGCACCCGCAAGATACTGCATATTGGCACCCGTCGAGATGGGGGCGCCGTCAATGATAAAACTGGTGCCCAGCGAAGATGTGGCGTAGTTGCTGCTGCCTGTGGAAATCTCGCGGATGTGGATGTTGTTGGGTGTGCTTAGCGACGGATCGATGCTGCGGCCACCGGGTATCAGTTCCAGCAGGTCGGCAAAACTCGATGGCTGCAAGTGCTCCATCGCGTGTTTCTCAATCTTGGACGATGTCGTCAGCCCGCGGTTTTCCTGGGCAGTCACGACCACTTCGCCCAGTTGGCTCACCTCGGCCTGCAGCAGGTAACGACCATCGGCTCTGGGTGCTGTCACTAGCGGCTTATACCCGATAGAGGAAATCCTCAGTCGGGCATCACCATTTTTAGGTATGGCAAAGGTGCCGTCAGCTTGGGTGACGGTAATGGCTTTGCCCTGTTTGACATCAGTAATGGTGGCACCGATGACGGGCTCCGATGTCTCGGCATCGAGCACGATTCCCTTAATGAGACTCTGAGCGTCAGCAAGTTGCGCAGTCAGGGCAACTAAGGCCAGTATGATGTATCTAAAAAATTGCATCTCAGTGATTTTGGAGTATAAAATTACTCCCAACCACTGGGATGCACAATACCTAATTTTAATGCTCGCCTAGCTCACATAATTATGTTTAGAGTTTAAAGTTTAGAGTTTAGAGACGTATCCGCCTCTTTTGACTAGAGACTAGTGACTAGCGACTAACGACTAGCGACTAGCGACTTACTCCACTGAGAAATAAACGTCGTCGGTTACGGGTTCCAGCCATTCGTTAGAGGCGCCCTCTTGCACGTCCTTGTGATAGGTGAGGTGCTGCATCCAGCTATCGGCAGCAGCACCGTGCCAGTGTTTTGCCCCTTCAGGAATCTCAATCACTACGCCTGGCTTAAGTTCAACAGCGGGTTTACCCCACTCCTGATACCAGCCACGGCCAGCGACACAAACAAGAACCTGCACCTGCTTATGGTGGATATGCCAGTTGTTGCGGCAGCGAGGCTCAAAGGTGACGTTAAACATGCCGCCACCCATGTCGGCCAAATAGCTGTTGCCAATGAAGTACTGGGCATAGCCTGTGTTCGGCTCACCCTTAGGCCAATTGCTGCGCAAGGTGTAGCCCTCCTTATCAAGCCAGCCGCACAGTTCGTCCACCACTTCCTGGGGGTTGCCCATGTTCACAGCACCCCGTTTGTGGGCTGCCAACTGCGGTGCCACACCCACGAGGCCACTCAGGGCAGCCACAGTCACTATTTCACGGTCGGCAGCATTCAGTTGGTCACCAGCGAAAATGTCACCAAAGAGGTGGGCTTTCAGATAGTAGTCGTCTTGCGGACAGAAACCGTAGTCAAAGCGCTGGCCCGAGAGTTGCGTCTGGTTCTTCACGCCCAGTTCGTAAGCCTTGCGGGCATCGTCCCACTCGGCGGGGCGCGTCCAGGGCTTGCCCTCCTGCCACTCAGGTTTAGCGTTCTCAAGCACCTTGCTCAGCACGCCCAGGGCATTGAGTGAGCGCGGAAATCCCGTGTAGGCATAGAGTTGCGAGAATGCCTCTTTCAATTCGTTAATGGTCACGCCATTATCGAGAGCCTGTCGTACAGCAGGTTCCAAACGTTCCATATCACCTTGTGCCATCAGACAGGCACATGCAGCCAATCCCTTCTGACGCTCAGTCAGCGTCTGTCCGTTTACTGTTACCATCGTCAATAATACTATAATTAATGTTACGATTCTCATTTCTATTGATTGTTAAAGTACTGTTCTCGTTCTAATCAAGGTAAGTATGTACTGCCCTTGAATAAACTCCGATTAATACTTCTGGTTCTCCACCTTCCAGTTATCTCTTATCCAGATTTACCAGGGTATATGTCTTTGAGCCAAGGCCAATCTGTTCAGCATAGTCGGTGATATATGTACCGTGCTGGCGATTGATGCGCTCAATGAGGGGCTTGTTGTCATCACCAGGCTTGCCCTTGTAGTTGAACACCATGTCAAGGCAGGCTTGGTCAACGGCAACAGGGTCAAGCGAAGCCATGATTCCCATGTCTTGCAGTTCAGGCTTTGCGGGATGACCGTCGCAGTCGCAATCAACCGACATATTGTTCATCACGTTGATGTAGATGACGTGCCCACTGAAGTAGTTGTGCACAGCCTGGGCCGCTGCTGCCATCGACTCGAGAAAACCGTCTTGGTCGTCAATGTGGTTCCACAAGTCGGCAGCATCCTCGGTAATGCCTGCAGTGTGGATATTGGCCTTTCCTGCCGTTGAAGCCACACCGATGCTGGCATTCTTGAGTACGCCGCCAAAGCCGCCCATGGCATGACCCTTGAAGTGAGCAAGGTTAATCATGAAGTTGTAGTTGGGCAGGTGGTTGCCAACGATGTTATAACGCAGATGCTTGTGATCCTGCACCGGTATGCGTATATCACCAAACTCATCCATCAGGTCAACGGCAAAGATGCTGTCAAAGCCATGTTCATGGATCGTTTCCCAATGCTTTTTAGGATCCATGCGGCTGCCGGGATAGGCGGTACAGCACTCCACAATAGTGCCGTTCACCTCTTCCACGAGCTGACGGATCAACGGCGGTTTCAGGTAATGAGTGTTGCCACCCTCACCTGTTGAGATTTTCACCGCCACGCGGCCAGTTGCTTCCACACCCAGCGCCTTGTAGATTCTCACCAGTGACTCTGGCGTGATTTCCTTGGTGAAATACACCGTGGGCTGTGCCATCACTGCTACAGATGCCAGCATCAGCACAACTGAGAAGAATAATTTTGATGCTCTCATATTGATATGGTTTTTGTGTTATCCGTAATTGCTAATCAGGTACTTCACAAACTGCGGGTCGCCAAAGTTGATGGTGCCGGTGTCGTGCTGGTTCAACTTGGCAATCTGGGCCATTTCTTCGGTGGTCAACGAGAAGTCGAAAATATCGAAGTTCTGCGCCATGCGCTCCTTGTGACTCGACTTGGGGATGGCCACGATGCCGCGCTGCGTGAGCCAGCGCAGTGCCACCTGAGCGGCACTTTTATTGTACTTGGCGCCAATGGCTGCCAGTTCCTCGCTCTTGACGATGCCATCTACACCCTGTCCGCCCAGCGGTCCCCATGCCATCATCTTCGTGCCGAACTCATCATGCAGCGGCTCGATGCCCGTCTGCTGGATGAGCGTGTTGCACTGCAACTGGTTGACCATTGGCTTCACATCCACGTAATGGGCAAAATCAAAGAAGCGGCCAGCCTGGAAGTTGCTCACGCCGATGGCGCGCACCTTGCCGGCACGATAGGCCTTCTCCATCGCCCGCCATGAGCCGAACACGTCGCCGTAGGCCTGGTGAATGAGCAACAGATCGATGTACTCCGTTTGCAGCTTGCGCAGGCTCTCGTCAATGCTCTTCTCAGCCTTTTCTTCGCCCGCGTTGCTGATCCACACTTTGGTCACAAGGAACAGGTCCTCACGTTTGAGTCCGCTCTTGCGCCAAGCATTGCCCACACCTTCCTCGTTCTGGTAGGCTTGTGCCGTATCAATCAGGCGGTAGCCCACGCTCAGTGCATCCGTCACGCAACGTTCACACTCGTCTGGGCTCACCAGAAACACGCCGTAGCCAAGAGCCGGCATCTCAACGCCGTTACTTAACTTAATATATTCCATCGGTTATAAGTTTTATGTATAACTTCTAACTCCTAATTTCTAACTCCTAATTCTTGAGTCCTTTCAGCCACTTCTCTACCTTCGCCTTGCCACTGCGGACCTCGTGGCCGTAGATGCTGTAACCCTTGGTGACGCTTGCACCAGGGAAGGCCGATTTCACGTCTTCAACACAATTGGCCAGACCACTACCCTCATGAGTGGTGAATGGGATGACAGTCTTACCCTTGAGGTCATTGCCGTGCTTCTTGAAGAAGGTGAACATCACCTGCGGATAGGTGCCCCACCACACGGGACCACCAATGAATACGGTGTCATAAGGAGCCAAATCCACATCGCCCTCATACTCGGGCAGTTCACCGTTATTGGCCTCTTCCTGCGCCAACTTGATGAGCGGATTATAGGCCATGCCGTCATACTTGTGCGTCACAATTTCAAACTGATCGGCACCCGTCAGTTCACTGATATAGTCGGCCACAATCTTGGTGTTGCCCACTTCGATGTTTCCTACTGCGTAGTTGTCTCCCGCATGCGAGAAGAACACTACCAATGCTTTACCTTTAGTTTCCATATCCTTTTCTTGTTTTACCTGGCCACTGCATGCCGTCGATACGAGCAGCGCCATTGCGATTGTAATGATGTTCTTGATACTCATAATCATATCTTGTTAACCTAATTGATATTCCCCTGTACGGATAGCAGCGATAACACCGCCATCAATGAGCAAGTCTGTACCAGTGATAAAACGAGCATGCTCACCAAGCAGGAAGGCTGCAGCCTCGGCAATCTCGTCACTCGTGCCTGTACGCTGTGCGGCCGAGGCATCAATCATGCGTTGGTAACCCTCACCATTGGCGTTGAACTCGTCATAAGCCAGCGGGGTGACGATGACACCCGGAGAGATGGTGTTGATGCGGGCACGACGCTTGCGCCAACTGGTGGCAGCGGCACGCTGCGCCTGCAAGTGGTTCATGCGCTTGGCAATCATATAGGCAAAACCTGAATTCTGCATGGCCACTTCCTGGATGAACGGCACGTCCTTCAGCCCTTCGGTCGGCGTGTTCACGAGTTGCAGTTCGATGTCGTTGGGAATGGGATACATGTAGGCGGCCTGACTGCTGATGATCAGTCCTGCGCCCCCCTCGGCCATCACTTCGCCAAAGGCATCCACAGCATAGCCCGTGCCCACCATGTCGAGATCCACAATGTGCTCAGGGTTGGCCTGATTGGGCGATGCACCGGCAGTGTCGATGAAATACATTACGGGGCCCAACTCGGCGGCCTTGCGGGCAAATGCCTCCACGCTGTCCTTATGCAGGGCGTTCACCACCATGGTCTCCACGTCATAGCCACTGCGCTTGAAATCCTCGCCTACGCGCTCCAGCGCCTTCTCACTGATGTCGCCCAGCAGGATCTTCTTGCCTGCTGCGATGCGGCGCACGATGGCAGTTCCCATACTTCCGGCACCCAACAGTGCCACTACTGCTTTCTTCTCGTTTCTGTCGAAAATCATAGTCTTTCCTCCCTATTTTTTTATAATCTTTTGATCAACTTTGCGGGATTGCCGCCCACAATAGTGTTTGGCTCCACATCCTTAGTGACTACGGCTCCTGCTGCAATAACGGCATTCTCGCCGACGGTCACGCCTGGCAGAATGATAGCACCCACGCCTATCCACGCATTGCGGCCAATGTGTACGGGTTTGCAGCGAAGCACCATGCGGTTTTCAAAGTCATGGTTATCGGTGACAATGCGCACATTGGGGCCAATCATCACACCATCGTCGATGATGATGCCGCCAGCCGCCATGCACGTCAGCGAGTGGTTGATGAATACGCTCTGGCCGATTTTCATCTGGCAACCGAAGTCAATCTGCAACGGCGGCATGATGTAACTTGTCTTGTCAAGTCCGCCATTGAACAGTTCTTCTTCCATCGGGCGAATTTTTTCCATTTCTGGCTCGGTAATGTTGATGCGGTGGCAAATCTGGTTACAACGTCCCATCTCCTGGATGGCTTCCATATACTCGGGCATTGCCATATCAACATCTGCCCCTGAACTTAACTGTTTGAAAATATCCATATACGTAATAAGTTTATTCTGGATGCAAAATAACAACGATTTTTTGATGCCATAGTTTCACAAAAAGCACCATATTTTTCACTTTTTGCACAAATCGTTTGATTAATCGTTTTTAATGGTGTAACTTTGCACTATGAAGGTTGATTTTCTTTTTTCCACCGATTTCTACAGGATGAACGCTCCAGAACTGAGCCACACCTGCATGCACATGCTGTGTTTGGCGGGTGAAGGCAGTTTTGTGTTCAACGAGCGGTGCTACCACATCGTGAAAAACGACCTGGTCGTGATACCCACGCCTTGTCGTGTCAGCAACCTTGCCGCCCATGCCGACATGCAAGTGGAGTGGTTTGCAGCCGACTACAAATTCCTGCAAAATCAGCTGCCATCAAATAACTACAGCATCGGAGGCAGCATCTCGCTGAATCAGGACCCCGTCATATCACTCACCGATGAACAGGCAAGCCATCTGCTGGAAGATTTTCACCGCCTGCGCGACCGCATGGGGGACCACCACTTGCAGTTCTACCACGATCTGATGGGCAGCCTGTGCCTGACCATGATGTACGACATCTTTGAGGCCCATGCTCAACGTGATGCCACCGCGGCACATACCGACCGCACGGCCCACATCGTGAAACAACTGATGGCACTGCTCGCCACGGGCATCAGCCGCACCGAGCGCGATGTCAGCTACTACGCCGAGCGACTGAATGTATCGCCCAAATACCTCTCGGCCACCATCAAGCGGGTGACGGGCCATAACGTCACTTCCTACATTGACCGTCACACCGTACCTATATTAAAAAACTATCTGGATGACGAACGCCTGTCGCTCACCCAGATTGCCGATCGTATGAATTTCACGTCATTGAGTTACTTTAGTCGCTACTGCACCAAGCACCTGGGCCAGTCCCCCAGCGCCTATCGCCAGAGCCTGCAGCCCAAGAGGTAGCACTTCAATTCCCAGTTAACGTGAGTTATTTGACTTTGTGGGCAAAGGGGGCGTTGCTCCACACAATGAGGTTGCCCGTCACGGTGTCGGCCACAATGGTCATCACGCCCAGGTCTTGACGTGGCTGCATGAGGGCTCGCGTGGCGCTGTCGCCCATCACCATGCACGCCGTTGCCCAGGCGTCGGCAGTCATGCAGTCGGGGGCTATAATGGTGACGCTGAGCAGGGTGCCCACCCTACTCTCACCCGTGTGTGGATCAATGATATGAGAAATTTTGTTTCCGCCTTGTTCACGCCACTTGCGGTAGTTGCCACTGGTAGCCACCGCACCACTGTCCAGCGCCAAAGCCAGGGCGCTCTCGTGTGACACCTCATCGGTTTCGCTGGTGGGCATATCGACCGACACGGTCCACGGCTCACCGCGCTTGTTCACGCCACTAGCCACCACCTCACCGCCAATCTCGACTAGCCAGTTTGAGGCACCATTACGGACGAGCATACGCCCGATTTCGTCACATGCCATCCCCTTAGCGATCGAGGAGAAATCCAGCATCACACGTGGGTCGGCTTTCACCAGGCGCTCACCCTCAAGGCGCACCTTGTCCAACCCCACAAAACACAGGATACTATCTATCTGGACACGCGTGGGCGGCGTGCCGTTCTTGTACCCGAAGCCCCATGCGTTGACCAGCGGCATCACCGTCGGGTCAAAGGCGCCACCACTCTCCTGGTGCACCTCCCGCGAGGTCTCCAGTAGCAGCTTGACATAGGCATCCACCTGACTTGTGGCATTACTGTTGAGCTTCGTAATCAGCGACACCTTATTATAAGGTGACACGCTGAGGTCTATCTGATTAAATATTAATTGAATGCTGTCACCCAGGTCACGGGTGGCCTCATAGGTGATGTGATACTCGGTCGTCCACACCACGCCTGTATTGGTGAAAAAGCGCTTGCGCTCCCGCGCGGCAAACATCATCACGATGGCAACCGCCAGGGCAATCAATATCGCAGCATAACGCTTAGTCATTTTTCTCAGTTGTAAGTTGTAAGTATTAAGTTGTAAGTACAATCACTTATGCCTAAAACCTATCTATGTCAGTATTAGAAGGCGAACGCCTCTCTAAACTCTAACCTCTAAACTCTAAACTGCTCGCGCAGCGGGCATAACGAGCATTAATGCTTCAAAAACCAAGTCACATTAAAGTACCAAGTGCGGTTCTTGGCCACGTTCTCGTCGAGCAACTTGGTATGCAGGGTCTGGCCGATGCTGAAGTTGTAACCGCCCCTAATCTGCAAGCGCTCCATCAGCTCAAAACCGATACCCATGTCGAGATAAACGTGGACAGGAGGATAGGAATTCAGATCTTTGTGATTGCCGTAGGTCAAAAATGAGAACTGAGGGCCGACATACACCAGCGGCATGAATGAGGTCTCAAGACCGCCCAGATTGTGATATTTGAACTTGAGGTGTAAGGGCACATCGAGAAAGTGCATCGACACGGTCTCGTTGCCAAAACCGAGCGACGACCATGCCTGACGGCTGCCATAATCCACCTTGCCCTGCTTGAGCGTATAGAGCAAGCCACCCTCAACGCCAAAGCCGATACCGCTAAAGTTCATCTCGCCGATGACACCCAATTGCGGACCCCACATGGTCTTGCTGGGCAAGATGTCATTCTGCTTGAAGTGGATGGTGTTGATGTTAGCGCCAGCGGAGATACCCCAGCGCGATGTGGTTTGGGCCAGCGTTGCCGATGCGGCAATCATCAGGATGGTAATCAGTAAGGTGATTCGTTTCATTTATTCTATTGTTTTTGTTATTGATTTCTAGGATGATACAATGTGGAGGTCAAAACAGGTAGGCAGCACTGATGGTCCAATAACGGTCCTTGCCCGATACCTGCGCTCCGTCATATTCACTATTGACGTATTTCATCGCCTTTGACATGCCGATGCCGTAAGTTGCGGTCAATCTCAGGTGCCTGAACAGGTCCATGCCCGCGCCAACGTCCCACGACAAGTAGGTCTTGCTGTTCTTGTAATTGCTAGGCGCATTCTCATCGAACAATACCGAGAAACTCGGTCCAGTGAAGACGATGGGTGCAAAAATATGCTCTAGATCCTTGAGCGCCAAGCGGTAACGCGCATACACGGGTATGTCGATGTAATGGCGCTTAAAGAGGCGATCATGATCGGTCATGCGGTTATTGCGGTGAGTGTACATCACCGACACCTCGGCACCCACCCCGACAACGGGAATATTCATGTCGAGCAACAGGCCACCGCAATAGCCCATGCGATTGTCGCTGTCGATGACGTTGCGGTCAAAGCGCAACTCGCCCAGGGTGATGCCACCCCTCACACCAAACCTCACCTGACTCCAGCCAGGGACAGCGCTGAAGGTGGCCATCAACACAACCAATACGATATATATGACATTCTTTTTCATATCAATTACTTTTGTTATAAGCCCCCAAAACTACAACTAATTTTTCAATCACTGGCCAGAATTAATCATTTTTTAGACTTCAGGCCATCGACGTCAGAATTGGGAATAGAGGAAGGGCTGCACGGTGGCGCTGGCAAATTGCAGCACCAACTGAACCAACACAATGAACATCAGCAATTTCACCACCCAGTGGGTATTGATGAACCACTCGCGCATCTTGTCCCACAGGCGCACAGGCACAAAATGCAGGCCATAGATGATGGCCAGCATGATGCACCACGTGGAGCGGCGCTCCAGGAATACGGGCAGATAGGCCCACTCAAAGTCGGTGAAGATACCGCTGATCACTTGTCCTGCGGCATGGAACGTGTTGGCGCGGAAGAACACCCACAGCAGGGCAACAAGGCTGAAGGTAATCAGCCACGAGACACAACGGGTGAACCGCGTGCTCTCTATCTTGTCAAGCCACGGCTTGCACAACTTGTGTACACACAAGGCAACACCATGTCCGGCGCCCCACACGACAAAGGTCCACGCCGCGCCGTGCCACAAGCCACCCAGCAGCATGGTCACCATCAAGTTGAAATGCTGACGCACCTTGCCCTTGCGGTTGCCACCCAGCGGGATATAAACGTAATCGCGCAGCCACTGCGACAATGTGATGTGCCAGCGGCGCCAGAACTCGCTCACATTCAACGAGCGATATGGATAATTGAAGTTGATGCCCAGGTTAAAGCCCATGATGCTGCCCAAACCAATCGCCATATCGCTGTAGCCCGAGAAGTCACAATAGATCTGCATCGTATAGCCCAGCACGGCCATGAGCAGCTCAAAACCGGTATAGCCCGTTGGGTTGCCAAAGGCGATATTGTTGTACTGCGCGATATAGTCGGCAAACACGGCCTTCTTCAACACACCCAGCATCACCAGCCACATGCCGCCGTAGATCATCTCGCGCGTGGCAGGCTTATTCTCCCGCAACTGAGGCATGAAGTCACAGGCTCGTACGATGGGGCCAGCCACCAAGCAGGGGAAGAAGGACAGGAAGAAGAGGTAGTCGATATAGTCGTCAACAGGTTGAATCTTGCCCTTATACACATCCACCACATAGCTGATGGTGCGGAACGTGTAGAACGAGATGCCGACGGGCAGAATCAGGTCAAGGGGCTGGAAATTGCCACCGATGAGACTTTCCAGGTTGGACATCACAAAGTTGCTGTACTTGAAGAACAGCAACACGCTGAGCGACAGCACCAGCGAGACAGTAAGGGCTATGCGGCGCTCGGTGCGGTTCTTGCTCGAATCGATGAACTGTGCCACCCACCAGTCGATAAACGAGGTTGCCACCAGCAGCAGGAAGAACCATCCGCTCGACTTGTAGAAGAAGAACAGGCTGAAGGCGATGACAAAGGTCATCATCTTCACGCGCTTGGACTTCAGGCAGGCATAGATGGGCAAGAAGACCAGGAATAACACCCAGAACAGCCCACTAGTGAACAGCATGGGCTCATCGCGGTTGAAAGTGAACTGCGACAACAACTGGGTGATATCTATTAAATTCAGCAACATGGTATTAAACAGGAGGTTGATAAATGACTATACGCGAAGCACGACTGGTGAGTTGGCTGGGCGTATTCAGTTTGATGGGATAAGCGGCATTGCTCCCCATCCACTTGATAACGCGGTCCATCCATTTCTGAGCCGACGCACGGGTGGGATGGGCACCGTCACGACTGCGCTCAAAATGGTCTTTGGCGCTCAAGTAGAAGCAGCCCTCGTCTATCTCCTGTGCCAGCAGGTCATTGATGCCGGTATCCTCCACCCAGTTGGGGGGACCGATCCACAGGTAAGGGATGTCACCTATCTCGGCCAACATCTTTTTCAGGTGGGGACGGCGCGCCCGCTTGATGTCAGGGACATACAACTCATTGGCGCCCAGGCACACCATGATATAGTTAGGATGATAAGTCTTGATCAACTCTGTCAATCGTGCAGTCTCGCCCCAGCACAGGGTGGAACTGCTGTACCAAATGACCTCGATGAGCTTGTGCCCACTCTTGTCGCAATAGGCGGCAAGGCGCGGTGCCAGGCCCTCCAGCATCGAGTCACCGATGAAGAGGATGGTCTTGGCAGTTGAGTCAACGGGGGCACGCCACCCCTTGGGATGGCGTCCGTTGGGCAAGCGGCCATTGGCATCTACAGTGTCGCCCTTCTGGGGCACACTGTTAGTGGTGTTGGGCTCTTGTATGTCTTGGCCCAGTGTGGGTGTTTTGATTTCCAGTCCGCCGATGCGTATGCCGTCAGGCAAAAACGACATGAGGGCAAAGAACACGAGGGCGGCCAGTAACAGGGACCATAGTCCCCAATAAGGTTTATTCATTCAGTTGTCAAGAAATTTCACGTGCCAGCGACAATGATGCACTGGCACGTGCATTGATAACAATAGAGGGTTAACGGGTATTACTTGAGCAGCTTGATACCCAGACCAGGACGGTCGTGCAGGATGATCTTACCGTTCTCAACGGTCATACCAGTGAAGCGGTCATTGGCGATAAGCAGGTTACCGTCCAGGTCGGCATAATCTACAACGGGCGACAGGTTGGCGGCAGCAGTCACGGCACACGAGGTCTCGGTCATACAGCCGATCATCACCTTCATGTCGAGGGCGCGGGCCAGCGTCACCATTTTGTGGGCCTCATACAAGCCGGTACTCTTCATCAGTTTGATGTTGATACCATCATACACACCCTTGAACTTCACGATATCGGGCAGGCGCTGGAAGGCCTCATCGGCGATGATGGGCAGCGGCGAGCGCTCACGCAGCCAAGCGGTCTCATCAATCCAGGTCTTGTCAAACGGCTGCTCAACGAAAATACAGTTGCGCTCCTTGAGCCAGTGGCACATCTCCAGCGCATATTCCTTGTTGTTCCATCCCTGGTTGCAGTCCACGCAGATGGGCACGTC
>JAEEGL015053914.1_pt1 | contig 27338 bp, 22 predicted proteins | sample 9134231 | NCBI WGS metagenome assembly JAEEGL01 (sample SAMN16246548, study PRJNA631951) | gut metagenome | biome: gut microbiome; feature: rumen; material: fiber-attached | host: Bos | place: Iran: Karaj | collected 2018-10
AGAAGGGGGCCAGCTCGTTGACATACTGCTGCGGCGTGGCGTTGTCGGGTAACTGCACCTCGTCGGGCAGGAAGACGATGCGCTGCAACATCGCCGGCAGGCGGTCGTAGCAAGTCATGCCGTCGACGGTGCAGGTGCCCTCGTTGGGACGCTGCAGGCCGCAGATGATCTTGAGCAGGGTGGTCTTGCCCACGCCGTTCTCACCCAGCAGGCCATAAATGCCCCCTTCCGGGAAACTCAAGTTGATGTTGCTGAAGACCGGAGTCTTCTTGTAACTGAAATCTAAATTGCGAATTTCTATCATAACATTTTTGTTTATAGGTTTTTGTACTTGATTGCTGTGCCATAGACGAGCACCTCGGCGGCCTGTGCCATGATGGCGCTGGTGGCGTAGCGCACTCCGATGATGGCGTCGGCGCCCATGCGCACGGCCTCGTCGATCATGCGCTGTGTGGCTTTGTTGCGGGCCTTCTCCATCATGTCGGTGTAGCTGTGCAGCTCACCGCCCACGATGCTCTTCAGGCTCTGGCCGAAATCGCTGACAAAGTTCTTGCTCTGGATGGTGCTGCCGCTGACGACGCCCAACTCTTCATAATTCACACCCTGCAGGGTGTCCACTGTTACAATCTTCATAGTTTTATCGTTTTTTATTATTTCATATCTGTTGCTCCCTGGCGGGCCTTGCTTTCCAGCTCCATCTTGCCGATGCGCCAGGTAAGGCCGAAGCGCACAAAACGGCTGTTGAACTTGTTTGTGCCCGTGGTTTGGTAGGCCGGCGCGGTGGTGTTGGTGCCCCACTCCGTCCAGCCGAAGATGTCGTTGATGCTGAGGTAGACGCTTAGCTGGCGGTCGAAGAAGTCGCTCGAGCAGCCGAAGTCAATGCCCTTCGACTCATTGCTGAGGCTGTAAAGGCCCAAGCGCGGTGAGCTGTAGCGTGCATTGACAAACACCTCGAGCTTCTGCCACAGCTTAGTCCACACATTGAGGCGGAAACTGTAGCTGAGGCCGTTGGTGTCGAGTCCCTTGTACGAATAGCCGTAGTTGTCCAACGAGGCGTTGAACCGCACATTGAGGAAAGCCGTGGGGCGGTAGGTGATGTTGGCTTCAACGCCCTCCATGTGGCTCGAGCTGATGTTGTCGGGATAGGTATAGTAAACCGGCCCCAGCATCGGGTCGTTGACGAAGGCGTAGTTGGTGCCTATCTCGTCCTGGTTGATACGTGCGTAGCCGTTGAGGCCCACGGTGCCAAATTTTTGGATGTACTTATTCCAAGCCGCCTCGATGTTGTGCGTGTAGCACACTTTCAGCAGCGGATTGCCGGTGGAATAGGAGTAGTCGTCATAGAGCCTGAAGTCATAAAGCTTCGCCAAATCCTCCTCGTTGGAGTAGCGGCGCGTGTAGCTGAGGCTGTAGCTCTCGAAGGTCTTGGTCTGGTAGCTCAGGTGGAGGCTGGGCACCACTTCGAACAGGTCGTCCTTGAGGTCGGTGGGTTCCTCGCCATAGTGGGCGATAGTGCCGTAGCGGAACAGGCCCTCGCCGCGCAGACCCACCTTGGCGGTGAAGCCGCCCCACCGCTTCTGGGCGGTGACGTAGGCCTCGGGCTGCCAGAAGAAGCCGTCGCTGCGGTAGCTGCGCAACGGCAGGTTGACCCCGTTCTCATCCAACCGCTCGTCAGTATAGCTGTGGGCATAGCTCAACTCCGCACCCATCTCCATCTCGATGTTGTTCTTCAGCGGCAGGGTGTAGTCGACACTCAGGCTGCCGCGGGGGTTGGGTTGCGTGGCCGTCAGGTGGCGCGTGAAGTCAGCTTGCGTGGCGTCGAAATAGTCGCGCGTCACGTCCGAATAGCCGCTGTTGTTCCAATAATTGCCATTGAGGCTGACGCTCAGCTTGCGACCCGTGGTGTCGAAGCGGTGCTCAAACCAGGCGCCACCGTAGAAGCCGCCTGTGAAGCCGTTGTTGCGGGTGCTCTCAGTATAGCTGCTGTCGGAATAAGGATTGTACCTGTAGTTCCAATACGTACCATTATTCCCGTTTTTGTCCCAATAAGGGTATCCACCCATCCAGGCGGTGAGGTGCGTCATACTGTCGATGCTCCAATTGAAATTGACGCCCGAATAGCCGCCATAGAAGGGCATGTGATTGTCGATGTTGTAATCACGGAAGCGGCTCATGGCGCCGGTACTGTCGTACAGCGTCGAGGTGCCCTTCACCCTGGAGTCGTGCTGCGAGTAGTTGGCGTTGAGGTAGATGTTGAAGTCCACCTTCTCGTTGGCCCACACATAGCTCACCCACGGGCTGAAGTTGCTCACCATCGGGCGGCTCTCGGGGCTGAGTTGGCTGCGCACACCCACGCAGAGCAACTCGTTGCGCGTAATCTTTTGATTAGTTACAATATTAATAACGCCGCCGCTGGTCGAGTAGCGCGCCGAGGGGTTAGTGATGACCTCGATGCGCTCGATGGCGTTAGCCGGCAACTGCTTGATGTACTGCTTCAGGGCCTCCTCGTTCATGTGCGAGGGGCGATCGTTGATCCATATCTCCACGCTTGAGACACCGCGCAGGGTGATATTGCCCTCGGCGTCCACCTCCACACCCGGCGCATTTTGAAGAGCGTCGCTGGCCGTACCGGTCTGGATGCTGGGGTCCTCCTTGGTGTTGTACATATTCTTCTCGCCGTCCATCAGGTAGAGCGGCCGCTCGGCGGTGACCGTCACCTCCTTCAGCGTCGTCCCCTGCTGCAGTTCTATGGTAAGGTTCTTCATGTCCTCCCGGACTTCAAGGTCCTTATAGACCGTCGTGTATCCCACAAACGAAGCCTGCAGCAGATAGCTGCCGCTGTCGACTCCCGTAATGGTGAAGCGCCCATCGAAATCGGTGCTGGCGCCACGCATAAACACCGTATCGGCCGGACGCATCAGGGCCACGTTGACGAAAGGCATCGCCTCCCCTTTAGTGTCGGTCACACGTCCTCCGACGGTCAGATTTTGAGCTTTTGCGCTGCCCATGAGTGAAATAACACCCATCAAAAGCATCGCCATCATACATTTCAAACTGCTGTGTTTCATATCATTATTCATTATTCTGTCGGTGTGTATTAGTTTATTAATACACTGCAAATGTACAACACATTTTCAAACCACCAAAATCTTTAACATATTTTAACATATAACCTGCAGGTTAGGGGGTTTAAAAGGTTTAAGGGGGTTAAAAGTTTAAGAGGTATCAATTCTCAATTCTCCCCACTTCCAAAAGCCAATTTGAACCGAAGAAACATGCACCGAGGCATTAGACGGGTGAACGGTGAACGGTGAATTCCAACAGCGGGAGAGATGCCTACCCTCAATAACCAATAATCAGAATCGGCAATCAAAGTTTTTCGGGGGGTATACAATATTCGGCGGCGGGTGGCGTTAATAGAAGAAATATTTTAATGAATAATAATATAATTATATAGCAATGGAACAAACCTTTGGCAACAACTATGACCACCAGGCCACGCAGCGCTTCTTCCGCCGCTGGTGGAAGGTGCTGACGGTGGTGGCGCTCGTCGCCGCTGTGGCGTCGCTCATCGTGGCGATGCTCATCAAGCCCCTCTACAAGTCGTCGGCGGTCATCTTCCCCACCAACTCGAACCGCCTCTCCAAGGCCATCATGGACTACCACTATAGCCTCGATTTTATGGATTACGGCATCGAGCGCGACTGCGAGTATGCCATCCAGATACTCAGCTCGAAGCGTATGCAGCAGGCGGTGTGCGAGCACTTCAACCTGATGGAGCACTACGCCATCAAGGGTCCCAACCCGCTGTTCAAACTCGAGAAGCAGTACCGCAGTAATATCTCGGTGAAACGCACCGAGTTCCTCGGTGTGGAGATTGGCGTGCTGGACCAAGACCCGCAGTGGGCGGCCGACATAGCCAACTATATGGCCACGATGTACGACACGCTGTGCCACGAGATTCACCACGACCGCGCCGAGAGCGCCGCCAACGTGATGAACGGCGTGGTGGCTTCGCTCGAGCAGCAGATTGACTCCATCGCCGCCACTTCGGGCAAAAGCACCTGGAAGTCGACCCTCATCGCCGACAAGTGCGAGCAGCTGGCCGACCTACAGCGCCGCGCCATCCAGACCAACGTGGACAAGGAGACCGAGGTGAGCTACAAGTACCTGGTCGACGAGGCCGTAGCGGCCGACAAGAAGGCCTATCCCAAGCGGATGCTCATCGTGCTGGCCGGCATGCTCGGCGCCGTGGTGGTCTGCATCTTCGGCCTGCTCGTGTTCTGCCCTGCAAAAAAAGAGGAGCAAAACCAGGAATCTAGATAATCTAGAATATCTAGAAATTCTAGAACAATGATGCAATGGCTGAAGAAAAATAGCGGCCTGCTGGCGGCGCTGGCGCTGACGGTGTTGTTCATCGTCGGCGAGGCGCTGGTGATGTATTGGAAGGGCGGCTTCCTGATGGCCCTCATACCGCTGGGTCTGCTGGTGGCGTGGCTTTTCTACGTCCGCTTCGAGACAGGCCTGCTGCTCATGGCTCTCCTCACCCCCTTTGCCATCAACGTGGCGCTCTTCCCCAAGATGGAACTCTCCATGCCGGTGGAGCCCATGATGATACTCTTCACGCTGATGTTCTTCTTCCGCGTTTTGGTGCATAAGAACTACGACCTGCGCATCCTGCGCCATCCAGTGAGCCTGCTGCTGCTGGCCTCGCTGGCGTGGTGGCTGGTGACGAGTTGCACCTCACGGCTGCCCCTGGTGTCGTTCAAGTACCTGCTGGCGCGCATCTGGTTCGTGGTGCCCTTCTACTTCGCCGCCGTACAGATTTTCCGCAACCACACCCGCATACGTCAGTTTTTCTGGGCCTACGCCATCGGTCTCGGCATCGTTATCCTCATCGCCACCAGCAAGACGCTGGGCAACTTCAGCGACCTGCAGACCTTGCACCGCGTCATGCGACCCTTCTACAACGACCACACCGCCTACGGCTGCGCCATCGCCCTGATGCTGCCGGCCTCGGTACACTTCATCTTCAGCCATTCGCATCGCGGCTGGCGCCGAGTGCTCACGCTGCTACTCTTCGCAGGCCTCTGCGTGGGATTGTTCTTCAGCTACTGCCGCGCGGCATGGATTAGCGTCATCGCCGCCATCGGCGTCTACGTGCTCATCCGCATGGGCATGAAAGTCAAGTGGATGGTGCTGCTCTTCGGTCTCGGGGTGGGCGTGTTCTTCATCTATCAGAACGACGTGCTCTACAAGCTGGGCAAGAACAAGCAGGATTCCTCCTACGACTTGGCGGGACAGGTGAAGAGCATCTCCAACATCTCGACCGACGCCAGCAACCTCGAACGCCTCAACCGCTGGGCTTCGGCCATGCGTCTGTGGAAGGAAAGCCCCGTGCTGGGCGTGGGTCCCGGCACCTATCAGTTCCTCTACGCCAGCTACCAGAAGAGCTACCAACTCTCGGTCATCAGCACCAACGCCGGCAACCTCGGCAACGCCCACAGCGAGTACATCGGTCCCATGACCGAACAGGGCCTGCCGGGCGTACTGCTCGTGGTGGCGCTGTTCCTCACCACCTTCGCCACCGGCGTGCGCGTCTACCGCACCGCCAAAGACCCCGCCGTGGCGCGCACCGCGCTGGCATTCACGCTCAGCTTGCTCACCTACTACGTCCACGGTGTCTTCAACAACTTCCTCGACACCGACAAGCTCTCCGTCCCCTTCTGGGCCTTCACCGCCGTCGTCGTCGCCCTCGACCTCTACTCTGAAAAAATTGAGAATTGAGCATTGGAAAAGACATAACAAAACTGTTGCGACTTGCGGTCTGCGCAAGCCTAATTATCAATTTTCAACTTTCAATTTTCAATTCATTGCAAGCGCAGCATGTGTCGCGCCACAACTGCTGGGACATCGACCTGGCGCCAGCCGCCGACTACCAGCCGCCGACACCCTACATCATCGCCCCTTCCGACTCGGGCCTGATGCTTGTAGCGCTGGCCAAAGAATACCTCGGCACCCCCTATCGTTACGGTGGTCGCAGCCCCAAGGCCTTCGATTGCGCCGGCTTCGCGCTCTACCTCTACCGCCATCTTGGCTACGACCTGCCGGGTTGGAGCGGCGCCCAAGCCAAACTCGGCACCGAGGTGAGCGACACACGCAACCTTCGCGCCGGCGACCTCGTCTTTTTCGGCGGCCGCCACCATACCAAAACCATCGGTCATACGGGTATCGTCATCAGCACCGACACCACCAGCGGCGTCTTCACTTTCATCCATGCCGCCACCCACAGCGGCGTCACCATCAGCCGCAGCACCGAGCCCTACTACGCCCCCCGCTACCTCACCGCCCGAAGAATACTACACTGAGTTTATTCGTCCGAGGTGGAGCTGATGAAGCGGCGGTAGGCGCTGAAGGTGTTGGCGCGGGAAATAAAGCCTAAGTAATTATTCTGGTCGTCGACCACCACGAGGTTGTAGCGGTTGCCTATGCGGAACTTCTCCACAACATCGCTGAGCGTGTCGCTCGACCGCACCAAGTCGCCCTCACTCAAGGGGTGCATCAGGTCGTCGACCGTCACGCTGTCGTACAATTCCGGCCGGAAGATTATCTTGCGGACATCGTCCAGCACGATGACTCCGAGGAATTTGTCGTCTTCTGAGAGGACGGGGAAGATATTGCGTCGAGAGTTCTGAATAGCATCCACAAGGTCGCGTAGCAGGTCGCCCGTACGCACGATGACAAAATTAGTCTCGATGAGGCTCCGCATGTTCATCAGGTGCCACGCCGATGCGTCCTTGTCATGCGTCAGCAGGTCTCCCTTCTTGGCCAGCTTGCGGGCGTAGATGGAATGATGCTCAAAGGGGTTGATGCAGAGGTAGGTCACCGCCGAAGCCGTCAGCAGCGGCACCAGCAGCGCGTAGCCGCCGGTGATTTCGGCGATGAGGAACGTGGCCATGAACGGCGCATGCATCACGCCCGTCATCACGGCCGCCATACCCACAAGGGCGAAGTTGGCGGTATCCTGTTGCGGCAACCCAAGCTGGTTGCAGAGCATGGCGATGAAATAGCCGCTCAAGCCGCCAAGCACCAGCGAGGGACCGAAGGTACCGCCCACGCCACCGGAGCCGATGGTGGTGGCGGTAGCCACCGCCTTGAGCAATATCAACGCGAACAGCACGCCGAGAATCATCCAATTATTGGAAGCCAAAGCGCGGTAGGGAGTGCCGGCAAAGAGCACGCCCGAATCGCCGTGCAGCAGGGCCGTCAGCGAGGCGTAGCCTTCGCCGTAGAGCGGCGGGAAGAGCATCACCAGCAGACCCAGCAGCAGACCGCCCACCAGCATGCGCGTCCAGGGGCTGCGGCGCCGGGCAAACCAGCCCTCCACCTTGTCGGTGACGCGCAGGAAATAGAGCGACACGGTAGCACAGAAAACGCCCAGCACCATATAGAACGGCAGCTGCGACAGCGCAAACTGCTCACCCACGGTGAACTTGAACTGCACCCCCGTACCCATCAGGAAGTAGGCCACCGTAGCAGCGGTGAGCGACGAGATGAGCAACGGCAGCGCCGTGGTGGCCGTCAGGTCGAACAAGAAGACCTCGACCACAAACAAAATGCCCGCAAAGGGAGCCTTGAAGATGCCCGCAATGGCACCCGCGGCACCGCATCCCAGCAGCAGGCGCACACTCTTGGGACTCAGGCGGAACCAGCGGCCGATATTGCTGCCGATGGCCGAACCCGTGGAAGCGATAGGGGCCTCGAGACCCACGCTGCCGCCGAAAGCCACCGTGATGGTGGAAGCCACCAACGACGTCCACATATTCTTGGCCGGCAGCTCCGAGCGGTTGCGGCTGATGGCCAGCAGCACGCTGGGCAACCCGTGGCCGATGTCGCCACGCACCACATACTTCACAAACAGCACCGTCAGCAAAATACCCGCCAGCGGAAGCAAAAAAACGATAAAGGGAAACGAACCGATGCCCGAAAAACTCTTCACCAGCGTACCGGCCTCGTGCACCAACGTCTTGAGCGCCACAGCCGCCAAACCCGCCAGCAGGCCCACGACGACAGCCAGCAGCAGCAGCATCGTTTGCTCGCTCATGTGGCGCAATCGCCAGCGGTGGATGGTCATGTAGAACGACATTTTTCGCAAAAAAATCGGATGCAAAGATACGAAAAATATTTAACGTGCGTTACTTTAACATAAAATTTAACACATTATGAAGAAACTACTCCTCATCGGCACCATCGCCACCCTGGGTCTCACCTCCTGCGTCACCCTCAGCGAGCACGAAGACCTGCTGGCCAGGTACGAACAAACCTCTAAGCAGTACAGCCTCACCCAGCAGGAACTGCTTGAGCTCAAAGAAGAAAACGCCGCCCTTACACGGCAGAATCAATCCCTCAACACCGATTACAGCGAGCTGGCTCTGGCCAAGAACGCCGCCGACGCCCGCGCCGACAGCCTCAACCGCCGCATCGAGCAGATGGCCCACCACTACGACACCACCATGGAGAACTACATCCAGGAGGTGGCCGGCAAGAGCCGCGACCTCACCCGAGCCCAGAACCTCCTCACCGCACGCACCAAGGAACTGAGCGACAAAGAGCGCGAACTACAGGCCCGCCAGACCGAACTGCAGGAACAGCAGGAAGCCTTCCAGCTGCAGCGCAGCGAGATGCTGGCCAAACAGCACGAGCTTGAGCAGCAGGAAGCCGCCACCAAGGCCCAGCTCGAAGCCAAGGAACGCGAGCTCGAAGCCGTGCGCAACTCCGTCACCAAAGCCCTCACCGGCTTCGCCGACAAGGGTCTGAAGGTCGAGACCAAAGACGGCAAAGTCTACGTCTCGATGGAGAACAAACTACTCTTCCCGCCGGCCAGCTGGACCGTCAGCAAGGACGGCATCGCCGCCATCAAAGAGCTGGCCAAGGTGCTCGAGCAGGACTCCACCCTCAACATCATGGTCGAAGGCCACACCGACAATGACGCCTACCGAGGCTCCACCGCCGTCAAGGACAATTGGGACCTCAGCGTCATGCGCGCCACCGCCATCGTCAAGCTGCTCCTGCAACACGGCAGCGGCATCAACCCCGCCCGCATCGAAGCCTGTGGTCACGGCGAGTTCGCCCCCAAGGTGCCCAATACCGACGCCGTCAACAAAGCCATCAACCGCCGCACCGAAATTATCCTCACCCCCAACCTCGACAAACTGCTCCAGGAAATGGGCCGCTAAAAAATATATCGTACACGACATAACAAGGAATCCACATCGGGTTCCTTGTTCTTTTTTTTTACCCCTCAGCAAGCCAAAGGCCCTAAATGCAAAAACATCCCCCAAAACACGCTCACCCACATAATAATCGGCAAGATACATAATAAAATACACTTAACTAACTATAATAAACCGACACACAAACCCCACCAAATCCAACTCAACTCCGACTCAACTCCGTGTTTCCTCCGAGTCAACTCCGACCACAGTCGGACAAAACACGGCGCATGTACGTTTATGTCGTGTGCGATATAAATAGTAATCAACGGTCGGTGGTCGGTAGTTGGTTATTTTTTTTCGTAGCAATATGGAAATAATTTCGTACATTTGCAGAATGTATTTTGTCTCGCGCGCGAGGCAAACTGCAAGCAATTAAAGGATTACAAATATTAATATAATATAAAAATGAAGAAAAACACACTCGTAAGCATTGCATTGCGTCTTTGCGTGGCGGCGCTGCCGCTGGTGGCTGTGTGCCCGAGGGCCGCAGCACAGGAGCGTGAGCAGGTACCGATGCCGGTGGTGAACACCGACTCGGTCATGAAGCACATCATTGAATTGTCGTCGGAGACCTACGAAGGCCGTCTGGCAGGCACCACAGGCCACGAGGCGGCGGTGAAGTATGTGGAGCGCGTGCTGCGCCGCTACGGCGTGCGCGAGCTGAAGCAACAACCCTTCGACTTGGAGTGCAACGAGGTGGAGAACTGCAAGTTCAACGTCTACACTCCCGGTAGCAAGGAGAAGCGTGTCTTCACGCTGGGCAACGAGTTCTGCTGCGCCGGCATGACGGGCCGCGGCTATGTGGACGCACAGATGGTCTTCTGCGGCTACGGCGTGGACAACGGTTTCTTCAACGAGTATAAGAGCGTCGACGTGCAGGGCAAGATCGCCGTGGTGCTCACGGGCCTGCCGTCGTGGCTGCCCGCCAGCGTGGGCGAGCACTACCAGACTTTGCGCGACAAGGCCCGCACGGCCGAACGGCACGGCGCCATCGGCATGCTGGCCGTCAACATCAGCCCCAGCTGCCTGCCCTACGAGCCGCAGGGCAAGATATACTGCGGCGAGCTGCCCCACCTGACCACCTTCCCCATCCTGCAGCTGACCTCCGACTGCGCCCGTGAGATACTGACCGGCGAGGCCATGAGCCTCGACGACGCCATCAAAGCCATCGACAACGACCACCGCGTCAGCTCCTTCTCGCTGCTGAAAAAAGCCGAGGTGGACGTCAACGCCCGCTACCGCCAGCGCGCCCAGACCATGAACGTGGTGGGCATGTTGGAGGGTTCGGACGAGGCCTTGCGCCGCGAAATCATCGTGGTGGGCGCCTCGCTCGACGGCACCGGCATCCAGGGCGAGACCTGCCTCTTCCCGAGCGCCGACATCAACGCCTCGGGCGTGGCAGCGGTGCTGGAGACCGCCCGCGTGCTGAGCGACAAAGACTTCCGTCCGAAACGCAGCGTGCTCTTCGTCATCTTCAGCGGCAGCGAGCAGCAGTATCTCGGCTCGCGCGAGTTCTTGAAACAGTATCCGCGCCTGCGATACGTCGAAGCCTTCATCAACGCACAGAACATCGGCTGCGGCGACAGCCTGGTGGTGCTGGGCGACAACCGCTACCCCACCCTCTGGGAGGTGGCCCACAACCGCGACACCGCTGCTGACCGCCATCATATCTGGTCCAACGGCGAGAAGACCGACCCGCGCGGCGACGCCCGTGCCTTCGACAAGATGGCCATTCCCTCGTTGGTCATCACCACTCATAACGGTTTGCAACACAACCACGTGTCGTCCGACATCTGGGAAAACATCGACCGTCGCATCCTTGGCCAGGCCACCCGCCTGCTGGCCGAGACCGTGGCCGAACTGGGCGAAGGCCTCTACCAGGGCCGCAGCCCCCAAAGTAAATCACAGCGATTCAGAGACTAACAACAACTATGTGGACTTTATACAAGAAAGAACTCAGTAACTTTTTTGCGTCGCTGATAGGCTACCTCACCATCGCCGTCTTCCTGGTGCTGACGGGATTGATGCTGTGGGTGCTCAAAAGCGACTTCAACATCCTTGACTACGGATATGCAGGCATGGACGGCCTGTTCCTCATCGGCCCCTTCCTCTACCTGTTCCTCATTCCGGCCATCACCATGCGTTCGCTGGCCGAAGAGCGCCGCGGCGGCACCATCGAGATGCTCATGACACGCCCGCTGAGCGATTGGACCATTGTGTGGGCCAAATTCCTGGCGGCCTGGACGCTGGTGCTCATCTCGCTGCTGCCTACGCTGGTGTGCTACTTCAGCGTGGTGGCCCTGGGCGACCCCGTGGGCAACATCGACACCGGCAGCGTGGCGGGTTCCTACATAGGCCTGCTGTTGTTGGGCGGAGCCTTCGTAGCCATCGGCCTCTTCTGCTCGTCGCTGACCAACAACCAGATTGTGTCGTTCATCCTGGCTGCCGTGCTGTGCGCCGTAGCCTACCTGGGCTTCGAGTCCATCTACAACATGGGTATCCTGGGCGGGGCTGACCTGTTTGTCAAGCGGCTGGGCCTGATGCACCACTACGACAGCATCAGCCGCGGTATAGTGGACACACGCGACGTGGTCTACTTCCTCTGCGTCATGGCTTTGTTTCTCATGGCCACACGTCTGGTGCTGCAAAGCCGCAAATGGGGCGGCTGGGCCAAACGCCGCAGCCTCAAGCGCAGCCATTGGATTGAGATGGGAGCCACCCTGGTGGTGGTCATCGCCGTCAGCGTCATCAGCAACTTCCTCTTCCTGCGCCTCGACCTCACGGCCGAGCGCCGCTACACCCTGAGCAAGGCCACCAAGCAGATGCTCAAGAAGATTGACGAGCCGGTGCTTTTCCGCGTCTACCTCGAAGGCGACTTCCCTGCCGACTTTAAGCGGCTGCAGAACGAAACCAAGGAGATGCTCAACCAATTCCGCGCCTACAACAGCAACATCGAGTACGAGTTTGTGGACCCCACCAGCTTCGAGAGCCGCGAAGAGCAACAGGTGTTCTACCAGAAGCTGGCCAACAAGGGCATCCAGCCCACCCAGATTGCCACCGGCGACGGCACTAGCCGGACCACCCAAATTATCATCCCCGCCGCCGACGTCTACTACCGCGGACGCGAGACCTCGGTACAACTGATACAGAACCAGCGCTATGTAAGCGATGCCGACCTGCTGAACAATTCGATACAGAACCTCGAATATGTGCTATCCAACGCCATACGCGCCCTGGCCCGCGGTGAGAAGATGAGCATAGGCTTCCTGCAGGGTCACGGCGAGCTCAGCGGTGGTGTGCTCTACGACATACAGCGCTCGCTGCAGGAGTACTACAGCCTCGACTACGTCACCATCGACGGCCAGATACAGGCCCTCACGGCCCACAAACAGAACAGCGATGACACAAGCTACCACTTCTACAACCTCTACGACCTGCTCATCATTGCCAAGCCCACACAGCCCTTCTCCGACCAGGACCTCTTCATCCTCGACCAATACATCATGTATGGCGGCAAGGTGCTGTGGCTGGTCGATGCCTTGGATGCCGACCTCGACAGCCTGGCCGACCGCGGGCAGATGATGGCCACTCGCTACCCATTGGGCATCGATGAGATGCTCTTCACCTACGGCGTGCGCCTCAATCCCAACCTGCTGATGGACATGCGCTGCCGCCCCATACCGATACAGGTGGGTCTGGTGGGCGACAAGCCGCAGATGCGCTTTTGCCCGTGGTACTACTTCCCCGAAATAGTGCCGCTGGCCGACCACCCCATCGTGCGCAACCTCGACCTCATCAAGACCGACTTCGTGGGCAGCCTAGACCTGATTGACAACGACATCCGCAAGACCGTATTGCTCACCACCTCCGAGTATACACGCATCAAGAACGCCCCCGCCATGGTGGACCTGGCCGATGCGCAGGTGCAACCCGACCAGCGCCTCTACGGCAACCGCAACCTGCCCATCGCCGTGCTGCTCGAAGGCGAGTTCCGCTCGGCCTGGCGCAACCGCCTCTCGCCCAACTTCACCTCGCAGGCCGCCATGGGCTACCGCGAGCAGAGCGACGAGAACAAGATGATTGTCATCTCCGACGGTGACATCATCCGCAACCGTTTCATCGCCAACGAGGGCGCCGTACTGCCGTTGGGCTATGACTACTACACCCAGACACAATACGGTAACAAAGACCTCATCCTCAACGCCGTCAACTATCTGGTGGGGGACGATGGAATGATGGCTTCGCGCTCACGCAGCGTCAAACTGCGCAAACTCGATGTCATGAAAGTGAACGAAGAACGTACAAAATACCAAATCATCAACATTGTATGTCCGCTGGTGCTGCTGGCGCTGGCTGGCACCGCCATCTACTTCATCCGCCGTAAAAAATACCGCAAATGAAAAAAAGAAACCTCATACTCGTAGCTGCCGCTGTGCTCATCGCCGCCGCGGCCCTGATTATCGCCCTACTCGGCTCGCGCAAGGCCACCTTTGACCAAGACTACCACGTGAAGGACACCTCCACGATTACCCGCATCTTCCTAGCCGACAAGCAGGACAACGAAGTGCTGCTTGTGCGCACCGCTGACTCCACCTGGCTGGTCAACGGCACCTACGATGCCAACATGCCGCTGGTCGACCTGCTGCTCGAAACCCTCAACACCATGCGCATCCGCCAGCAGGTGAACCGCAACGCTGTGCCCACCATCATCAAGGACCTGGCGGCCCATGCTGTCAAAGTGGAGGTCTACCAACGTGTCTACCGCATCAATTGGTTCAACGGCAAGCTGCGCCTCTTCCCGCATGAGAAGCTCACGGTCACCTACTTCGTGGGCCGCGAGACGCAGGACATGATGGCCAGCTACATGTTCCGCGAGGGCGACAAGGTACCCTACGTCATCCACATCCCAGGCTTCCGCGGCTTCCTGACACCACGCTTCGTCACCGACCCTCTCAAATGGCGTAGCCACACCATTGTGGACCTCAACGTGCACGCCATAGAGCGCGTGGAGTTGAGCATCCCCGACATGCCGGAGGAGAATTTCGCCATCCAACGCGAGGGCGACGGCTTCTACATGCAACTGGCCGACAACCGCCGCGCCCCGGGCTTCGACACGGCTCGTGTGGCCCAGATGCTCTCCTCGTTCACATGGCTCAACTTCGACGAGTTCGCCGCCATCGTACCCAACAGCTTCGCCGACAGCTGCGTCACCGGTACCCCGCGCACCATCCTGCACATCACCGACACCGCCGGACACACCACCGAGATGCGCACCTACATCAAATATACCAACCCCGAAGACATCCTCAACATGCCCGATCCGGATATGTATGAGACCTTCGACCTGGACCGCCTCTATGCCATCATCAACAACCGCGACACGGTGCTGATACAATACTTCAACTTCGACAACATACTGCAGCCCGCCAGCTACTTCCTCGGGCAGGACAAACAACCGATAGCCAAATGAAGCCGCTGATTCTTATCTCCAACGACGACGGAGTCAACGCCAAAGGGCTACGGAGGCTCAGCGAGGTAGCTCTGGAGTTTGGCGATGTGGTAGTCATGTCGACCGAGCGCAACGCCTCAGGTCAGAGCCACAGCATCACCACCACACGTCCCCTGCGTGCTTACGAGGTAAGAAAGGCCGAGGGCCTCAATGTTTACTGCTGCGACGGCACACCAGCCGACTGCATCAAGCTGGCCACCGAGCACTTCTGCCCTCGAAAACCCGACCTGGTGCTCTGCGGCATCAACCACGGCAGCAACTCCTCCATCAACGTGCACTACAGCGGCACCCTGGGCGCCGTCCTTGAGGCCTCGCTCCTCGGCATCACCGCCATAGGCTTCTCGCTGCTCAGCCACAACCCTGAAGCCGACTTTGAGCCAGGCATACCCTTCATCCGCCACATCATCGGCGAAGTGCTGCAACACGGCCTGCCGAAAGGTACGACCCTCAACGTCAACATCCCCCGCACCGAAGCCGGCGGCATCCAAGGTATACGCATCTGCCATGAAGCCCGCTCAAGCTGGAGCGACAGCTTCGAGAAGCGCATCGATCCCAAAGGACAGCCCTATTGGTGGCTCACCGGCAAGTTTGTCTGCGACAATCCGCCCGAAAGCAGCGATGAATGGGCCCTGTCTCACAACTATATCTCCGTCGTGCCGGTACGTATCGACATGACAGACTATAACGCTATCGACCAACTACAAAACCTGACGCAAATATGAAAAAGTTCTTCTCACAAGACACCGTATGGGTGGGCCTTGTTGTAGGCCTCGGCTCGCTGCTGCTCAGCGGCCTGATTGTCACCGCGGTGTTCATGGCGACAGGTCTCTCCTGGGAGGAACACGCCCGCTGGTTCGGCATCAGTTTCATACCCCTGCTGCTCATCCTCCGCACCTACGCCAAGCGCAAGGAGCAGCTCACCGTCACCCGCACCCTCATCACCGTGCTCTTCGTCACCTTCCTGGCCTTCATGGTCTTCTTGATCAAGAACCACTTGCTCATCGCCAAATGAAATACTACATCATAGCAGGCGAGGCTTCAGGCGACCTCCACGGCGCCAACCTCATGCGGGCCCTCCGTGAACAGGACCCGCAGGCTGAGTTCCGTTTCTGGGGTGGCGACGATATGGCGGCCATAGGAGGCACCCCCGTGCGCCACATCCGCGACCTCGCCATCATGGGCTTTATCGAAGTGGTGATGCACCTGCGTACCGTCTTGGGCAACATCAGCTTCTGCAAGCGCGACATCCTGCAGTACCATCCCGACGTGATCATCGGCGTCGACTATCCGGGTTTCAACCTCAAAATCGAAGCCTGGGCCCACGAACAGGGCTTCAAAACCGTACACTATATCTCGCCCAACCTCTGGGCTTGGAAGAAAGGCCGCATCAACGGCATGCGACGCTCGCTCAAACTGTTGTGCTACATCCTGCCCTTCGAGCAACGCTTCTTCGCCGAGAACGACATGCCGCAGGCCCTCTATGTAGGCCACCCTCTCCTCGACGCTGTCAAGGACAACCTCTTCGAACCCGCCATTCACGATAAGCGCCATGTGATTGCCCTGCTGCCCGGCAGCCGCCGCCAAGAGCTCAAGGAGAGTCTACCCAAGATGGTGGAGCTGGCCCGCCGGCGTCCAACCTATCGCTATGTAGTGGCCGGCATGAGCCTCATCGGACACGAACTCTACGACAAACTCATACCCGCCGACAGCGGCATCGAGGTGCTCTACGACCAGACCTATACCCTACTCAGCTCGGCCTATGCCGCTGTGGTCTGTTCCGGCACCGCCACCCTCGAGACGGCCCTCTTCAACGTGCCCCAGGTGGTCTGCTACAGCGGCAACCCCATCTCCTACCTCATCGCCCGTGCTGTGGTGGGCCGCCGCATCAAATACATCTCGCTGGTCAATCTCATTGCCGACAGCACCATCGTCACCGAACTCATCCAGAACGACTTCAATCCCGACCGGTTAGAGTACGAATTCTACCGCATCACCAAAGACACCGAGAACCGCCAGCGGATGCTCGACGAATACGCCACCATGCGCACCCTTCTCGGCAACGGCGGTGCCTCTAAACGCACGGCCGAAGCCATCTATAACTTAACATTGAACACTGAACACCGAACACTTTGAAACGCCTGCTGCCCATACTCTTGCTGCTGATTGTCAGCCTTTCCGCCTCTGCCGAACGGGTGCGGGTGCGGCTCTACTCCACCAACGACATCACCACGCTCAACGTCTCCTTCGACCTCGGAGCCTACAACCTTTATGCCGACGGCGACAACCTACTGGAAGACCTGGTCGGCGAAGGACGCTCGGTACTGGTCCGTGTCGAAGGAAACAAGCTGCACGTCAGCGTCAACGACGACGATTACGGCAGCTACAGCACCCTCCGCCTCGAAGCCACCGACACCGCCTGCATCCTCTGCATCAACCCGCAAGGCTGCAAACAGCGCACCTATGAGGGCAACCTCGACATCACCCTCCTCAAAAACGGCAAAATGCAGCTGGTCAACGACGTCGAGTTCGAGACCTATATCGCCGGCGTCGTGCAAAGCGAAATCTACGGCACCCAGACAGATATCTTCCGCATCCAGGCCATCATCAGCCGTACCTGGGCCCTGCGCAACCTCAAAAAACATGCCGCCGACGGCTACAACTTCTGCGACAACGTGCATTGCCAGGCCTACCAGAACCGCTGCATCAGGCCCGACATCATGATTGGCGCTATCCAGAGTAGCGGCGAGACCATCGTCGACTCGGCCGGCAACCTCATCGAAACACCCTTCCACTCCAACTCGGGCGGCCAGACCGCCAACTCCGAGGATGTCTGGAAAGCCGCCCTACCCTACCTCCGATCTGTGCCCGACACCTTCTCCTACCGTATGCGCCAGAGCGATTGGGTGCGCACCATCAGCCTCGACCGCTGGCTCAACTACTTCAAGACCAAGCACAAGATAGACATCACCGACAGCGCCCTGCTCGACTCCCTGACGCACTTCACCCAGGAAACCCGCAAAGCCCGCCTGTTGGGAATACCCCTCACGCGTGTGCGCACCGACTTCCAACTCAAGTCCACCTTCTTCTCCGTCAGCGTCGACAGCGCCAGCATGTCCGTCATCCTCCACGGCCACGGCTACGGCCATGGTGTGGGCCTCAGCCAGGAAGGCACCATCCGCATGGTCTCCCTCGGCTACTCCTACGACAGTATCCTCTTCCACTACTACACCGGCGCCGTCCTCCACCACGACCCCACGGCCAACCACAGCTACATGGAGAACTACACCAAGCAGCTGGCTCGCATCATCGAGGAAGACAAGAACAAGCAGACCCAGACACATTCCAAGAAGGACGACTGGCTCGGCCGACTCTTCCGCCTGCGCGACCGCGAGGAGCGCGAAGAGGTGTACATCGAATCCGAACAAGACAACGAAAAAGATTGGCAATATGAATGGTAAGAAACTATTACTCCTGTTAGTCAGCAGCATGCTGTTATGTGGAGCACAGGCGCAGGTCAAATGGCACACCATCGAGGAAGCCTCCACCGCCAAGATAGGTGAAAAGATTTATTTCGTCGACTTCTACACCCTGTGGTGCGGCTACTGCAAGAAGATGGACCGCGAAACCTTCAGCGACCCCACCGTGGCAAAAATCCTCAACAAATACTACTACCCTGTCAAGTTCAACGCCGAGGGTGACAACACCTTCACTTGGGCCGGACAGACCTACCGTCCCGCCACCGCCGGCCGCAGCCGTGCACACGAGTTTGCCCGTGGGGTGACCGGCTACCCCACCTTCGTGCTCTACTCCGCCAACGGCACCCTCCTGCAGGCCATCCCGGGCTACTACCCCGCCGCCGAGTTCGTCGTCGTCCTCTGGTACTTCGCCAATGGCGACTACGAGCGCTACCCCTACGAGCGCTACCGCCAGATATTCGACTCCGAGATACGCCCCGACATGGAGAAAAAACTTAAATAACCGCACCTATGGGACTGTTCAGCAAGAAGAGCGAGGACCGCGCCACCCTTGACAGCGGCCTCAGTAAAACCAAAGAGAGCTTTTTCCAGAAACTCACCAAGAGCATCCTCGGTAAAAGCACCGTCGACGACGACGTGCTCGACAACCTCGAGGAAACCCTCATCACCAGCGATGTGGGCGTCGAGACCACCCTCAAGGTCATCGACCACCTGCAGGCTCGCATACGGCGCGACAAATACATCTCCACCTCCGAACTCAACGCCATCCTCCGCGCCGAGATAGCGCAACTCCTCCGCCAACCCGCCAACAACTTCCCCGCCTCCTTCGACGCCCCGCTGCCCTCCACCCCCTACGTCATCCTCGTGGTAGGTGTCAACGGCGTAGGCAAAACCACCACCATCGCCAAGCTGGCCTACCGCTACAAGCAGGCAGGCCGCAGCGTCGTCCTCGGAGCCGCCGATACTTTCCGCGCCGCCGCCGTCGAGCAACTCTGTCTCTGGGCCGACCGCGTCGGAGTGCCCATCGTCCAGCAAGGCATGGGCGCCGACCCCGCCAGCGTGGCCTACGACACCCTGCAATCGGCCCTGGCCAAGCAGGCCGACGTGGTCATCATCGACACCGCCGGACGCCTCCACAACAAGGTAGGCCTCATGAACGAGCTCACCAAGATACGCAAAGTCATGCAGAAACTCGTGCCCGACGCGCCCCACGAGGTGCTACTCGTCCTCGATGCCTCCACCGGCCAGAATGCCGTCGAGCAGGCACGGCAGTTCACCCAAGCCACCGACGTCAACGCCCTGGCCCTCACCAAACTTGACGGCACCGCCAAGGGCGGCGTCATCATCGGCATCAGCGACCAATTCCACGTCCCCGTCCGCTACATAGGCCTCGGCGAGAAAATGACCGACCTCCAGCTCTTCGACCCCGACGAATTCGTAGACTCCCTGTTCGAATGAAAATCAACATCATCACCCTCGGCTGCTCGAAAAACACCGTTGACAGCGAGAACCTGGCCGGACAACTGAAGGCTCAAGGCCACACCGTATACTTCGACCGGCAGCGTAACGACTGCGATACCGTAATCGTCAACACCTGCGGCTTCATCGGCGACGCCAAAGAAGAAAGCATCAATACCATCCTGCAGCAAACCCGGCATAAAGGCAAGCGGATTATCGTCTGCGGCTGCCTCGTGGAACGTTACAAGGAACAGCTTCGGAAAGAAATACCCGAAGTGGATGCCTGGTACGGCGTACACGAATGGGAAGCAATCGCCAATGACCTCAAGGACTCCGAGAATCTCAAGGAGCCTGAAGACCTGAAAGCCCGCCCCCTCTCCACTCCCACCCACTACGCCTACCTCAAAATCGCCGAAGGCTGCAACCGCAGCTGCTCCTACTGCGCCATCCCCCTCATCCGCGGAACTCACAAATCCCGCCCCATCGACGACATCGTCAGCGAAGCCTGGGCACTTGTCCAGAGCGGTGTAAAAGAGCTCATCGTCATCAGCCAGGACACCACCTGGTATGGCCTCGACCTCTATCACAGGCGCGCGCTAGGCGAGCTCCTCAACCGGCTGGCCGAGGAAAGCGGCGCCCCCTGGATACGGCTGCACTACACCTACCCCTCCTCCTTCCCTGAGGACGCCATCGACGCCATCGTCCGCCACCCCAATATCTGCAACTACATCGACATCCCCCTTCAGCATATCAACAGCCGCATACTCAGCTCCATGCAGCGCGGCATCGACCGTGAGGGCACCCTGCGCCTGCTCGACACCTTCCGTGCCAAACTGCCCGACGCAGCCATCCGAACCACCCTCATCGTAGGTTACCCGGGCGAGACCGAGGCCGACTTCCAGGAACTCTGCGACTTCGTGCGCACCGCCCGTTTCGACCGCATGGGTTGCTTCGCCTACTCGCCCGAGGAAGGCACTCCCGCCGAGCGCCTCGGCGACCCTGTGCCCGACGAAGTCAAGCAGCAGCGCGTCAGCGACCTGATGGCCATCCAGGAGCAGATATCACTTGAGAAGAACCAAGCCCGTGTAGGCAAAGTGTACCGTTGCCTCGTCGACCGCATCGAAGACGAATACATTGTGGCACGCACCGAATACGACAGCCCCGAAGTGGACGACGAAGTACTAATCCCCGCCTCCAGGGTCGCCTGCACGCCCCGTCCAGGCGACTTTGTCGATGCCTGCATCACCGACGCCACCGAGCACGACCTCATGGGCCGTCTCGTCACTCCCGCTTGATTCCATTAGCACCACTTCTCGTTCCACATATACCCTACCGCGGTCCCCAGCTTCCCGCTGAAACCGCTAAGATAACCAGCCGTTTGCTTTGCCATAACGGAATACTTATTATTAATTTTCCACTTGTCATGACGTTATTTCCTCCATATTATTGCCTACTTGAGTATATTTTGATAAGGAGAGGATAAAACGAGGAGTAGGAGTTGAGTAAGAGGTAGTAGGTCGGAAATATTGGTTTACACCCGCTTAGTACTGACCAAAATCAGGGTAAAACGTCCCTTTCGGCCAAAAATCTATCCCCCCAAAAAAGGAGAAGTAGAAGGTCATCTCACAGATGACATCTGTCTTCTGGCAAGAAAACAGCTTGCGGTAGTTGCCGGAAGAGCACATACAAATATTTTTTCGCGGAGGAGGCTCGGTGTCGTTTTTTTTCGTATCTTTGCAATCGGTTTTGGTCGCCCAAAGAGGGCGCCAAGAGGGAATCAGGTGCGAAACCTGAGCAGTCCCGCTGCTGTGAGTCTCAACGATTTACGCCATCCATAAAGCCACTGTATGCCGCCACAGGTATGCGGGAAGGAGGACGGCGGGAGACGAGCCAGAAGACCTGCCAAAGCCGAAAAACATTCAAGCCCTCGAGGAAAGGACCGAAAATGAGCAACGTATTGTATCGTATTGTATCGTTTATCGCCGACGGCAGCCCCCGTGCTTCCGTTCCAAAGCTCCATTACCCTCCCTCCTCGTGGGCTTTCTTGTTTTGCCTATTTTTCAATTCTCAATTCTCAATTTTCAATTCCCTCTGGGCTCAGGACACGGTGAGACGGCTCGATGAGGTGGAGGTGAGGGCCCAGCGCGTCCCCGTGACCACGCGCACTGTGGCGCCCACCCAGGTGATGGATGCCATTAAGATAGAACAACAAGGGGCCTTGCAGCTGAGCGACGCCGTGAAGCAGATGGCGGGCGTGGTGCTGAAGGACTACGGCGGCGTGGGCGGCATGAAGACCGTCTCGGCCCGCGGCCTGGGCAGTCAATTCTCGACCGTCACTATCGACGGCGTGGCGGTGGACAACTCGCAGAACGGACAGGTGGACCTGGGACGCTTCCTGACGGGCAACGCAGCCTACGTGAGCCTCAGCCAAGGACAGGTGCAGCAACCCCTACTATCGGCCCGCGCATACGCCGCCGGCAATGTGCTCAACCTCGAGACTGCCGAGCCGCAGTTCCACTACGGCGAGAGCATCAACCTCAAGCTGGGCATGGAGCTGGGCTCGTTCGGTCTGATGAATCCCACGGCCCGCTGGGAGCAGAAGTGGGGCAAACGGCTGCGCACGAGCCTCTGGTCCAGTTTCCTCAAGAGTGACGGCAACTACCCGTTCACCCTCTACGGGCAAAAGGCAATACGCCAACACTCGGCGATGCGTATGTTCATCACCGACGGCGATCTGTTCTACACCTTCGCCAAGGACAACACCCTAACGGCCAAGGTGCACTATATGCGCGGTATGCACGAACTGCCGGGCGAGGTGGTGCTCTACAACCCCCTCTCGGCCCAAAGCACCCACGAGGAAGCACTCTTCGCACAGGTGAAGTGGAAAGTGGAACGAGAGAAGTGGAAATGGCAACTGCTGGGCAAGGTACAGCGCTCCTACGACCAATACGAGGACAGCGCGGCCCTGGGCTACCGCAACAATTATATGGAGAACCACTATCTGCAGCATGAAGGCTACCTGAGCGGCAGCAGTGTGTGGAGCCCGCTGGGATGGCTGGAACTGAGCGCGTCGACCGATGGCGACCTGAGCCATCTGCAGAGCAACCTGGCCTACCGCAACGATGTGTTGCGGAGCAGTCTGATGGCAGTGGCTGCGGCACGACTGCACAGCAAGCATTGGGAGGCCAACGCCCATCTGCTGGGCACAGCGGTGACCGACCGAGTGAACGACCTGGACACCACCCCCACCTACCGCTGCCTCTCGCCCTACGCGGCCCTGATGTGGTCGCCCAACCTGCACCTCACCCTGCGCTACTTTTACAAGGAGACCTACCGCGTGCCCAACTTCAGCGAGCTCTACTTCTTCCTCTCCACCCCCCGCAACCTGCGTCCCGAACAGGCTCACCAACACAATATCGGCATCAGCTGGGTAACCAACCACCTGACCGCCACGGTGGACGGATACTTCAACCGCGTAGTGGACAAGATTGTGGCCAAGCCCGGCTACAATATGTACTATTGGACAATGGAGAACCTAGGGCTGGTGCACATCCTCGGCGTGGACGCCACGGGCAGTGGGCAGTGGACAGTGGGCAGTGGGCAGGTTTTCAGTTTTCAGTTGAACTATAGCTTTGCCCATGCGGTGGATATGAGCGACCCAACCGACGAGAAGACCTACGGACACCAGATACGCTACACGCCGCGCCACTCGGGCGGCGGAAACCTGCGGTGGGAGAACCGCTGGGTCAACCTCGGCGCTACCGCCATGGTGGTAGGCCACCGCTACACCTATGCACAGAACAACGTCAGCACCCGCCTGCCCGCCTACTGCGACCTGGGACTCAGTGCCGACCGCAGCTTCGAGCTCGGCAAAGGTACTTTCCGCGTGCGGGTCCAGGTGCTCAACCTGCTCGACACACAATACGAGGTGGTAAAGGACTATCCCATGATGGGCCGCAACTACCGCCTGGCAATAACCTATGCGTTTTAAAACAACAAATCCCATGAAAACTTTCACTTTCCACTTTTCACTTTTCACTATAGCTTCTTTGCTGCTCATCGCCTGCGAGAAGCCAGAAACCGAGACACCCACCACCAGCACCGTGGAGACCTCTTCCATGCACGCCATCGTGCTCAACGAAGGCCCGCAGGGCAACAACGCCTCGCTCTCGTGGCTCGACCTGGATGCCGGCACGCTGGAGAACGATTGGTTTGCCCACTGCAACAACCGCCCCCTCGGCAATATTGCCCAGGACCTGATTGTCTATGGTTCGAAAGCCTACGTCACCGTCTGGAAGTCGGGCACCTTGGAGGTGATAGACAAAGTCACCGGCGTATCGCAGCAGGTGAACCTCGGCAACCGCGGCCCGCGCTACATGGCGGCCGATGGAGGTAAACTTTTCATCACCTGCTACAACCCCGCCAGCATCATCCGCATCGACACCGCCACCCTACAGATTGAGGCCACCTGCCCGCTGGGCGGCTACAACCCCGAAGGCATCGCCATCGCCGCCGGCAAGCTGTTTGCTGTCAGTTCCTGGATTGGCGAACAGCAGAGCGAAATCACCTATGACGACAAGGTGTATGTGGTCGACCTTGCCACCTTCGCCAACCCCACCCCCGTCACCGTGGGCAGCAATCCGCAGCACATCGAGGCCGTAGACAGCAATACGCTCATCGTAAACTGCTGGGGTGCATGGAACATGAACACTGGCACCACCGAGGGCGAAGGGTCAGCTCTCATCGACGCCTCCACCTTGGCCGTCACCCAGACCGGCCAACCGCTGAGCCGCATGACGGTGGACCACGGCATGGTCTACGGCTGCATGTCCACTTACGATGCCTCCTGGCAGATGACCACCAGCTACTTCAAGCTCGACCCCGCCACCCTGACAGTCACTCCCCTGCTGACCTCCTGCGGCATCAACAATCCCTACTCCATCGGCGTGCACCCCGTCAGTGGCGACATCTATATCGGCACTGACGGCAACTACAGCACCAACGGAGACCTCTACTGCTTCAGCCCCGACGGGACCCAGCGGTGGAAGCGCGAAGTGGGCTTGCTGCCCTCGAAAATAGTGTTCTATTGAGCTACTTCTGCGTAGCGATATAATCAATCACATTCTTGCGGTCACGGCTGAAGGTGAGCACGTTGACGGCGTTATAGTAATTGGTAGGGTCGACACAGTAGGCATAGGCATACTTGAGGAAGTCGACTTGCGAATTGCTATAGTCGATGCTCTCGGCCAGACGCCCTATCTGCGCGGCGGTGAGGTTAGACGAGGCCACGATAACCTTGGCCAGCGCCAACCGGTCGCTGTCGAACGGCTGTCCCTTCATGCGTTGCAACATCCCTTGCAACTCCTCCTCAGTGACGGGCTTGTTCACCGAAGAGTCCAAGTCCACAGCCAATTCGAGCTTGGGCTTGAGACCCATGCGCTTCAGTTCTTCGCGGGCCATGCGGCGATCCTCCACGTATGACTCGGCGCGGTTGTAGGAGGGCGTGTAGAGCATCAGCTGCTCCAGACGCTGGTCATAGGTCACATTCACTATCACATTGGGCTCGCCCGGACGCAGGTTTATCACCGCAGCCTTGGCCGCAGGGCGCTTGAGGATGACCACCACTTCGTGCGATTGGTCGCTGATGTCGCTCACCATCACACGGCTCTGTGGCATGCGGTTCACCTGGTCGCCGTCGACAAAGACGGTGAAGGTCTCGCCATGCTGAGACTCAAAGCTGGCCGTGTAGCGCGTTGCCGGCGGCAACTGCGGAGTCTGAGCCATGCAAGGTGAAATGCAAAATGTGAAAACCAGGCTCACAATAATCAATAACCTATAACCAGTAACCATTTTCATAATATCTTTCTCAGTTTATGGTCGCGGAAATACATCGTGTCTATCGAGCGCCCGTCCTCGCCGCGTAGGGCTTTGGCGAACTCGTCGAAGGTGCGGTGCTCCATGTAGACAAGGTTGTACACGTCGCCCACATTGTCGATAAAATGGGCGTCGCTGTCGGTGATGAAATTGAAGCGCTTGAGGTAGGCGAACTTCTTCAGTATCTCATCCTTGGTGATGCGGAAGTTAATCTCCAGCCCGTCGGCACGCAGGTCGGGTGGCACGAAGCCCAGCTGGCTCATCAGCGAGGTGGTGCCCTTGTTGATATGCGCCGGTACGAAGAGGCCGCCTATGGCGTGCACCGCGTCGTAGATGCCGTCGATGTCCACATCGATGGCGTTGAGCAGGTGGTACTCCTCCTCGCCAACAATCTCATCGTTCTCGTCAACAATCAGCTGGTAGCCGAAACGCTCCTCGTCGTTGGGGATGGGAGGCAGGTGCGCGTCGAGGAACTCCTGGAAGGCATCCAGCTGCTCGTCGTTGGCGAAGTAGCAGAGGCAGTGCGTCTCCTCCTGCGAGGTCACCTCCACGCCGCCCAGCACGAACAGACCCTTCTCCCTGCCCACCTTCTGCGTCACCTTCACCTGGCGCGTCGTATTGTGGTCGCTAATGGCAATCATGTCCAGGCCACGCGCAAGGGCACGGTCGACGATGGCCGTGGGCGACATTTCCAAGTCGCCACACGGCGAAAGCACCGTGTGGATGTGCAAGTCGGCTTTGAAGGGAGTTACCATAGCGATTGGCAGGTAGCGGATAGCCGGTAGTAGGTCAAAAAAAACCGCTACCTGCTACCCACTAACAGCTCAATTACACATTCAACAACTGATAAATCTTACCGACCGTCTCGTAGGTCTGCATGTCGGTGCTGAGGAAGGGGATGCCCTCCTCGTTGCTCTGCTCCACCGTGTCGTCGCTGGCGGTGAGGCCTTTGACGAGAATGACGCAGGCCAGCTCCTTCAGCGAGGCAATGGCCATCACATTCTTATGGGTCTGCAGGGTCACCCACACATTGCCCATTTCGGCGTTGCCCATCACGTCGCTCAGCAGGTCGCTGACATAGCAGCCGTCGATATCGCGGTCGAGACCGTTCTCGCCACTCAGCACTTTGAGGTTCAGTTTCTCAACAAGTTCTCTGACTTTCATATTTCAAAAACTTTTTTTATTTATTATTCGGCGCGGAAGGAAGGCAGGTCGGCCTCAGTGAAGTGCATCACGTAGTAGGCTTTGGCACAGACATCTTCCTCGGTCATGCGGACATAGACGTTGGCGCTCTTTTCGAAGAGTTCGGGAGCGCGGTTAGCGTCGTCGATGATGAGGAGGCTCATGATAATCTCAGCGGTCATGTCGTAGAGGCGGCGTGCCAGGAAGTCGTGCACTTCTTGATTGCCCTGTTCCTTGACGTAGTTAACGGCCTTCTCGTAGAGGTCGATGAGCGGAGCCACATGGGCCTTGAGGGCACCGTCGGGCGTGGTGCCCATCATGTCGCGGATAACCTGCAGGTAGGTACCGTTGGTGACGTAGCGGATGGCGGCGACAACCTGCAGCTGAGTGGTGCCTTCGTAGATGGAGAAGATGCGGGCGTCACGGTAGAGGCGCTGACTTTTGTACTCCATAATGAAACCCGAGCCGCCGTGGATGCTGATGGCATCGTAGGCGTTCTGGCTGGCGTACTCGCTATTCATACCCTTAGCCAGAGGAGTAAAGGCATCGGCGAGCTTGGAATAC
>JAEEGL015326284.1_pt1 | contig 27338 bp, 21 predicted proteins | sample 9134231 | NCBI WGS metagenome assembly JAEEGL01 (sample SAMN16246548, study PRJNA631951) | gut metagenome | biome: gut microbiome; feature: rumen; material: fiber-attached | host: Bos | place: Iran: Karaj | collected 2018-10
CCCAACATCTTTGTAGAGGACGACGGATCGACCTATCTGATCTTCGGCTCTTACTGGACGGGGATCTATATGCGGAAGATCGATCCGGCGACCGGGCTCCTCGATCAAACGGATCTCACCCTTTGGCATCTTGCCGAGGGGAAGGGAGAGATGGAAGCGCCCTATCTGATCAAAAAAGACGGATCCTATTATCTCTTTGTGGCGATGGGGAACCTTTCCCGAAACGAGAGTTATCACTGGTGCGTCGGCAGGAGCGAAAGCCTGTTCGGTCCCTATCTTGACAAAAACGGGAAGCCGATGCTGCAGGGGAACGTCTCCGCGCTCACCGAGTATAAAAAAGGGATCGAAGGAGTCGGACACGCCCAGTGTTTTCTCGATGACGACGGGACCTGTTACATGGTGGCGGAGTATTGGAAGGACCGCTCCGATCCCGCCCGCAAGGTTGCGCTGCACATCAGCACGATCGTGTGGAACGGAGAGGGCTGGCCTGTCACCGCGCTGTCAAAAGATCTGCTCCGCGAGCTCGCGGGCAAAAAATAAAAATGAATCGGGAGGGAAATATCGGAATGGAACAAAGCGGACAAAGCCGGAGATTCCGACGGCTGAAAGGATTTACCGCCGGGCTCCTGTCGCTCTTTTTGCTGATCCCGCTCCTTCTCCTCGCCGTTTCCTGCGAACGGGGCCCGGCGGGGGAAACGACGGAGAGCGGGGACCCGGGCGGTGAGAGCGCGCCCGACACAACGACAGACCCGGGAGGGAAGGATATGCCTCTTCTTGAAGACGGTTTTGTATATCGGATTGAAGATCCCGCGTGGTTCGCCCTGGCGGGCGACGAGTTCGGCGCGGCGGAGAACGCGGAGGTCGTGACTCAGGCGACAAACGACGACCTCAATCAGCTCTGGCGCGTCCATGGAGCCGACGGCGGGGTCCTGCTGGAAAATCTGAGCGCAGGGCTCTATCTGACCGTCAAAGCGGACGCCAAAACGGAAGGAGCGCTTCTTTGCCTCGCTTCCCGCAACGAGAACCGCTCCCAGCTCTGGACGGTCACCGCCGCCGAGGGCAAGGAGAACGCCTTTTTCCTGCAAAACGCGATGACCGCCGGTTTCGCCTCGGACAAAGAGGCGGAACGGACGGGCCAGGCGGTCCAGAAGCTCGAGGGGGACGAGGCGACGGTCTGGACCTTCAAAAAAATGGCGGAGCCGGGGACGGAGTTCCCGCGCGTTCTGATCCTCTCGGGGGATTACCGCTCCGCTACCAGCACGCCCGAGGTGCGCAAGATAAACGGAGTCTACTATTCTTACAATATGACGGGGGCGATCACCATCAAGCGCTCTCCCGACCTGAAGCAGTGGTCCAAGGTCGGAACGCTCTTTGCGAACAGACCCTCGTGGCTCAAGGATGCGACGGGAGGCTCTGACTCGATCTGGGCGCCCGGCTGCTATCTGGTCGGCGATATGCTCCGCTGCTACTACGCCACCTCTTCCTCCGGTTCCCAGAATTCCGCGATCGGGATGGCGTATTCCGTGAACAACCATCCTTCCCTCGGGTGGAAGGACGGCGGAATGGTGATCTCCTCGAAAAAGGGCGATCTCTATAACTGCATCGACCCCAACATCTTTGTAGAGGACGACGGATCGACCTATCTGATCTTCGGCTCAAGTTGGACGGGGATCTATATGCGCAAGATCGATCCGAAGACCGGTCTCCTCGATGAAACGGAGCCCACGCTCTGGCATCTCGCGCAGTCCTCGGAAAAGATGGAGGCGCCCTATCTGATCAAAAAGGACGGATACTATTATCTCTTCCTCGCTATGGGATATCTGAACGACGAGGCGAAGGCGAAGACGATGCCCTATCGCTGGGCGGTCGGGCGGAGCGAGAGCCTGTTCGGTCCCTACGTCGACAAAAACGGCAAGCCGCTCCTCGAAGGCTGCACCTCCACGCTGACCGAGAACAAACCGGGGATCCAGGGGGTCGCGCACGCGCAGTGCTTCCTTGACGACGACGGCGTCTACTATCTGGTTTCGGAGTCCTGGGAGGACCGCAGCGTCTCGAAGACCCCGGTCGTCCTGCACATCAGCTCGATGGTCTGGAACGATCAGGGGTGGCCCGTCACCGCGCTGGCAAAAGACGTGCTCAAAGAGCTTGCCGGGAAGAAATGACCCGGAGAATAATATCAAAATGATTTTTTGAGGAGAAAACGATGAAAAAGACAGTTTTGCATGCGGACAGATATTTCGGCGGTACGCCGATCGACAAGCGCATCTTCGGCTCGTTTGCCGAACACATGGGACGTCTGGTCTACGGCGGGATGTATCAACCGGGCCAGGCCACGGCGGATGAAAACGGCTTCCGCGGCGACGTGATCGACCTTGTGAAGGAGCAGGGCGTGACGGCGCTGCGCTATCCGGGCGGCAACTTTGTGTCCGCTTACCGCTGGGAGGATACGGTGGGAGATCCCGCGACCCGTCCGGTCCGCACCGAACCCGCGTGGAAGAACATCGAGACCAATCAGTTCGGGCTCAACGAGTTCATGACCTGGTGCCGCAAGACGGGGATCGAGCCGATCATGGCGATCAACCTCGGCACCAGAGGGACCGACGCCGCGCGCGACCTGCTTGAGTACTGCAATATGCCGGTCGGGACCAAGTTTTCCGATTGGCGCGCCTCTCACGGCTTCAAGGAGCCGCACAACATCCGGATGTGGTGCCTCGGCAACGAGATGGACGGCGTTTGGCAGATCGGACACCGGTCCGCGTTCGAGTACGGATCTGCCGCCGTGCAGGCCGGCCGTCTGATGAAGCGGATCGACCCCACCCTCCAGCTTGTCGTCTGCGGCAGCGCCGGGATGGCCGTGCCTACCTTTGCCGCATGGGACGCGGAGGTCCTGGAGCAGAGCTACGATATCGCCGATTTCATCTCCGTTCATACCTACTTTGATAACCGCAATAAAACGCCCGAGGACTCCGCCGCTTTCCTCAGCGCGTCGAACAACCTTGACAAACAGATCAAGGCGATCATCGCGACCTGCGATTACGTCAAGGCGAAACTCCGCAAAAAGACGACCGTCAACCTCAGCGTGGACGAGTGGAACGTCGTTTACCGTCCGCACGGCAAGGTGCCGGATGTGGACTGGACGTTCGCCCCTCACCAGATCGAGGACGTTTACAACCTCGAGGACGCCCTCCTTGTCGCCTCCTGCCTGATGACCCTGATGCGTCACGCCGACCGCGTCAAGATCGCCTGCCAGGCGCAGCTCGTCAACGTGATCTCTCCGATCATGACCTCGGATAACAAAGCGTGGAGACAGACGATCTTCTATCCCTTTGCGGAGATGAGCCGCTTCGGCAGAGGCGAGATCCTTCCCCTCGTCTCCGACGGCGAGACCTATGAAGCGGGCGTTTACGGAACTTCTCCCGTCCTCGACGCGATCCTGACCGAGGATAAGGAGAACGGCACGCTCTCTCTCTTCGCGGTCAACCGTTCTCTCGACGAGGAAAACGAGATCACCCTGGATCTGCGGCAGTTTGAGGGCTATCGCGTCAAGCTCCATTCCGTCCTCAACAGCGAGGGGCTGCGCGACGTGAACACCGAGGAGGATCCCGACCGCGTCCGTCCCGAGGCCCGCGGAGACGCAAAGATCGAAGGCGGCGTCCTGACCGCGCATCTCGAAAAGCATTCCTTCAATACCATCGTTCTTTCCCGGAATTGAATACAGCGAAAAAGAAGAGGCGGACGCGAGCGTCCGCCTCTTCTTTTTTTATTTGCTCGCGAGGATCGCCGCGGAGAGGAGGACGGCGCAGTCGTCCCGTCGGAGCGGCTCGTTTTCCGCGAGGCTTCCGCCGCTCGGCAGAAGCATCCCGCAGGCGGCGGCGCAGTCAAGAGCCGCCGCTCTGTCGGAGACGGGGCCGCTTTCTCCCGCCGAGGCGGCGAGGGACGCGAGGCCGAAGACGCGCGCGCCGATCGCCGAGGCTTCCGCCCGGCTGATCGCGCCCATGGGGTCGAGGATCCGCTCGTTTTCCGCGCTCGGCTCGAGGAATCCGGCTAGCAGCGCCGTACAGACGGCTGGCAGATATTTCTGCGGGATATCGCCGCGGTCGTCAAAGACGGAGACGGCCTCTTTTTTATAGAGCGAGGTGTCGATCTTCGCGGCGTCGAGACAGCTTGCGACGAATTCCGCGCGCGAGACGGCGCGATCCGGCTCAAAGTAGAGCGTCCCGCCGACCGAAGCGGCCTGCATATATCCCTCGGCGCACGCGCTCACGGCGGCGCTCTCCTTGCCGGAGCCGGTCATGTCCGCAAGGGAGATGCCGGATTTGTTTTTCGCGATCCGGATGTTTACCGTCGCCAGTTTGCTGTAATTGCCGTACTCGTCGCAGACCACATAGGAAAAACTGTCCTTCCCGGTATAGTTTTTGTCCGGCGTGTAGCGGAAGTCGCCGCTTGCGGCGTCAAAGAGCTCCAGCGTCCCTTTGCCCGGCGCCTTGACGACGCGGTAGGTGAGTCTGTCGTTTTCCGGATCGCTCGCCGGGAGGTGCGAGGAAACGGCGACGTTCCGGAAGGTGGAGACGGAGGCGAGCGCTCCCTCCGGCGCCGAAACGGGCGCCTCGTTGATCCGGTCAAGGAAGACAAGAGAGCAGGTCAGATCGGCGAGAGCGTACTTCTCGGGGAGGGAGAAGGTGAAGTCCGAGGAGGTGACGGCGGCGTCCGCCGCGCGGAAGGTCAGATATTTCAGCATGCTTTGACGGATCGTCTGACCTTCTTTCAGCTTCGTTTCCCCGAGATAGAGGGCTCCGTCCTCGGCGGGCGGAAGAGAGGTCACGGTGAGGGAGGTGAAGTCGGCGAGCCCGACCGCCTGGGCAAAGTCGGTGGGGGTGAAGAGAATGTCGGAGCCGGAGAGTCCGGCCTTTACCATCACAAAGTTTCCTGCGAGGACGTCGAGCGCCGGAGAGAGGGTCGCCGCTTCGGCGGGGATCGCCGCCGGGATCAGGAGGACGGCGGCGAGCAAAAGAGTCAGAAGGCGTTTCATAAGGAGCTCCTTTTCGTTTTAGTTTGATCGTATCCATAGTTTATCCGCAAGGCGGGGAACTATGCGGAACGTCACGCAAAACGGCGAGCGGTCATAGAATGAAAACAGCGGGAAACGATCCCGCAAAAGGAGAAACTATGCAACGATACGCCAATGACGATCCGCGCACGCCGCTCGAGCGGATCCGGCAGACAGGCGGCGCCAGGGCGGGTCGGCGGTTCGTCCCGATGGAGGCGGCCGCGCCCGCGGCGGCGTCGCCGCAAAGCGGAGAGGCGGCTCCCGTCCTGCCTCGCGACTGTGTCCGCACGCCGTCGCTTGCCGCCGTATATTCGCCCGTTCAGCCCTTTGAAGGGATCTACACGCCTCAGGAGGCGCTCAGCGCGGGCACTCTGTTCGCCGGGCTCGATAAACCGTTTCGGGGAGGGATGAAAGGATGAATCTTGACGCTTCGGTCACCAAAAAAGGACTGCTGGAAGCTTTGCAGGCGGTCGATTTTGCCATGGTGGAAACGCAGCTTTATCTCGACGCTTATCCGGACAGCGCCGAGGCTCTGGAGTACTTTTACCGGATGCGGGACGAGAGCGACCGCCTGACGGCGGAATACGAAAAACGCTACGGCCCCGTCACCCCGATGGCAAACGAGGGGGAACGATGGAAATGGATCGACGGCCCGTGGCCGTGGGAAGCGGGAGGAAACTGATATGTGGATCTATATGAAAAAACTGCAATTTCCCGTCCGGATCAAAAACCCGAATCCGCGCTATGCCAAGATCATCATCTCGCAGGTCGGGGGACCCGACGGGGAACTGGGAGCCGCCACGCGCTATCTTCAGCAGCGGTATTCGATGCCCTATAACGAGATCATCGGGATCCTGACGGACGTGGGAACGGAAGAGCTCGCCCACATCGAGATGGTCTCGGCGATCCTGCACCAGCTGCTCCGCGGCGTGAGCGTCGAGGAAATCAAAAAAGGCGGGTTCGAGCCCTTCTTTACCGACCATACGACGGGCGTTTATCCGGCGGCCGCTTCCGGCACGCCCTTCTCCGCGCAGGCGATCGGCGTCAAGGGAGATCTCTTCGCCGATCTGACCGAGGATCTCGCGGCGGAGCAGAAAGCGCGCGTCACCTATGACAACATTCTGCGCCTCGTCGACGATCCCGACGTGCGGGAGCCGATCAAATTCCTGCGCGAGCGGGAGATCGTCCACTTCCAGCGCTTCGGCGACGCGATGCGCATCGCCCAGGACCGCGTAGACAGCAAGAATTTTTACGCGATCAATCCTTCGTTCGACTGAACGCCAGACAGATCTCCTCCGGCGGCTCCGCCTCCGGAGGAGATTTTTTATAAAAGCCTTGAAAAAGAGAGGGAGATCGTATAAAATAGAGACAGAAAAAGTCTAGGAGGAAGAACCATGGCCGCCTATCCCACGCCGCATATCAACGCCGCGCCCGAGGATTTTGCCGGGACGGTCCTGATGCCCGGCGATCCGCTCCGCTCCGAGTTTATCGCAAAGAATTTCCTGTCCGGCGCCCGCCTCGTCAACGATGTGCGGGGCGTGCGCGGCTATACGGGCGAGTGGAAGGGAAAGCGCGTGTCCGTGATGGCGAGCGGCATGGGGATGCCCTCGATCGGGATCTACAGCTGGGAGCTTTACAACGTTTTCGGCGTGCAGAACATCCTGCGCGTCGGCTCCGCCGGCTCGATGCAGCCGGACGTGAAGATCCGCGACATCGTGCTCGCTTCCGGCGCCTCCACCAATTCCGCTTACGCGGCCCAGTTCCGCCTTCCCGGGACTTTCGCACCCGTCGCGGACTTCCATACGCTCTGCACGGCAAAGGAAGAGGCGGACAAGCTCGGCGCCGTCGTCCACGTCGGAAACGTCCTCTCAAGCGACGTCTATTATTCCGACGATCCGGACGCTTCCTCCCGGTTTGCCGCTCTCGGCGTCCTCTGCGTGGAAATGGAAAGCGCCGCGCTCTATCTCAACGCGGCGAAGGCAAGGAAAAACGCCCTCGCCATCCTGACGGTCTCGGACGAGCTGTACAGCGGCCGCGCCACGACGGCGGAGGAACGGCAGACCTCCTTTACCGAAATGATGGAGATCGCGCTCAATACGGCGATCCGGCTCTGATTACCGGTTTCCGCCCGTTTTGCGAAGGCGGATACCGCATTTTGCGGTCATTCCTGTCTGCAAAAAAATTCATCTTTGGCGAAACTGCTCAAAAAAACGAAAAAAAACGGGAATTATCCACCTATTTTGTCACTTGCCAAAAACCGCCTTTCCGTGTTAAGATAAAGACGTGATATTTTTCTGTCGCGAGGTGCCGTTATGGAACTGATGGAAAAGCGCATAGCCGAACAGGGGCGCGTGCTTCCGGGCGATATTCTCAAAGTCGACAGTTTTCTCAACCATCAGATCGACGTCCCGCTGCTTTCCGCCGCGGGAGAGGAGTTCTATAACGCTTACCGCGAGTGTGGGGTGAACAAGATCCTGACGATCGAGGCTTCCGGCATCGGGATCGCCTGTCTTACCGCACGCTTTTTTCATTGTCCCGTGGTCTTTGCCAAAAAGACGGTCGGAAGGAACTCCGATGACGAGTGCTACACGACCCCCTGTGTTTCTTATACCAAGATGCGGACCTACGACATCTCCGTTTCCAAACGCTATCTGTCGCCGGAGGACCGGATCCTTCTGATCGACGATTTTCTCGCGGAAGGCAACGCTCTCGCCGCTCTGCTCGATCTTTCCAGGCAGGCGGGCGCGGAGGTGGTCGGCTGCGGCGTCGTGGTCGAGAAGGCCTATCAGCGCGGCGGCGAGAGGATCCGCGGTATGGGATACCGCGTGGAGGCTCTGGCCCGTATCCGCTCGATGGACCCCGAGACCGGCATCGTTTTCTGCCGCTGACGGTTTGCATGAGGGCGCGTCCCTCTGTGAATAAAATTTTATTTTTGAGGAGAGAAAAATGCTGAAAAAGGTACTTTCCGTTGTCCTTGCGCTGGCGACGCTGCTTACCCTTTGCGTCGCGTTTTCGTCCTGCGAAAAGAAGGGGAATGAAAACCTCAAGGTCGGTTTCATCTTCCTGCACGACGACACTTCCACCTATGACAAAAACTTCATGAACGGCGCAAATGAAGCGAAGAAGGCTCTCGGCCTGAAGGACGAGCAGGTCATCTTCAAGTATCCGATCGAAGAGGGCAAGGCTTGCTACGACGCCGCCGCCGACCTTGTCGATCAGGGCTGCAACATCGTCTTCGCCGACTCTTTCGGTCACGAGGAATGGATGATCAAGGCCGCAAAGGAATTCAAGGACGTCCAGTTCTGCCACGCCACCGGCGTGAAGGCCCACACCGAAAAGCTTGACAACTATCACAACGCGTTCGCTTCCATCTATGAGGGCAGATACCTCGCCGGCATCGCCGCAGGCATGAAGCTCAACGAGATGATCGCCGCCGGCAAGTTCAAAGCGGAAGAAGCAGTGATCGGTTACGTCGGCGCTTTCCCGTACGCGGAAGTCGTTTCCGGTTACACCTCCTTCTTCCTCGGCGCCCGTTCCGTTTGCCCGACCGCCACGATGATGGTCGACTTCACCAACTCCTGGTACAGCGTTGACGCGGAGCGCGACGTTGCCGAGACCCTCATCTCCAAAGGCGCGAAGCTGATCAGCCAGCACGCCGACTCGATGGGCGCTCCTTCCGTCTGCGAGAAGAACGGCGTTCCGAACGTCTTCTACAACGGCGATACCATGGCTACCTGCCCGAACACCTATCTGATCGCTTCCCGCATCAACTGGGCTCCTTACTTTGAGTACATGATCAACTGCGTCAAGGACGGCAAGAAGATCGACATCGACTGGACCGGCACGATCGCGACCGGCTCCGTTGTGGTCGAAGTCCTCAACGACAAGGTCGCCGCTCAGGGAACCAAGGAAGCGCTCGAAAAGGCTACCGCCGATCTCAAGGCCGGCAAGCTCCACGTTTTCGACACCAAGACCTTCACCGTTGACGGCAAGGAAGTTACCTCCTATCTTGCCGACGTTGACGATTTCGGCGACTTCAAGGGCGAGACCGAGGCGATCAAGGACGGTTACTTCCACGAGTCCGAGTACCGTTCCGCGCCTTACTTTGATCTCCGCATCGACGGGATCACCGACCTGAGCAAGAAATAAGCAGTTCTGTCCGGTTGAGGCGGAGCATTTCGCTCCGCCTCAACTTTCCGTTTTCTTTTGAAACGCGCTCTGACGGGACCGTCAGAGCGGATTTGAGAAAAAAACACAGGAGGACTCCTTCATGACCCGACCTGCGATCGAGCTGCGGGGGATCACCAAGACCTTCGGCAGTATCGTAGCCAATAAAAACATCGATCTCGACGTGCGTTACGGCGAGATCCTTTCGATCCTGGGAGAAAACGGCAGCGGCAAGACCACGCTGATGAATATGATTTCCGGGATCTATTTCCCGGACGCGGGACAGATCCTGATCGACGGTCATGAGGTGGTCATCCGCTCGCCGAAGGACGCGTTCGCGCACGGGATCGGGATGATCCATCAGCATTTCAAGCTGGTGGACGTTTTTTCCGCCGCGGAGAACATCGTGCTCGGGCACGAGGAAAAACGCTTCAACAAAAAAGCGATCGCCGCGGAGGTCCGGGAGATCTGCGAACTCTATGGTTTTGACGTGGATCCCGAGAAAAAGATCTACGAGATGAGCGTTTCGGAAAAACAGACGGTGGAGATCATCAAGGTCCTTTACCGCGGCGCCGACATCCTGATCCTTGACGAGCCGACCGCCGTCCTCACCCCGCAGGAAACGGAGAAGCTCTTTGCCGTCCTGCGCCGGATGCGCGACGCGGGGAAGGCGATCGTCATCATCACCCACAAGCTGCACGAGGTCCTCTCGCTTTCCGACCGGGTCTCCGTTCTCCGCAAAGGGGAGTACATCGGCACCGTAAAGACCGCCGAGACGGACGAGACCGCTTTGACCGAGATGATGGTCGGCAAAAAGGTTTCGCTGAATATCGAGAGGAACGACCCGAAGAGTCTGGAAAAACGTCTGGAGGTCAAGGACCTCACCTGCTTTGACCGCGAGGGAACGCAGGTCCTGAGCAATATCTCTTTTTCCGCGAACGGCGGAGAGATCCTCGGGATCGCGGGGATCGCGGGATCCGGGCAGCGGGAGCTGCTCGAGGCGATCGCCGGCCTTCAGAAATATCAAACGGGCGAGATCCTCTATTTCGATCCCGCAACGGGCGGGACCGAAAGTCTGAAGGATAAGACGCCGATGCAGATCCGCGAGCTCGGCGTGCGTCTCTCCTTTGTCCCGGAGGACCGGCTCGGGATGGGCCTGGTCGGGAACATGGATATCGTCGATAATATGATGCTCCGCAGCTATCGGGGAGGGAAGAGCGCTTTCCTCGACCGCAAAAAGCCGAAGGATCTGGCGGACGAGATCATCGAAGAACTGGAGGTCGCGACGCCGGGCGTGCATACGCAGGTGAGAAAACTCTCCGGCGGCAACGTGCAGAAGGTTCTCGTCGGGCGCGAGATCGCTGCCGCTCCCACCGTTTTTATGGCGGCGTATCCGGTCCGCGGCCTGGACATCAATTCCTCTTATATGATCTACAACCTTCTCAACAAGCAAAAAGAGAACGGCGTCGCCGTCATCTTTGTCGGGGAGGATCTGGACGTGTTGATCGAGCTCTGTGACCGTATCCTTGTGATCGGTTCCGGGCAGATCACGGGACTTGTGGACGCCCGCCGTGTCACAAAGGAAGAGATCGGACTTTTGATGACGCGCTCCGTCTCCTCCGACGGGGCGGCTCCCGAAAAGGAAGGTGAAAAGTGATGAAAGACGCGGCGGCTTTGCAGAAGCGCGAAAAGGGCGAGCCCCTGTTCCATATCACAAAGCGCGCGGAGATCGTATGGTGGAAAGCGTGGCTGATCCGTCTCGCCGCGATCGCCGCTTCGCTGATCGTCTGCGCGGTGATCTCCCTTCTTCTCGGAGATATCAATCCGTTCTCCTTCTTCGGCTCGATGCTCAACGGAGCCTTCGGTACGGCGCGGCGCTGCTGGAATCTTTTTTACGAGCTTGCGATCCTGCTCAGCATCTCTCTCGCCGTGACGCCGGCGTTCAAGATGCGCTTCTGGAACATCGGCGCGGAGGGACAGGCGCTGATCGGGGGACTCGCCACCGCGGCCTGTATGTATTATTTCGGCGGCAGGATCCCCACGCCGCTCCTGTTTGTCGTTATGATCGCGGCGAGCATCCTCGCCGGGATGATCTGGGCGGTGATCCCCGCGGTCTTCAAGGCGTTCTGGAACACCAATGAAACGCTCTTTACCCTCATGATGAACTACGTGGCGATCCAGCTTGTGACCTTTATGATCAACTTCTGGGTGACGAGCGGCTCCGGCACGCTTCCCCCCATGTCCGCTTACGCGCTGCCCACGATCGGCAACGCCTGGATCCTCAACATCCTCGTGGTCGCGCTCCTCACCGTTGCGGTCTATATCTATCTGCGCTTCAGCAAGCACGGATATGAGCTCTCCGTTGTCGGAGAGAGCGAGAACACCGCGCTTTACGTGGGCATCAACGTGAAAAAGGTCATCATCCGCACGATGCTCCTTTCAGGCGCGCTCTGCGGCGTGACCGGACTGCTTCTCGTCGGAGGGACCGACCACACCATCAGCACCTCCACGGTCGGGGGGCGCGGTTTTACCGCCATCATGGTTTCCTGGCTCGGGCGCTTCAATCCGCTTTTCATGGTCCTGACCTCTTTTCTGCTCGCCTTCCTCAAGGCGGGCGCCAACCAGGTCTCAAACGACTATAAGATGAACGGGTCCATCTCGGATATCATCACCGCCGTGATCCTGTTTTTCGTGATCGGCTGTGAGTTCTTTATCCAGTATCGGATCGCCTTCCGCAAACACGGAAAGGAGGAGAAGTAAATGCCTGCCTTTTTCTCTGAACTCATTGCAATCCTGTCGCGCGCGATCGCCAGCGGCATGCCGTTCCTTTACGGCTCTACGGGCGAGACGCTGACCGAAAAGAGCGGTCACCTCAACCTCGGGATCCCCGGCATCATGTGCGTGGGCGCTTCCTCCGGCTGTGTTGCCATCGCCGCTTACGCCGGATCCGTGGGAGGACTTGAAAACGGGAATCCCTTCCTCTGCCTTTTGCTTTCCGTTCTCGCTTCCGTTTCCGGCGGAGTCCTGATGGGATTGATCTACTGCTTTCTGACCGTGACCCTCCGCGCAAACCAGAACGTGACCGGTCTCGCCCTGACTACCTTCGGCACCGGGGTCTCCACCTATATGATCTCCAAGGTCGAGAACGCCGACTTTGTTCCCGCCAACAAGTTTTTCACGTATTCCGTCTGCAACGCCGTCGGGCATAACGCGTTTACCGACAGCTGGTTCGGCGAGCTCTTCCTCTCCTACGGGTTTATGATCTATCTTGCGATCATCATCGCCGTTATCGCCGCCTACGTGCTCAAAAAGACCCGCATCGGGCTCAACCTGCGCGCGGTCGGGGAGAACCCCGCCACGGCGGACGCTGCCGGCGTCAACGTCAGCCGTTATAAATACGTGTTCACCTGTATCGGGAGCGGGATCGCGGCGCTGGGCGGTCTCTGCTACATCATGGACAATCTCAACGGCAACTGGGAGTACAGTATCTCCGAGATCGGCTGGCTTTCCATCGCGCTCGTTATCTTCACCCTCTGGCGTCCCAATCTGGGCATCCTCGGCTCCGTCGTTTTCGGCGCGCTGCGCATCCTCGGCAATTCCAACTTCATCCGCGGCGTCGACAAATCCATTTTGCAGATGCTGCCCTACCTTGTGACGATCCTGGTCCTTGTTGTTGTCAGCATGCGCAACCGCAGGGAGAATCAGCCCCCTGCCCATCTCGGTCAGAATTATTTCCGGGAAGAACGCTGATATAGGCAAAAACGGCGCCCGGCGGCGCCGTTTGCCGTTTCTTGGTTCTGTTTTTCAACGGGTGTAACAACATAGAGAGCTTTTGAAAAGAGGTCGGATATGGTCATTGTGAAAGAGGCGAAGACAAAAGCGGAGCTCCGCAAATTCGTCGATTTTCCGAATCGGATGTACCGCGATGTTCCGCAGTATATCCCGGGGTTTTATTCCGACGATCTGCAGGATTGGGACCGGAAGAAGAATCCGGCGGCCGAATACTGCGACTGGAAGTGTTTTCTCGCCTATCGGGACGGCCGGATCGTCGGCAGGATCGCGGGGATCTGCAGCCATAGGGCGAATGAAAAGTGGCAGACGAACCGGATGCGCTTTTCCAACGTCGATTTTATCGACGATGAGGAGGTCGTTTCCGCGCTTTTTGCCGCGGTGGAGAATTATGCGAGGGAAATGGGATGCGACGAAGTCCACGGACCGCTCGGCTTCTCCGATCTCGACCGGGAGGGGATGCTCGTCGAGGGATTCGACCGGAAGGGGATGTTCATCACCTACTATAACCACCCCTATTATCCGCGCCGCCTTGAGCAGCTCGGCTATCGGAAGGACGTTGACTGGATCGAGTACCTCCTGCGCGTTCCGGACGAGTCGGGGATCGCGCAGATCCGGCGGCTCGCGGAACTGGTCAAACGGCGGTATCATCTGACGGAGGCTTCTCTCACCTCTAAAAAACAGTATCCCCGGTATATCGAAAAGATCTTCCGCCTTGTCAACGTAGCGTACGCCGGACTTTACGGGACGGTCGAACTGACCGAACGGCAGATCAAACGCTATGCAAAAAAATTCGCCCCTCTTGTGAACCCGAAACTGATGAGCATCGTCGAGAACGAAGAGGGCGAGGTGATCGCTTTCGGCATCACGGCGCCTTCGGTCGCCGACGCGCTCAAACGTTCGAACGGCCGGCTTTTCCCCTTCGGCTTTTTGCGCGTCCTGCACGCCTTCCGGGTGAACGACACGATCGATCTTTTTCTTGTGGCGGTCCATCCCGACTACCAGGGACGCGGGGTAAACGCCGTCCTGATCTCCCACGTCTGGGAGGGATGCCGGAAGGTGGGGATCGTGCAGGCGGAAAGCGGACCCCAGCTGGAGGAAAACACCAAGATCCTCGCACAGTGGAACGGTTTTGACAAAGAACAGCACAAACGCCGCCGCTGTTATCTGAAAAAACTCTGACGGTTTACCGGATTGGACGGGAAATGCCCTGACGGCGTTTCCCGTCCGTTCTCTTTTAAGCCGTTGCTGCAAGTTTTTCCAACAAAAATTCATAAATCAACGGAAATTCTCTTGACAAGCGGGTGGAGCGGGAATATAATGAATTATATTTTCGGGAAACTTTTATAACTCGGAGGGGATTATGTCTTACACAAAGGAAATTTTGGAGTCAGCGGAGCGGCAGTATGCCGATCAACCGGAGTTTTTGCAGGCGATGCGGGAGGTGCTGGAGTCGCTTGAACCCGTGATCGCGAAAAACGAAGAGCAGTACAAAAAGGAAGCGCTTCTGGAGCGTCTGATCGTTCCGGACCGCATTGTGATGTTCCGTGTCCCCTGGGTCGACGATCAGGGAAACGCGCGCGTCAACACCGGCTACCGTGTTCAGTTCAACAACGCGATCGGTCCGTACAAGGGCGGGCTCCGGCTGCATCCTTCCGTCAATCTCAGCGTGATCAAGTTCCTCGGTTTTGAGCAGATCTTCAAGAACTCTCTGACGGGGCTTCCGATCGGCGGCGGCAAGGGCGGTTCCGATTTTGATCCCAAGGGAAAATCCGACAGGGAAGTGATGGCGTTCTGCCAGAGCTTTATGGCGGAGCTCTATAAATACGTGGGCGCGGACCGCGACGTTCCCGCCGGCGATATCGGGACAGGCGCCCGGGAGATCGGGTATCTGTTCGGGATGTATAAAAAACTCAACGGCAATTTCGAGGGCGTTCTGACCGGCAAGGGTCTCACCTACGGCGGCTCGCTCGCCAGGAAAGAGGCGACCGGTTACGGGCTCCTCTATCTCACCGAGGAACTGCTGAAGACCCACGGACAGGATCTCGCCGGCAAGACGGTCGTTGTGTCCGGCGCCGGGAACGTGGCGATCTACGCGGTCGAAAAGGCGCAGCAGCTCGGCGCCAAGGTCGTTACCGTCAGCGATTCGAACGGCTGGGTCTATGATCCCGACGGGATCGATCTCGCCGCGCTGAAGGAGATCAAAGAGGTCAAGCGCGCGCGCATCAAAGAGTATCTTTCCTACCGTCCGAGCGCCGTTTATACGGAAGGCAAGGGCGTGTGGACCGTCAAGTGCGATGTTGCGCTCCCCTGCGCCACGCAGAACGAGCTGCTCCTCGACGACGCGAAGGCGCTGGTCGCAAACGGTGTGACCGCCGTCTGCGAAGGGGCGAATATGCCGACCTCCATCGAGGCGACCAAGTACCTGCAGGAAAACGGCGTTCTCTTTGTGCCCGGCAAGGCGGCGAACGCCGGCGGCGTTGCCACCTCCGCTCTTGAGATGTCCCAGAACAGCGAGCGTCTCTCCTGGAGCTTTGAGGAAGTCGACGCCAAGCTCAAGACCATCATGGTCGGCATCTTCCGCAACATCGACGCGGCGGCGAAGCGCTACGGGATGGACGGGAATTACGTTGCCGGCGCGAATATCGCGGGATTTGAAAAGGTTGCCAACGCGATGCTGGCGCAGGGAATTTGCTGAAAAACAAAGAACGGAAGGCTCCGGCCTTCCGTTTTTTTGTGTCAAAAGAGAGAGAGCCTGAGAAAATAGCGCGTCTTCCTATTGAAAAGCAAAGAAAAAAATAGTATACTGAACGTGACAGAAAATCAATCGGGAGGACAATGAATGAAACACGGTGTTTTTCGCTTTTTCGGACTTTTTCTCGCGGTGCTTTTGACCTTTCCTCTTCTTGCCGTTCCGGCGGCGCCTGCCGCTTTTGCGGCGGAGAAAGTCGTCTATCTGAAAAAAGGCGGAGCCGGGGAAAAAAACGGATCCTCTCCGGATAACGCTTTTTCCACTTTGACGGATGCCTACGCCGCTCTCGGAAACGCAGGCGGACGGATCGTCATCTGCGGCGCGTTCACGATCAACGGCCATTTTACCGAGCCGGTCCACGAAGGTGTCGTGACCGTGACCCAGAACTATAACGACGTTGACTACCGCAATATCGGCTCTGTGAACAACGGGGACGTCGGACGCCGCTGGATCCTCAACGGGCCGACGGTCTTTACCGATATCACCTTTACGACCGGCGCTGCCGAAAACGTTAATTCTTATATTCTTTTTATCGCCCAGAACAATCCGATCACCTTTGCGGAGGGCGTTTCCTGCGAAGGGTTCCAGAATACGATCATTTCGAAGAGTGTTGCGGTCCTCGGAGGACGTCAGAGCGGCGTTACACCTGCGGCGGATCGCGGGAACGACTCCCATATCACGATCAAGTCCGGCACCTTTATCGTCGTCGGGCTTAACCGCCAGATTACCAGCACCCACAGCGGCGTCGCGCACATCGAGATCGACGGCGGCAATATCGCCCGTTTCTACGGCGGCAACGTGAACAACGGGACCGGCGGCGGACTTGAGCTGACGGTCAACGGCGGGCGTTTTACCGGCGCGGTCGATTGCGCGGACAAGATCTCCGGCGCGGTCTCCGTTACGGTCAACGGCGGGGATTTCACACAGTGCCCCTCGATTACCGGCAACGCAAACGGCGTCCTCACCGTCGCCGACGGTGTGAAAGACGCGGTCAACGCGATCGCTTCCGGCTTTGCCGAGATCCACACCTCCTCCGGCGTTGTGCACAACCTTGTCGCCGAGGAAGCCTTCGGCGCCGCCACCTTCACCGATTCTCACGGCAACAGTATTCCGTACCGCTATTATTTTCCCGAGGGATATGATAAGAATGCCGATACCCTCTATCCCGTCTTCTTCTATTTCCACGGCAACGGCTCCCGCGGCAGCGACAATAAAAAGCAGCTTTCCGCCACCACCCACCTGATCGTGACCAAGGTCCTCAATTATACGGAAAAGGCGATCATCGTCGCGCCCCAGTGCCCGTCCTCGCCGGAGGAATGGACGGACCACGCCTGCTATCCCGGACATCAAAACTATGATCCGGAGACGACCCCGCTCAAGACCTATATGACGGCGGCGCTGGAACTCTATAACTTCTTCCTTGCAAACGAAAAGATCGATCCCGCACGGATCTATATCGCAGGCGCCTCCAACGGCGCCGGCGCGTGCTGGAATACCATCGTCCACTCGCCGAAGACGGTAGCCGCTGCCGCGATCTTCGCGGGGACGGGTCAGGTCGGCGGAGCGGAGAAGATCGCGGAGTATTATCTCAATACGCCGATCTGGACCTTCCACGGCGACGCGGACACGACCCTCGACGTGAACGGAACGCGCGGGATCGTCAACGCGGTCCTCGCGCTCGGCGGGACAAAGATGACCTATACCGAGATGCCGGGATACGGACACAACATCTGGGTCGACGCCGCCAACACCGTGGGGCTCCTTGACTGGATGTTCTCCCAGCGCCGCACCGACTCGGTCGGCGTTTTCCGCCTCGGAGACGAGTTTGCCGAAACACAAGAGGATCTTGCGTCGATGCGAGTCAACCCGGACCGTCCGATCCTTCTCAGCGCAAGTCTCTCGCTCCTTGACGAGATCGGACTCAATTATTATCTGTATTTACCGGAGACGCTTCTTGCGGACAGCGGAGCTTATCTCCTGTTTGACGGACCTAACGGCGAAAAACAGGTCCCGCTCACGGACGGGATCGTCAAGACCGACGGGAGCCGCAGATATTCGTATTTCCTCTACGCGAAGCAGCTGCAGGAGGAGGTGACGGTCCGGCTCTTTACCGGCGACGGCGAGCAGGCGGATCTTTATCTTAACGACGCGGCGGGAACCAAGGTAGGGAGCGAGGGGTATTTTTACAGCGTTGCCGACTATCTCGACTCGATCGCCGTCAGCGACGAGAGCAGCGAAATGAAAGCGCTTGCGGCCGCTCTCGAAGATTACGGACTCGCGGTAAAACGGCTTTTCGCCGCCCCCGGCGAGACCGTCCCTTCCGTTCAGACCGATCTGAGCGCGATCACGGCCGAGTCGACGTCGACTTATCGCCTTATCTCCTCCGGATCGCCGGAAGACGGTTTCACTTTGAGCGGTGCCACGCTTCTTCTGGAAAGCACGACCACGCTCCGTGTCTACTATTCTTCCGCGGGTCCGGTCAGCGTTACCCTGAACGGCGCTCCGGCGGAACCCCAGGCAAAGGGGAACGCTCGCTACATCAACGTGGCAGGGCTTAAACCGACGGATTTTGCCACCGCGCATACGATCCGCTTCGGCGATTACGAGATCGCCTGCTCGGCGCTTACCTATGCCTATTCCGTGCTTTCTTATTATCCCGAGAGCGATACGTCGGAGCAGGCGGCGACGCTCCGCGACGTGGCGCGCACGCTTGTCAGATATCATCAGACAGCCGTTGCCTATTTCCAGACGGTCGGGAACTGATAAAAAACGAAAGGGAAGGAGGAAACTTTTTTCGCTTTCGTTTCCCCCCGACAAGCATCCGCAAAAAAGAACGGAAGACTCCGGTCTTCCGTTTTTTTGCGGAAGAATGCGAAAAAACGTTTTTTCTCTTGAAAAAGAGCGGGAAAGCATTTATACTGGTGACAGGCAGAAAATTAAGTCACAGGAGAAGATCATGAAAAACAGAGTTTTGCGTTTTTTGAGTTTTCTTTTTTCAGCATCCCTTGTTTTCCCTCTTTTGACGTTCTCCTCTCCCGTATCTCTGGCGGCGGAGAAAGTCGTCTATCTGAAAAAGGACGGTGCGGGGGAAAAGAACGGATCCTCGGCTGACAGCGCTTTTTCCACTTTGACGGATGCTTACGCCGCGCTCGGAAACGAGGGGGGACGGATCGTCATCTGCGGCGAGTTTACGATCAACGACCACTTTACCGAGCCGGTCCACGAAGGGGTCGTGACCGTGACACAGAATTACAACGACGTCGATTATCGCAACCTCGGATCCGTCAACAACGGAGAAGCCGGCAAAAGATGGATCCTCAACGGACCGACGGTCTTTACCGATATTACCTTTGAAGCGACCGTTCCCGCGAGCGCAAAGTATAATTTCATCCTCTTTGTCGCGCAGGGCAATCCGATCACCTTTGCGGAGGGCGTCTCCTGCGAGAAATTCCCCAATACGCAGGTCGCCACAAGCGTTTCGATCGTCGGCGGCCGCCAGAACGGCGTCACACCGTCGGCGGACCGCGGCAACGATTCGCACATCACCGTCAAATCCGGTACGCTCATCGTCGTCGGACTTGACCGTCAGCTGGAGCGCACCCACAACGGCGTCGCCCACATTGAGATCGACGGCGGCACCTTCCCCTATTTTTACGGCGGTGACGTCAACAACGGCACGGGCGGCGGATTGGATCTTACGATCAACGGCGGCCGCTTTACCGGGAAGGTCGAGTGCGGGGACCGGATCTCCGGCGGCGTTTCCGTTACGGTCAACGGCGGGGACTTTTCCGATTGTCCCGCGATCGCCGGTTCCGCCTCCGGCGTTCTCACGGTCAGCGGGAGCGCGGAGAGCAGGGTGACGTCGATCGCAACGGGCTTCGGAGAGATGCGGACCTCCTCCGGCGTCCGGCACAATCTGGTCGCCGAGGAAGCCTTCGGTTCCGCTGTTTTCACCGATTCTCACGGCTCCCGGATCCCCTACCGCTATTACTTCCCGGAAGGGTATGACAAAAACGCGGATACCCGCTATCCCGTCTTCTTCTACCTGCACGGCAACGGTTCCCGCGGCAGCGACAACAAAAAGCAGCTCTCGACTTCCACGCACGCGATCGTGACAAAGGTCCTCAACTACGCCGAGGATGCGATCATTGTGGCGCCGCAGTGCCCTGCCGCTCCCGAGGAGTGGACGGCTCACGATTGCTATCCCGGAAACGCAAACTACGATCCGGAGTCCACCCCGCTCAAGACCTATATGACGGCGGCGCTGGAGCTCTTCAATTCGATCCTTGAAAACGAAAAGATCGATCCGACCCGCATCTACATCGCCGGCGCGTCGAACGGCGCGGGCGCCTGCTGGAACGCGGTCGCGCACTCTCCGAAGACGGTCGCCGCCGCTGTCATCTTCGCCGGGACGGGGCAAACGGGAGGCGCGGAGAAGATCGCGGAGTACTACCTGAATACTCCGATCTGGACCTTCCACGGCGACTCGGACACGACCCTTGACGTGAACGGAACGCGCGGGATCGTCAACGCGGTCCTCGCCCTCGGCGGTACAAAGATGACCTATACCGAGATGCCGGGCTACAACCACAATATCTGGACGGACGCGGCGAATACCGAGGGGCTCATTGAATGGATGTTCTCACAGAAGAGGACCGATTCCGTCGGCGTTTTCCGCCTTGGGGACGAAGCCGACAAGACGCACGCGGATCTGCTCTCTCTCCGCGCCGGTACTGATGAGACGAATCCTCCCGAGCCGCTTGAAACGACGTCGGTCACCGCTGAGCCTCCCGTTCAGGAGACCGAGCCCGCCTCCTCCGGACAAGAGACGTCGCCCGCCGGATCTCAGTCGGCTTCGGAAACGCGCGCTCCTGCGGATTCGCAGAAGGAAGGGGACAAGACGACGTCCCCTGCTCCCGCGGAGACGCAGCAAAACGCCGTAACGGACCCCACGGGATCCGGTGCGGCTTCCGATCGGAAGGGAACGCCCTGGTACCTTTGGGCGATCCTCGGAGGAGCGGTCGCGGCAGGCACCGCCGCAGCCGTTATTCTCCTCCATAAAAAACGGAAGTGAACTGAAAAAAAGAACCGGGCGCGCGGTTTTCCGTGCGCCCGGTATTTTCAGTTTGCGAAGAACCGCTCCAGAAACGCGGCGGTCTTGGGATTGTTCGGCTTTTTGAAGATCACGGACGGGACGTCGTCCTCGCAGATAACGCCGCCCTCCATGTAAACGACACGGGAGGAAACGTCGCGGGCGAACGCCATTTCGTGCGTGACGACGATCATGGTCAGCCCTTCGGACGCCAGCTGGCGCATAACGGTCAGCACCTCGCCGACCATCTGCGGGTCGAGGGCGCTTGTCGGCTCGTCAAAGAGCAGCATTTCGGGGGACATCGCAAGGGAGCGGGCGATCGCAACTCGCTGCTTCTGCCCGCCGGAGAGCTGAGCCGGTTTTGCGTTGATGAATTGCTCCATGCCCACCTTCCGCAGATAGGTCATGGCGATTTCTTTCGCTTCTTCTTTGGAGCGTTTCAGGACCTTGATCTGTCCGAGAGTGCAGTTTTCCAGCGCCGTCATATTGTTGAACAGGTTGAACTGCTGGAAGACCATTCCGACGCTGGCGCGGTATTTTTGGAGATCGTTCTCCTTTGAGGTAACGTCCACCCCGTGAAAGAGGATCTCGCCCGCCGTCGGGGTCTCGAGAAGATTGATGCAGCGGAGCATCGTGCTTTTTCCCGAGCCGGAGGCGCCGATCACGCTGACGACCTCGCCCTTTGAAACGGAGAGATTGATGTCGTCGAGAACGCGGTGATCACCGAACTGCTTCTGCAGATGCGAGATTTGGATGATCGGCTCAACTGACATAGTCCGGCTCCTCCTTTTCCACCTTGATCTCCGCCTCCGGATCGCTTTGCGAACCGAAGATGGTATAGCTGTCCTTGCCCGCAAGCTTCTTTTCCGCCAGCCGGAGCAGCCGCGTCACGCTGAAGGTGAGGATAAAGTAGATGATGCAGACGACAAGGTAGGTCTCAAACGTTTTGAAGGTCTCGCGCTTGATGATCCCGGCGAAATAGTAGAGCTCCGTGACGCCGATCACGTTCAGCACCGAGGTATCCTTGATGTTGATCACAAACTCGTTGCTGACCGAGGGGAGGATGTTGCGCATGACCTGCGGGATGATAACGGAGAGCATCGTCTGGCCGTGGCTCATCCCGATAGACGCCGCGCCCTCGAACTGTCCTTTGTCGATGGAGATGATCCCGCCGCGCACGATCTCCGCCATATAGGCGCCGGTATTGATCGAAACGATAAAGATCCCGGAGGGGATCAGGGGGAGCGTGTTGCCTCCCGTGGCAAACGCGTAGCCCCAGTAGATGACCATCGCCTGCACCATCATCGGCGTCCCGCGGAAGATCTCGACGTAGACGGAGATGATCCGGTTGAGGAGCTTGTGTAAGAAACGGACGACGGCGTTTTTGGAGTAAGGAGCGGTACGCAGGACGCCGGTCAGCATCCCGATGAGCAGCCCCGCCACCGTGCCGACGAGAGAGATCAGCATCGTCTCTCCGACTCCGCGGAGGAGCAGGGGGTATTTTTCCGTTATGATCTTCCAGACGTTCCCGAAAAAGCCTGGATCGCCGCTTTGCGCTTCCGAACCCTCCGCGGCGGCGGCGGGCAGAGCCGAAAGCGCGGCGAGCAGCAAGACGGCGCAGAAGAGAACGGCGAAAAACCGGAAAAAGCGTTTTGACTGATGATTCATAATCAAAGTTCCGTTCGAAAAAAAGGATGGGTCCGGCGCGCCGCGGCGCGCCGGACGACATTTCTTCTGTTTATTTTTTGTAGATCACAACGAGGTTGGAAGAATAGTAGACGTTGCTGAAGTCGACCTCTTTTGCACGCTCTTCGGTCGGGCTCATACCGGCGACGATGGCGTCGACCGTTCCGGCCTGGAGAGCGGGAAGCAGGGAATCCCATTCGATCGCGTAGACCTCCAGCGCCATTCCGAGCTTGTTTGCAACGTATTTTGCGATCTGGATATCGTAACCGTTCGCGTAGAGACCGGTCTTGCCTTCCCCGGAGATCGGCACGGCGCCGAAGGATCCGCCGGAAACGGTATCAGTCCAGTTGAAGGGCTCGTAAGCGCATTCCATCGCGACCTTCAGCGTTCCGTTGGTTGAGGCGGGCGTCTCGGACGAGAGCGAGAGGGAAGTCAGCGTCTGGCCCGCGCTCAGCTTGACCATCTCTTCCATCAGGGAAGCGCGCGTGTCCGCGCTGATCCCGGCGAGGATCGTGTTGATCTTTTCTTTGAGCTCGGATCCCTTTTTCACAGCGACTGCGATGCCGACGTCGGCGTCCGTTGCGGTAAATCCGGTGTCATTGTTTTTGAAGTGCAGATAGTCGAGCGAGCTGTCGGAGAGGCAGACGGCGAGGGCTGTCGGCTCTTCGGCGATGTAACCGTTGATCGCGCCGCTCTTGAGGGCGACGAGCAGATCGGAGAACTCAGGATAGGTCGACGAAACGACGCCGTCGATCTGCTCGAGGGCGTCCGCGTGGAAGGTACCGGCTTGCGCGGCGATCTTCATATTTTTCAGATCGGCGGCTTTTTTTGCGGCGGCGATCCCTGCGGCGGCGGTGTTCTGCTGGCAGGAGCAGAGAGCGAGCATGGAGAAAACAAGGAGAAGCGCGAGACAGGAGAGAACGATTTTTTTCATGGTTTTTGTTTCCTTTCCCAAATAATAATACAACCGTAAACGTGAAGCACACATTTACGGCGATTTTTCGTAAACGATGGCCCTCCACATAAAGTGACAGTCTGCAGGATCTTCTCTTGCAGCCCAGCAAAACGGCATGGCGTCCGTTCCACTTCGGCAGATCTTCCTTTCGCCCGTGCCTGCCGGCATTTTCCCGGGTTACTGATAAGATCCGCGCCTCCATCACATAATTCGGTTATGCAATTATTATATAGCGTAAATTCAAAAAAACAATAGTTTTTCGAAATGTTAACAAAATGTTCATATTTGGAAAAACAAGAAAATTTTTCAAAAACCCCTTGCAAAATCATTTGCGCTATGCTATAATAGCAAAGCATTCGCGTGGAGGCATAGCTCAGTTGGTTAGAGTACTTGCTTGACATGCAAGGGGTCACAGGTCCGAGTCCTGTTGTCTCCACCACAAGAAGATCCCGTCCATGGCGGACGGGGTCTTCTTTTTTGACTGCGGGAGGATGCGCGGGAATTCTGCGTTGACGGGAGAAAATGAAAGAAAAACGACTGAACGGAAATCAGATCAAACTGATCGCGATCATCGCGATGACGGTCGACCACCTGACGTGGGTCCTTTTTCCTGGGACGCAGGCGGTCTGGTACGTCTTTCTTTTGCATATCATCGGCCGGCTGACAGCGCCGATCATGTGGTTTTTTATCGCGGAGGGGTGCCACTATACCCATGACATGAGGCGATATATCGGCAGACTCTTCTTTTTTGCCCTGATCTCGCATTTTGCTTACAATTTCGCCTTCGGGATCCCGTTTCTCCCGTTTTTGACGGGGGTCTTCAACCAAACGAGCGTCATGTGGTCGCTTGCGTGGGCGGTCGTTCTGGTCGCGCTCTGCACCCGGACGCGGCTTCCGGGGTGGGGAAAAACGCTTATCATTCTCGCGGTATGCCTGATCGCTTTCCCTTCCGACTGGTCGTCGATCGCCGTTATGTGTCCGCTCTTCCTTTTCTTCCACCGGGGAGACTTCCGCCGGCAGGCCCGCGATATCGTTCTCTGGTCCTTCATTTACGCCGCCGTTTATTTTCTCTTTCTCGACCGCCTCTACGGCGTTCTGCAGCTCTTTACTTTCCTGACGATCCCGATCCTCGCCCGGTATAACGGGGAGAGAGGCAGCTGGAAAGGGATGAAGTGGTTTTTCTATCTGTATTATCCCCTCCATCTGGTCGTGATCGGTCTTCTGCGCATTTTCCTGCGCGGAGACGTCTCGCTGATCTTTTAGTTTTACGGTCTCTTCGCTTGTGATAAAAAAAGAACGGCCTCAGCCGTTCTTTTTTTATCAGTCGATCTTCAACAGACGGGCAAGATTGTCGTTAAGGATCATTTTCCGCTCTTCATCGGTGAGATCCAGGGAAAGAAAGGACTCCATTTCTTTTTTGGGAGACCACATAGGGTAATCGGTGCCGAAGAGCACCCGGTCCGGGCCGTAACGGCGGATGATGGAGAGAGCGACTTCAGGGGTGAGGTAGGGGAGGGAGGAGGAGCAGTCCACATAAAAATTGGGGATCTTCTGATAGGAGAAACTGGCTTCTTCCCATATCGACCAGCCCCCGAAATGGGCGCCGATCACCGTCAATCCGCGGTAAATATCCAGAATAGGCAGCAATCGGTTGGGATTGGAGAAGTCGTACCGCTTGTCCCCGGTGTGCATCAGGATAGGCAAGCCCTCTTCTTCGCACAGCTCATAGATCTTCAGACAACGGTAATCGTCTATTTTGAAGGCTTGGATATCCGGATGCAGCTTGACTCCCCGAAGGCCGAGAGAGCGTAAATGGGCCACGTCGGCGGCGATATCGGCGCTGTCCGGGTGAAGGGTCCCAAAGCCGATCAGCGTCTCCGGGCGGGCTTCCGTTTCGCGGGCGATGAATTCATTGATGCTTCTCACCTGTTTCGGGGTGGTGGCCACCGACTGGACGAGGAACCGGTCGATCCCCGCCTCGGCGCCTCTGGCCAGCAGATCTTCTACCGTGCCAGCGCAGACGGAGTGGCCGCCGTAAAACCTGTCGGTGCCCGCTACAGCTTTGGCTGCGATCTTCTCCGGGTAGATGTGGCAATGGGCGTCCGTCACGAAAAATCTGTTCTGTATCATCAGGCTGTCACCACGCTGTCCGCTTTCTGAAGACCCAGCTTTTTCACCGCGTCTTCCCTCATTTTGTATTTCAGGATCTTACCAGCCACGTTCATGGGGAAGCTGTCCACGAAGTCCACATACCGCGGCACCTTGTGCCGGGCCATGTGGGCGTTGACAAACTCCTTCATCTCCGCTTCCGTCATGGTCTCGCCGTCTTTGAGAATGACGCAGGCCATGATCTCCTCTCCGTATTGCTCGTCCGGTACGCCGATGACCTGGACATCCTTCACCTTCGGATGGGTATAGATGAACTCCTCGATTTCCTTGGGGTAGATGTTTTCGCCTCCCCGGATGATCATGTCCTTGAGGCGTCCGGTGATGCGGAAATACCCTTCCGGGGTGCGGGCGGCCAGGTCGCCGGTGTGCAGCCATCCGTCCGAATCAATGGCGGCGGCGGTGGCTTTCGGCATCTTGTAATACCCCTTCATGATGTTGTATCCCCGTGCCACGAATTCTCCGGTTACCCCGTCGGGGCATTCCTCTCCGGTGGCAGGGTCGACGATCTTGCACTCTACCTCCGGCAGAGCCTTGCCCACCGTGTTCACCCGGAGGTCGATGGAGTCGTCGATGGAACTCATGGTACAACCGGGGGAAGCTTCCGTTTGACCGTATGTGATGACGATCTCGGTCATGTGCATCTTGTTCACCACGTCCTGCATCACCGCTACCGGGCAGGGGCTTCCCGCCATGATGCCGGTGCGCATATAGGAGAAATCCGTTTTTTCAAAGTCCGGATTCTCCAGCATGGCGATAAACATGGTGGGGACCCCGTGAAAGGCGGTGATATGCTCGTTGTGGATGCAGGCAAGCGCCGGCTTGGGGGAGAAGTAGGGCAGAGGCAGCATGGTGGCTCCGTGCGTCATGGAGGCGGTCATGGCCAGCACCATACCGAAGCAGTGGAACATAGGCACCTGGATCATCATCCGGTCCGCGGTGGACAGTTCCATACAGTCTCCGATGCATTTGCCGTTGTTCACTACATTGTAATGGGTAAGCATCACTCCCTTCGGGAAGCCGGTGGTTCCCGAGGTGTACTGCATGTTGCACACATCGTCCTTGTCGACCTTTGCCGCCAGCCTGCTCACTTCCGAAAGGGGAACGGTGCGGCCCCGTTCGATAGCGTCCGCCCAGGTAAGACAGCCCGGCTGCTTAAAGCCCACCGTGATCACATTGCGCAGAAAGGGCAGGCGACGGCTGTGCAGGGGAGATCCGGCCGGGGTGTCCGCCAGCTCGGGGCACAGCTCCGCCATGATCTCGGCATAGTGTGCGTCCCGGAATCCTTCCACCATCACCAGGGTGTGTGTATCCGACTGACGCAGCAGATATTCCGCTTCATGGATCTTATAGGCGGTGTTCATGGATACCAGCACCGCTCCGATCTTGGTCACCGCCCAGAAAGAGATATACCATTGGGGGATATTGGTAGCCCATATCGCCACATGACTGCCCGGCTTTACCCCCAGAGCGATCAGGGAGCGGGCAAAGGCGTCTACGTCGTCCCGGAATTGGGAATAGGTGCGGGTATAGTCCAGAGTGGTGTATTTGAAGGCGTACTGATCCGGGAATTCCTCCACCATCCGGTCCAGCACCTGCGGAAAGGTTTCATCGATGAGCAAATTCTTTTTCCACACATACCGCCCGGTATGGGCCCTGTTATAGTAGAGGGAGGAGGCGGCCC
>JAEEGL012173559.1_pt1 | contig 27337 bp, 19 predicted proteins | sample 9134231 | NCBI WGS metagenome assembly JAEEGL01 (sample SAMN16246548, study PRJNA631951) | gut metagenome | biome: gut microbiome; feature: rumen; material: fiber-attached | host: Bos | place: Iran: Karaj | collected 2018-10
AATATGAAAGATTTTGTCAAAACCATGCTGGCGGTCATCTGTGCATTCATCGTGATGTACATCCTCCGCCTCCTTTTCTTCTTTGTCTTTTTGGGAACAGCCCTTGTGGGCGGCAGCTCCAAACTGCCCCGCTCGGGCGTCCTGGACCTGGACATGTCGCAGTTCACCCTGGCCGAACAGAGCAGGGAGGCGGAACCGGACGCCATGGCCATGCTCTCCGGCGGCAGCATGACGCCCATGGTGGGGCTTCGTGACGCTGTCCTCGCCCTGGAAGAAGCCGCCCTGGACCCGGGCGTCAAGTATGTGCTCCTGAGGGCCGACGGCATGTCCATGGGCATTGCCCAGCTGGAAGAATTCCGCCTGGCGCTGGCCCGTTTCCGCGAGAGCGGGAAGGCCGTGGTGGCCTATACGGAGAATCCCGGCAACGGCTCCTACTACCTTTCCACGGTGGCCGACAAGATTATCATGGGGAACCAGCACGGCGGCACGCCCCAGCTCATGGGCCTTTCCTCCCAGCTGATGTTCCTCAAGGACATCCTGGACAAGGTGGGCGTGCATGTGCAGCTCATCCGTCACGGCAAGTACAAGAGCGCGGGCGAAATGTTCATCCGCAGCAGCTCCTCGCCCGAAAACCGGGAGCAGAACCAGGTGATGATCAATTCCCTCTGGAAAACCTTCTCGGAAGACATTGCCGCAGCCCGCGGCATCTCCGAAGAGGCGTTCAACGCCCTGGTGGACAACCTGGCCCTCAATTTCCCGGAAGACTTCCTGGAGAACGGCCTGGTCGATGAAGTCCTGGACCACGAATCCCTGGTGGCCAAGCTCTGCAGCCTGGCCATGGTGGAAGACGTGAAGGACCTCCATCTCATTGCCTTCGCGGACTATGTAGACACCAAGGTGAAGGACCTTCCTGCCCGGAGCAACGTGGCCGTCATCTATGCCGATGGAGAGATTGTGGAAGGAAAGGGCCTCACGGACATTGCCGGAGACCGTTTTGTGCAGGTGATCGACCAGGTGCGCAAAGACCAGAGCGTGAAGGCCGTGGTGCTCCGCGTGAACTCCCCGGGCGGCAGCGTATCCGCTTCCATCAAAATCCGGGAGGCGCTGGACCTGCTCCAGAAGGAAAAGCCTCTTGTGGCCTCGTACGGCAATTACGCCGCTTCCGGCGGATACTGGATTTCCAACGGCTGCCAGAAGATTTTCTCGGACCGCAGCACCATCACCGGTTCCATCGGCGTCTTCTCCATGATTCCCGAATTTTCGGATGTAGCCAAAAAGGTGGGCGTGGGCATTGAGACGGTGAACTCCAACAAGCACTCCGACATGCTGTCGCTCATGCGTCCCTTCGACGCTCAGGAACTTGAATACATGCAGGCTTCGGTGGAAGACATCTACGAGTCCTTCGTGAACCTGGTGGCGGAAAGCCGCGGACAGGAGCCCGAGGCCATCGACGCCATTGCGCAGGGCCGCGTCTGGGCCGGCACCGACGCCCTGGAGATTGGGCTGGTGGACGAAATTGGCACGCTGGAAGACGCCATCCAGTACGTGGCCGCCCTGGCGGACCTCCTCTCTTCTGACGATTATGGCGTGGTTTCCTACCCGCTGCCGCCCACCTTCTGGGAGCAGATGATGGCCGGTTTCGGCCAGCAGGAAGCGCCTTCCATCCTGGCCGGCACCCCGCTGGAAGGACTGGCCCGGGAAGCCGCCGCCCTCAAGGCCGGAGACCCGGCCAAGGCCTATGCCCGGCTGCCCTTCTCGATGGTCATCCGCTAGCGGCCGCAGATATCTTTGAAATCACACCAGGCACAGCTGTCCTTCTCGTCGGTACGACGGAACGGGACGGCTGTGTCTGTCATTTCCCGGAGCATCTGCGTGAGCCGCTCCCGGGTGAGCCGGATGAATTCCGGGCTGGCGGGGACGTCCGGCAGGGCGCCGGTGTAGAGCCGCGCCGTGCTGTAGATGGAGTTTACCACCAACTGCCCCTTCAAACGGGCATCGTCCTTTGCAAATAAATCATAGACAAACAGTTGCAGGGCAATCTTGGGACGGCCTTTGTTCACCGGCCCAAAGAGTTTCTCCACCACCTCGGCGGCATTTTCGTCGGTGATGAGAATGTCTTCGTCCTCCACGCGGCCGGTCTTGTAGTCCACAATCCGCACTTCTCCGCTCTTGTAACTGTCTATGCGGTCCACATATCCCAGGATGCGGAAGCCCTCGAAGCGGGTTTCCCGGAACTGCTCCAGCCCAAGGATGCGGAAGCCCTCCGAACCGCAGCTCCCGAGCAGCCGGGCGTCGTGCTCCAGCGTCCGGAGCACATAGTCCAGCAGCACTTCTTCCAGGACCAGGTTGCGCCCGCTCACTTCCTGCGCATGCATCTGGTTCATTACCTCCTCGCGGATGAGCGCTTTGAGGTGCGCCTTGTCTGCCCGGAAGGCGGCCAGGTGCTGCGGGGTGACCACCGGCAGCGAGTAAAGCTCTTCCATGACCTTGTGGAAAACCCTTCCCAGCATGCCTTGGTCCATGGATTCGGCCACGTCTTCCTCTCCCTGGAGCCCTTCCACCACCTTGAAGTAGAACTGCGCCGGGCAGTGGAGATAGCTCTGGAGGGTGGAGGCCGACAGGTGGCCTTCCCGGATTATCCGCACCGCCTCTTCCGTCTTGGGGATGTCTCCGGCCAGGGCGGCCGGCCGCATGGCGGCGGTGGCTACCTTGCGCTCCAGCTTCCAGCCGAAGTGGTAGGAAAGCTGCTTGATGAAACGGCTTTCCTCTCCGCCGCGGAGGCCTTCCGTGCGGCTGTCACAAATGAGCCAGACATGCGCTGCCCGCTGCAGCAGGCGGTAGAAATAGTACGCCCAGACGGCGTCCTGGTGCTCATAGGTGGGAAGGCCGAAGCCTTTCCGGAGCTCCGGCGGGATGAAGGACGAACGGAGGCTCCGGCGGGGGAACATGCCCTCGTTGGCGCTCAGGATGACCACGTTCTTGAAATCCAGCGCACGGGTTTCCAGCGGTCCCATCACCTGCAGGCCCTGGAGCGGTTCTCCCCGGAACGGCACGGAAATGCCTTCCAGGAGGCGCTTCACCAGGCTGATCTGCGTGGCGGGAAGAACATCCAGCTCCTTTTGCCGGAGGAGGCTGAGGGTGATATGGCAGCGGCGCGCGAAGTCCAGCTCCAGGAGCATGTGCCCGCTGGCGGAAAGGCGCGCGCCCACGCAGGCGGCCGCGTCGGCCAGATACTGGGCGATGGCCTGGTTCTGCTCCACGGACGCCTGGTCCGGCTCGGTGACCACCGCCCGGAACAGCAGGTCCAGCACCGGGCCGCCCTGCAGGTCCTCCAGCGGAACATAATAGCGCGCGGCGGCCTGCACCCGGTCCACGACGGCCTTCTCTTCCTCCGAAATCAGCGCCTTGAACAGGCCCGACGAGAAGATTTCCCGGACGGGCCGGTGGTAGGCGTACCAGCCGTCCGGCCGGCGGCGGAGTTTGAGCTGAAGCTGCCCCAGGGCGTCCAGGAGGGTGTAGAGCGCGCTGCCGGCCATGGGATAGCCCATGGTGACGTTGATGGCGTCGTATTCCGGCGGGATGGCGTGGAGGAGGGGGAGCAGCAGGGTTTCGTCCGGCAGAATGAAGGCCGTTTCCACGGGGTTGGCGCCGGGGCCGATGCTTTCCAGGATGCGCGGGGCCAGCTTGGTCTGGCCCACCGACGAAGGGACGCTGACAAGGGTCACCTCCGGTTTCCCCTCCAGCTTTTCCAGGGGGAATGCCTGCGGGAAATCTTTTAGGTTCTGCGCCAGGAAACGGGACGACTGGTTGGCCGGATCCTTGATTTCCGGACTCTCGAAGTCCCAGACGAATTCCGCCAGGCCGGCGTCCCGCATGCGGCTCAGCAGCAGGTGTTCCGCTTCCGTGAAGGCGTTGAGGCCCACAAAGACGAAGCGCTCCGTCTCCGGGAAGGCGGCCCCCAGGAGATCCTTGACCGAAGCGCCGCCCTTAAGCTGCTGTGCCAGAGAACGATAGATGCCGCCTTCCGTCCGGAGGCCTTTCTCTGCCAGCGCTTCCCGGAAGCGCTCATACAGGGGGTAGAGAAGGTTCCACAGCCGGACGAAGCGGCTCTGCACGTCTTGTCCCTCCGGCCGTTCCTGAAGGCCGCTGAAATGCGCCAGGAAGCGTTCCAGGGCACTTTTCTGGGTGGGCGAGAGATACTCCAGGCCGTCCTGCATTTGCTTGAACTCCGTCACGTTGCACAGGAGCCCGCGAGCGTCTACCAGATACTTGTCTATATCGTCAAAATCTGCGAGCAGCGTCTCTCCCCAGAAGACGAATTCGTCCAGGGGTTCCGCCTGGGGATTGAGTTCCCGGTAGCAGCGGTAGAGTTCCAGGAGGAGTGTGAGCCGCTCCGCCGGTTTTCCGCCGCCCATCGTCAGGAAGAAATCGTTCACCGGATACAGCGGCGGAACGGGCAGCGGCTTCCCGCCGCCCCGCTCTTTCACCTCTTCTCCCAGGTACTTCTTGAAGAACACCAGCGAGCGCCGGTTGGGGAAGATGAAACCATATTTGCCTATGTCCTGCGCGCCAAAATAGTGGGCTGCGACTTGCCTCAGAAAAGCTTCCATAATGTTACCGCTAAAATAGCAAATTTCCGGGAATATGACTATATTTGTGGACAACGATTGTATAACAATAAAAGATAGACCCATGAAAAAGAAATTCAGATGCCTCGTGTGCGGATACGTGTACGAGGGAGAGAACCCGCCCGCAGAATGCCCTGTATGCCATGCCAAGGCAGAAAAATTCGTAGAAGTCAAGGAAGATGGCGACAAACCGCAGTGGGCTTGCGAACACGTGCTGGGTGTTGCCAAGGGCTGCGACAAAGAGGTCTGGGACGGCCTGCAGGACCATTTCAAGGGCGAATGCTCGGAAGTGGGCATGTACCTGGCCATGAGCCGCCAGGCGGAGCGGGAAGGCTATCCGGAAGTGGCGGACGCCTTCAAGCGTTATGCCTTTGAGGAGGCAGACCATGCCGCCCGTATCGCGGAGCTCCTGGGAGAGGTGGTCTGGGACACCAAGACCAACCTCAAGAAGCGCTACGAGGCGGAGGCCGGCGCCTGCGAGGGCAAACTGGCCATCGCCAAGCGTGCCAAGGAGCTGGGCTACGACGCCATCCACGACACCATCCATGAGATGGCCCGGGACGAAGCCCGTCACGGAGCCGGTTTCCTGGGTCTGTATAACCGCCTGTTCAAAAAGTAGTTGCCTACGGAAAACCAGAAATTGACGCCCCTGAAGTTCCTGCCGGATGCGCAGGAACTTCCCTGGGGCACCGTTGAGTATGCCCTGGCAGACCTGGGCTTTGCAGATTCGCTGGCCGTGGAAGGCTGGCTGGCCGGCAACACCCTCAGCGACATCATGCAGACCTACCTGGAACGGGTGACGGGAGAAACGGCCTTCGAATGGTACGGCACCCAGTTCCCCGTGCTGGTCAAGCGCCTCACCGTGCGCGGCCGCACGTCGCTCCATGTGAATCCGGACGACGAAACGGCGGCAGACCGCTACGACGCCTTCGGGAAGACCGCCCTCTGGTATGTGGAGTCGGCGGGGCCGGACGCCCGGCTGTACCTGGGCTTCAAGCGGGAGCTTTCCGCCGCCCAGTTCTATGAAGCCTGCCAGGAAGGCACGGTGGACGGACTCCTGCACAGCGTCAAGCCCAAGGCGGGGGAGAGCTACCTTATCACTCCTGGCCTCGTGCACGCGGCGCAGGACGTCCGCCTGCTGGAAATCGCGGAATGCTCGGAGCTGTGCTTCCGCCTTCACGACTGGGGCGGAAAAGAGCGCGAACTGCACCTGGAAGAGGCCTTCGACCTTATAGACCTGGGTCCCTGGAAGCGGCAACCCCGCCTTCCGGAGGGCATCCGGGCCCTTACCCCGCAGTTCACCGTCGGGGAGATTGTCCTCACAGAGCCGCTCCGCAGCCAGGCCGGGCTGGACGACACCTTCCTCATCTACTGCTGCGTAGCGGGCGCCGCGGCCATCGAGGCCGGCGGCAAGCTCTATCATTGCAAAGCCGGGGAACTGGTGCTGGTCCCTGCGGAATGCGCGGAGTTCACGCTCCTTCCCACCGCCGCCGGCACCCGGGTCCTGGAAGTGCGCATGGACCCGCGCCCCACAGAAGAATTCCCTCCAGATGGAAGTACGGATTGACAAATACTTATGGGCCATCCGCGCCTTCAAGACCCGCACGGATGCCTCCGAGGCCTGCAAGGGCGGCAAGGTGAAGATTGGGAACGTGAACGCCAAGCCCTCCAAGGCCGTGCAGGCGGGAGATGTCTTGCATGTGCGGAAAGGCCTGGTGACCTTTGTGTACCGGGTGCTCCAGCCCACGGAGCACCGCGTGGGGGCCAAGCTCGTCCCGCAGTTCGCGGAGAACCTGACTCCCCAGGAAGAACTGGACAAGCTCCGCGCACCCGTGGAGACCTTCTTTCTCACCCGGGACCGCGGCGCCGGCCGTCCCACCAAGAAGGACCGCCGGGAGATAGAACAAATCTGGGATGCCATTGACTTCCATGACATCCCGGACGATGTGGCCGCCCGTTTCGGCCTCGGGGAGGACGACGATCTTTAAGCCCTATTCCACATAGAGGAGCAGGCCTTTCAGGTACTCTCCTTCCGGGTGATAGATATTCACCGAATGGTCTGCCGGCTGGGTGAGGCGGTCCAGGATTCTGACGCTCCGTCCGGTCTCTGCGGCCGCGGAGAAGACGGCCAGGGCGAACGCTTCCTTGTCCACCACCTGGGAACAGCTGAACGTGAATACAAAGCCGCCGGGCGCCACTTTGGCCAGGGCGGCGGCGTTGAGCCGCTGATAGGCCCGGAGTGCATTCTTGAGGGCGCCCCGGTGTTTGGCGAAGGCCGGCGGGTCCACAATCATGAGGTCATAGGCCCCTTCCGGGCAGTTTTTCACAAAGTCGATGGCATCTGTGCAGTAGGAGGTGTGCCGCTCCGGAGGGAAACCGTTGAGCGCCACGTTCCGGTCCACCAGGTCCATGGCCCGCCGGGAGCTGTCGACGGAATCGACATGCAGCGCACCGCCCGCCAGGGCATAGATGCTGAAGCCGCCGGTATAGCAGAACAGGTTGAGCACCTTCCGCCCCTTGGCCAGCCGGCCTACCCGGAAGCGGTTCTCCCGCTGGTCCAGGAAGAAGCCGGTCTTCTGGCCTTCGCTCCAGTTCACCAGGAAGCGGTTGCCGTTTTCCAGCACCACCTGCTCGTCCCCTTCCAGGGCGGGGGAGCGCCAGAGGTAACCGTCCACCAGTTCCAGGCCGGCCTTGAAGGGCGCCGTGCCGGAGCTTTTGTCATAGACCGCCTTCAGACGGTCTCCGTAAATGTCTTTCAGGGCCTGGCAGATGGCCCCTTTGGCGCGGAACATGCCCACCGAGTGGGCCTGCAGCACGCATACGCCGTCGTAATAGTCCACAATGAGCCCCGGCAGGCCGTCGCCTTCTCCGTGTACCAGGCGGTAGCAGTTGGTCTGGGGATTGCCGGCCAGTCCGCAGGCCTCCCTCAGGTGGCAGGCGCGGCTGAGCATCCGCAGCCAGAAATCCGGCTGGGTGGGGTCTTCGTCAAAACTGAGGATGCGGACGGCGATGGACCCTATCTGGTAATGGCCGCAGGCGAGGAGTTCCCCGGCGGCGGAATACACGCCCACGAGGTCTCCCTCTGCCGGGTGGCCCGCCACTTGGGCGATGGCGCCGGAAAACACCCACGGATGATAGCGCAGCAGCGATTCTTCGCGGCCGGGACGGAGGATGATTCTATCCATTTTCTTCTTGGATTCTTTCCGGATGCAGCTGCTCCGGAGTGAGGGGATGCTTTTCTTGACGAAGGAGCTTGAGATACATTTCCCGGCATACCCAGGCGTCCGTGGCGGCGTAGCGCTGCTGCGATTCCGACAGCCGCTCCGCCTCCCAGTTGGACAGCTGCTGGGCCTTGGATATCTTGACGCCCAGGATGATGGCCGTCATCTTCTTGACGCTCTTGTCCCGGATGCCGTATTCCCAGACGATGCTCTGCAGGTCCACAAAGCCTTTGGGGGAGAAACGGGTGAGTTTCTGGAGCCCTTTGATGTCGTCCTGCGTGGCGGCTCCCACCTTGATGATGCCCGGACGGGCCAGGATGGCGGCCAGCGAACGGGGCAGCCCCAGGGTCTTGAGCCGGAACAGGAAGGCGCGTCCTCCGCCGCTGAGCTGGAGGAGGGCCGTACCGTTGGAGTGCTGGTCCGGCGTGAAGGTGGGGCGGGTTTCCGTGTCGAAGCCCAGCACCTTCTGGCGCTTGAGGTAGCGGAGAGCGGCGTCGTAGGCCGGTCCCTCCTCGTCGATGACGACAATCTCCCCGGGGAAGGACGCCAGTTCCAGGGCCCCGATCTCTTCCGGACTAATGCTGATCTGGAACATAGGCACGTTGTACGAAGGCGGCGCCCACTTCCACGAGGCAGGGGGTTCCGTCTTCCGATTCTTCTGTCTGGAAATACTGGACGGCAGGGTTGGCAATCCGGTGGGTGAACAGGTTCCGCTCCCGGAGGAGGCGGTAGGTGGCGTCCACGATGGCCGGGCCGGGTTCCAGGAAGCGGAATCCGGCGGTGAGCATCTTGTCAAAAGCGGCGTCTTCCTCCGCTCCCGCGCGCCGGATCATGTTCAGTTCCGACTGCAGCGGGGAAAGGTCTGTGTTGTAGCGGTCCAGGATGATGACATCCAGCGGCCGGCCGGTGGCGCGGTACTGCCGGAGGAAGCCGCGGAGCTCCGTCCGGATGTCCAGGGCGGCATCCGGGGCTATCACGGCGAGGCTGGCGCCCGCAGGGGCCTTCCGCTCGAAGACCCGCTGCCAGGCTTCGGAGGCCTTGACGTCCCGGGAGGTCCATACGCCCACCTGCATCGCCCCGCCCGCAAACGCTTCATCCAAAAGGACTTCCGCCGGAGAAAGCAGGACCGAGCGGCCGCCGCAGAGCTGCTGCAGGGTGTCTACGTCAAAGAGACCGTATTCCGCCTGCATGGAGGAAGTGAAGATGAGAATCTTGGAGCGGTTCTTGTGCAGGCGGGCCGTCCGGTCCTGGGCCGACTTGACGGAGGTGCTGTCCCACGCGAAGACGGCATTGCGGACAGCCGCTTCCCGGAGGCTGTCCAGGGCAGAATCTTCCGCCAGGAAATGCGTGTAGCGGCCGTTGACGGCATCCAGGATGGCGTCGAAACTTTCGCCGGCAAAATCCGGCAGGGAATCCCGCAGGTTGCGGCCGTCTATGTTGTCCCGGCTGTCCGCCCTGAGGAAACGGCGCGTGAGGGCAATCACTTCTTCCGGCTCGCCGATGAGGGCGATGGAACCTTCTGCTCCGCCGTTCCCCGCCCGGGCGGCCAGCCGGCCGGGGCCGGTGGAGTCCGCCGCGATGGCATGGACCAGCGGGATGGTGGGTCTGGGCGTGTATTCCACCTGGCGGCAGGCGCAGAGGGCGGCCGCCAGCAGACCCGTTGCGATGAGGATGCTTCTTGACATAACTTGCAAAGATACGCTTTTCCGCCTACTTTTCCAATGCCAGGATTTCCCGTATCTTGGGAACCAGCAGGGACTCGATGAACTCCTCTTCCATAAAATGGGTGCCGGGGTATTCGGCAAAGGTTTGTGCGCCAAAGAGTTCCACCCAGCGTTCCACGCTCACGACGCCGGTGCGCTTGTAATGGTCCTCCTTCCCGAAGAAGGCAAAGTAGTACCCGCCCGGGTCGATGGCCGCCTTGGCGGCCTCCCAGTGGGCTTTATATTTCCTGAGGACGCGGTAGCGGAACTTGAGTTCCTGCCGGTCTCCCGCCTTGACGGGAAAACGGTGGTGCAGGTACCATCGGCCCAGGGCAAAGAGCGTGACGGGCGCCCAGCGGTAAAGCTGCTCCGCACCGCCCAGCGACGGGGACACGAAAAGGTGCGGGACGCCCTCAATCCGGAGCGCCTGGACGGCGCCCAGCGATTCTCCCACTACCAGGTCCGGATGCACTTCCTCCACCCATTGCCGGATTTGCTCCCTTCCCCTTTCCGGGTCGAAGTCGTAGGTGCGGATGACCACGCGGAGCTCTCCCGGCGGGAAAAGCTGCCGGAGGGTATGGGGGATGCGGCTGTCTCCGCCGCCGCCCATCCCGTGGATATAGAGGAGGCACTTAGTCATGGGACGAGGTGATGATATGGATGTCCCGCTGCGGGAACGGGATGGTGATGCCGGCCTCATTGAGGGCGTTGTAAATCACTTCCTTGGCCTTGTCCCGGTAGGCGATGTGCTTGGCCGCCAGCACGTACTGCTTGACGGCAATCTCCACGGCGCTTTCCGAGAACTCGCTGAAGCGCACGTAGATGCCGTGGGCGGGGTCTACCACGTCCCGGCCGTATTCGTCTTTGGTCTTCATGACCTCCATGGCCTTTTCCAGGACGCCGCGCACCTTTTCGATGTCGGTCCCGTAGGGAACGCCCACGAGAATCTTCATGAATTCGTAGGAGTTGCCCTTGGTGAGGTTGGTGAAGCTCTTTCCGAAGAGCGTGGCGTTGAGGAAGGACACGGTGGTGGCGTTCACGGTTTCCACCTGCGTGCTCTGGTAGTTGATGTCTTTCACCTGGCCGCGGATGCCGTCGCATTCAATCCAGTCTCCCACGCGGAGGCGTCCCGACATGAGCTGGATGCCGTAGATGAAGTTGTTGATGATATCCTTCATGGCCAGACCCACGCCCGCCGACAGGCCGCCCGCCACCAGGCCCAGCGAGCCGGTGGGGATGCGGAGGAGCTTGAAGATGACCACAAAGTAGAGGAACCACACGCCCACGCTGATGAGGCTGTTTCCCAGCGAGAGGTTGACCTCGTTGGCGCGGACGGTCTTGCGGTTGGTCTTTTTCATGATGCTCACGTAGCGCCCCTGCTGCCAGAAGGCATGGAGGGCGATGTTGAGGTAGCGGAAGACGAACAGCAGCCCCGCCACAAGGACGATGGCCTGGAAGGAGATGCGGAACGACTCCCCTCCGTTGGTGCCCATCACCTGGATGAAGGGCTCGTAGTAGATTTGCTGGAAGAGGTCGTTGAATTCGAAGACGTTCAGCGAATACTTGATGCAGAAGGGGATGGAGAGGAGAGCGAGGCCCGGGAGGACGACCCCTTTCACCAGGTCGTAGAACCAGGTGGCGGCAAAGAGCATGGACTCGCGGTTGGCCCCGAAGATGAGGTTGATGCGGTCTTTCATCCGGTTCACGCGGCGGGCCATGAACGTGTCGCGGTAGCGCACCAGCAGGTGCCCGATGGCCGTGAGCGTATGGATGACGGCCAGCTGGAAATACCACCAGACCAGCACCATGAGCGACACGAAGATGTAGCCGCAGATGGCCAGGACGGCCGCGATGCCGGTGACGGCGAGCGAGCTCAGGCAGATGATGCGGTCGCTCCGCATCACCTTGTAGCGGCGGCGGATGAAGGAGATGACCTGCCAGAGGAGGATGAGGAGCAGCACTGGCGGGAACAGGACGTTCATGAGCACGTTGGGAACGTTGCTCACGCGGCAGACAATCACCACGAGCGTCATGAAGACGGTGGGAAGGTACAGCCGGAAGGCGCTGCGGATCTGATGGGGCGCCAGGCGGACCATGAGGGCGACGACGATGGCCGACAGGAGCCACGAGAAGGTGGATATCTGCCGGAACGCCAGGTCTGTCTGGGGGGAGCTGTCCGCCGCGGAGAAGAGGAAGGAATAGAGCAGGACGCCCAGAAGGAGCGAGATGTAGCGCCGGATTTCACGGGGGACCGCCCTGCCGAGCGGTTTGATGAGCCAGCACAGCAGGCAGAAGATCCCGTGGCAGATGAGCCAGCTGATAAGGAGGAAGAACAGCAGGGAGGAAGCCGCGATCAGCAGCAGCGTGTTCATCCCCTTTCCCAGGGAGGTGATGAGGTCCGGGGTCTGCTCCAGGGAATCTGCGCTGTACTGCGCATGGGCGCTGGCAGATGCGAGGCCCCAGTAATGCGGGAAGTTGGCCAGGATGGTCCACCAGGGGGTCTGGCCCTGCACGAAGATTTCCTGTTTGAGGATGTTGTAGCGGATGAGGGCGTAGTCGTACGACTCCTTGAGGCGGAGGAAGGCCTCCTGGTAGTGGAGGCTGTCCGCCATGACCGTATTCTTGTTCTCCGCATAGATCTTGAGCAGTTCCCCGGCATAGAAGAGGCAGGAATCCCGGTCTGCCTGCCCGGCGGGGCTGAGGACGAAGGGGGAGCCCAGGGAGTCGGCCGCGGCGAGGGCGATCACCTCCCGCTCCAGCGAAGTGCCGTAGCCGGAAAGGCTGTCCAGCGGGGTGTTCCGGTAGGCCAGGCTGTCCGGAACGACGTCCGGCAGTTCCTGCAGCACCGGAGGAAGCCGGCGGAGGGCCTCCAGGAAGCGGGCGTAGCGGTCTATCTCCAGGTCCAGGTTGCTCACGATGACATCGTACGGGGTACGGCTCCGGCTGAATTCGTTGTATTGCCGGGAGACCTGCTGCAGGGCATAGCTGAGGTCGAAGGTGAACTCCTTCTTCTGCAGGTACAGGGTCATGGACAGTTCGTTGCAGTCCCGGATGATGTCCAGCATCTGCTGGTGCTGCCGCTCATAGTCATGCTGGAGCCGCTGCTGCTCCTGCTGGCGGAGCAGCCAGTCTTCCCGGAGTTCGCCCTTCACGTCCCGGAGGGTCTGGTCCAGCGACCGGTTGTTCACTACCGCCAGGATGGGGAGCGAAAGCACCAGGAAGGCAAAGAGGATGGTCAGTCGTTTTCTTCTCATAACGTACAAATATAGCAAAGGAAACGCTTCCTTGCAAATCCTGTTTTTTATCTTTATATTTGTCTTTCAGCGAAAGTAAAAGTTTTAGACAGACATGAAGAAAATCATCCTCGTTGCAGCCATCCTGCTCTCCGCCGGTGCGGCGGCCTTCGCCCAGCGCGTGAAACCCGCTGACTATCAGTTTACCATCGAAAAGGAAAACCCCATCACTTCCATCAAGAACCAGAACCGCAGCGGCACCTGCTGGTGCTTCAGCGCCCTTTCCTTCCTGGAGTCGGAATCCATCAAGGCAAAGGGCATCAAGGACCCTTCGCTGTATCCGGACCTTTCAGAAATGTTCGTGGTGCGCAAGGCCTACTATGACCGGGCGGTCAAGTATGTGCGCCTGGACGGCAAGCTCAACTTCGCCGCCGGTTCGGACTTCGGAGATGTGCTGGAAGTCATCCGGAACTACGGGATCGTGGACCAGCAGTCCTACTCCGGCATGCAGTACGGCTACGACCTTCCCGTGCAGGGAGAACTGGACGCCGTCCTCAAGGGCTATGTAGACGCCGTGGTGAAGAACCCCAACCGCAAGCTCACCCCCGTGTGGCCCAAGGGCGTAAACGGCATCCTGGACGCCTACATGGGCGAAATCCCGGAGCAGTTCACCGTCAATGGCGTCAGTTACACCCCGGAAAGCTACCGGGACGCCCTGGGCATCAACCCGGACGACTACATCGGCTTCACCTCCTACACCCATCATCCCTTCTACACCGCTTTTGCCATCGAGGTGTGCGACAACTGGCGCTGGACCCCGTCCTGGAACGTCCCGCTGGATGAATTCATGGCCATCATCGACCATGCCGTGAAGGAAGGCTACACCGTGGCCTGGGGCGGAGACGTCTCGGAAGAAGGCTTTACGCGGAACGGTCTCGGCGTGCTCATCGACAATACCAAGGCTCCCACCACCGGTTCGGACCAGGAGCGCTGGGTGGGCAAGGCGGAAGCCAAGCCGGAAGCCCGGTCGGCCGTGCGGGAAATGGAAGTCACCCAGGAGCTCCGCCAGCAGATGTTCGACGAGAAAACCTCTACGGACGACCATGGCATGCACCTCTACGGCATTGCCAAGGACCAGAACGGCAACAAGTTCTATCTCATCAAGAATTCCTGGGGAGAGACCGGTGAGTACAAGGGCATCTGGTACATGTCGGAGAACTTCGCCAAGGCCAAGACCCTCAACATCGTGGTGAACAAGAAGGCGGTTCCCAAGGAAATCCTCAAGAAACTGGGCCTCAAGTAGATGTCCATCGTAAAACACATACCCAACACCATCACTTCCATGAATCTCCTCTCGGGGATCATGGGAGTGATTTGCACCATGCTGGGGCTCATGGCCCCGGCCTTCCTGTTCATGCTGGCGGCCGCCGTGTTCGACTTCTGCGACGGGCTGGCCGCGCGCCTTCTCAAGGCCTATTCCCCTATAGGCAAGGAGCTGGATTCGCTCTCGGATATGGTGAGTTTCGGCGTACTGCCGGGGCTCATGCTGCACCAGACCATGTGGCGCTGCGGCATGGAAGCCTGGCCTTCCTACATTACGCTCTTCATGCCGGTGATGGCGGCGCTCCGCCTTGCCAAATTCAACGTGGACGAGCGGCAGACCACAGATTTCCTCGGGGTCGCCACGCCCACCACGGCCCTTCTGTCGGGCGCCCTCTGCACCTACGTGGCCGCCCGGCCGGAGAGTTTCCTTGCCGCCTGGGCCGGAACCTCCTGGTTCCTGCCGGCGCTGGCCGTGGTGCTGGGCCTTCTCATGGTGAGCGAGATTCCCATGTTCGGCATGAAGGTAGCCAAAGGACATAAGCTCCTGGATGCCAAGCGCTTGACCTTCCTTATCCTGTCGGTGGCCGCCATCGTTGTCACTTTCGCGGCCGGGCTCCACTGGAGTCTTGCCGTGCTCCTTCCCTTCAGCATCTACCTGCTGGAGAACCTGCTGCTGGCGGCACTCGGCCGCCGGAAAGGATGAACCGCCCGGCCGGAAAGACCGTCCGGAAAAAGCCGGCCGCTCCCAAACGGCCGGCCGCCAAAAGGTCCCGGAAGAAGCCCCCGAAGAAAAAGCAGCTGCATCCGCTCTGGGTGGCGGGGGGCCTGTTGATACTGGCCCTCGTGGTCCTGGTGCCGCACTGGATTTCCCGCAGCCTTTCCACCGGCGCGGTGGTTCCGGCGGGGTATCGGCAGGTGGTCCTGGACCTTTCCCACCACAATGCCCGCCATGTGCAGTGGGATTCCCTCCGGGTGTTCATCGACGCGGAAGGGCGGAGCTGCCGCGATATCCGGAGCGCCCGCACCATCCTTCCGCTCACGGCGGTGGTGCTCAAGGCAACGGAAGGGGAGTCGTTCCTGGACCCGAATTATGCCCAGTGGTGGGCCGAGGCAGGGGAGGCGGGGCTCCGGCGCGGGGCCTATCATTTCTTCCGCTCCTCCAGGGATGCGCAGCTGCAGGCGCAGAGTTTCATCGGCACCGTATCCCTTAGCTATAAAGATCTTCCGCCGGTGCTGGACGTGGAAACCGTGCACGAGGGCTGCACCCGCGAGCAGCTCAACCGGAAGCTCCTCCAGTGGCTGGAGATGGTGGAGGCCCATTACGGGCGGAAGCCCATCGTCTATACCTCGGATTCCTTTGTGCGGGACTGGCTCCTGCCGGCCGTGAAGGACGAATATCCCCTCTGGATTGCGCGGTACAATGCCGAGCCGCCCCGCCGGGAAGGCTGGCTTTTCTGGCAGTTTACGGACCGGGCGGTGGTGCACGGCATTTCCGGCCGTACGGACCTTTCCGTCGTTTCTCCCGGCGCCCTCTTGTAGATGGGCCCCAAAAAGCGTATTTTTGCGTCGACTATGGCAGAGCAACAAGCAGCATATATGTTTCCCACCTCGGTGAAGGAGGTGGAGGCCCTGGGCTGGGACTACATAGACATCATCCTTTTCTCGGGCGATGCCTTCATTGACCATCCTTCCTTCGGGACGGCGGTCATCGCACGCTGGCTCCAGAAATGGGGCTACCGGGTGGCGGTGGTGCCGCAGCCCAACTGGCGGGACGACCTCCGGGATTTCCGGAAGCTGGGCCGCCCCCGGCTCTATTTCGGCCTCAATGCCGGGGCCATGGACTCCATGGTGAACCATTACACCGCCTCCAAGCGCCTCCGGCACGACGATGCCTACACGCCGGAGGGGAAAGCGGGTGCCCGGCCAGACTACGCCGTTACGGTCTATACGCAGATTCTCAAGCGTTTATGGCCGGATGTGCCGGTCATTATCGGAGGCATCGAGGCCAGTCTCCGCCGCCTTACGCACTACGACTACTGGAAAGACTGCCTCATGCCGTCGGTGCTCTATACTTCCGGGGCGGACTATCTCTGCTACGGCATGGGCGAAAGGCCCATGCTGGAACTCACCCGCGGCATCGAAAAGGGCTGGCCGCCCCACCGCATGCAGCAGATTCCGCAGATTGGTTTTTTTGTGAAAGGTCGCCCGAAGGGGGTATTCTCTCCGGAACCGTCGGCTGCGCCGACCCCTCCCATCTGCGATGGGCCCCTCCCTCTTACACGGCCGAGGGTGGCCATGGGTTCCGGAGAGAACACCCCCTCCGGGCTCAGCTCTGGCCCCAACACACCTTCGCGGCAGCAGGTGGCCATGGGTTCCGGAGAGAACACCCCCTCCGGAACGCTGGTGCTGCATTCGTTTGAGGAATGCCAGAAGAGCAAAAGGGCCTTTGCGGAGAACTTCCACTGGATAGAGACGCATGCCAACATGATGCATCAGGACACCATCGTGGAGGGGGTGGGCGATGGGTATGTGCAAATCAATCCGCCTTTCCCCACGGCCACCACGGAAGAGATGGACAGCTTCTGGGACCTGCCGTTTACCAAGCTGCCCCATCCGCGCTACAAGGGAAAGCGCATCCCGGCCTACGACATGATCAAGTTCAGCATCAATACCCACCGGGGCTGCTTCGGAGGCTGTAATTTCTGCACCATCGCCGCCCATCAGGGCAAATTCATCTCGTCCCGGAGCGAGGAATCCATCCTGAAGGAAGTGCGGGGGCTGAGGGAACTGCCGGACTTTGCGGGCAACATTTCCGACGTGGGGGCGCCTACCGCCAACATGTACGGGATGCACGGGAAAGACCAGCGCCTTTGCAGCCTGTGCAAGCGCCGGAGCTGCCTTTTCCCGGTCCGCTGCCCCAACCTGGACTGCAACCATACGCGCCTGATGGAACTGTACCGGCGCATCGACGCCACGCCCGGCATCCGGCACAGCTATATCGGGAGCGGTATCCGCTACGACCTTTTCCTCACTGCCGACGGCTTTGTGGACCCGAGCTCCAAGCCGTATCTGGAGACCCTGGTGCTGGACCATACCTCCGGGCGCCTCAAGGTAGCTCCGGAGCATACGGAAGACCATGTGCTCCAGAAAATGGCCAAGCCCTCGTTCAAGCTTTTCGAGCGGCTCCGGAAGGAATTCGACCGCGTGAACCGGGAGGCGGGCACCCATGTGGGGCTGGTCCCGTACTTCATCTCCTCGCACCCCGGCTGCACCCTCAAGGACATGGAGCACCTGGCCGCCCATCCGGCCCTCAAGGGCATCTGGATGGACCAGGTGCAGGATTTCACGCCCACGCCCATGACCACTTCGTCGGTGATGTACTATTCCGGACTGGACCCCAGGGACATGAAACCGGTGTTCACCGAGCGGGATCCGCAGCGGAAGCAGCAGCAAAAATCACTTTTCTTCAAAAATTCTTCGAAAAAAACGGGCGGGCGCTTGCAGAGTTCAAAACAATCCATTAATATTGCACCGGAAAGCAAATCAAAATTCAAGAAGAAACCTAAATCTTAGCATACTTTATGGCAGACACCAAGAAAAGACATGTTGTTAGCTACGAAAAAATAAATGGCCATCCGGACCTGGCAGAGGCGTTCTCCCTGAAATACCCCAAAGGTTTCAGCGACTATCTGAACGACCTGGTCAAGTATCCCAAGCCGGACGGCAGTTTTTTCTATGCCGTCACCATCGAAGTGCCGGATGCCATCTATCTGGTCAAGATTAATGTGAAGACGGACGACCTGGAAGACGTGGCCCGCTGGCTGGAGGGAGAGGAAGATGCGGAAAACGAAGCCGTGGCCGGAGGAAGCGCAGACGCTTCGGACGCCGCCGGGGAAACCCTTCCGGACGACAATATCGCCCAGTATTCCACCGGGGGAGACGACGAATAAATGCCCGCGCATAGAGGCATACATTATTTCTGGGGGCCTGTAAGGGCCCTTTTCCGTCGTGTGCCCGAACGGACGGCCATCCTTATCCTGTCGGTGGTGACGGGCGTGCTCTGCGGCCTGGCCGCCGTCCTGCTCAAACTGGCCATCCATTACCTGCAAGACGGACTGGCCGGGCTTTTCCCGGAAGGCGCCCGCTGGCCGTATCTGGTGCTGCCCGGCGTGGGCATGCTCCTGAGCCTGGTCATCGTCCGCTACTTGGTGCGGGACAATATCGGCCACGGGGTCACCAAAGTGCTGCAGGCCGTTTCCAAGAACGAATCCAAGATTGCCCGGCACAACTGCTGGAGCTCGCTCCTCACCAGCGCCCTCACCATCGGTTTCGGCGGATCGGTGGGCGCGGAGGCCCCCATCGTGTACACCGGCGCCGCCATCGGCTCCAACCTGGCCCGCTACAGCGGCCTGTCGTACCACGGGATGACCCTCCTCCTGGGCTGCGGGGCCGCGGGGGCGGTGGCCGGCATCTTCAACGCGCCGCTCGCCGGGGTGCTCTTTACCCTGGAGATTCTCCTTTTCAACCTGTCCATGTCGGGCCTCCTGCCCCTTCTGCTCAGCTCTGTGTCGGCCACCCTGGTGAGCTACCTTTGCCTGGGACGGGAGAGCGTCTTCGCCGCCACGGTGGTGGAATTCAGCATGTCCAACCTGGGCTTCTACCTGCTGCTGGGGGCCTTCTGCGGGCTCCTGGCCCTGTATTTCATCCGCACCACCCTGGCCATGGAAGACCGGCTGGGACGCATCCGGAACCCCTGGCTGCGCTGGCTCCTGTCGGCGGTGTCGCTGGGCCTTCTCATCTACCTTTTCCCGCCGCTGCACGGAGAAGGCTACAACTTCCTGGAGCCCCTCCTCAACGGCCATGCCGTAGACTTCGGCGGTTCCACTCCGCTGGATTTCCTGCTTCAGTGGCCCTGGGCCATCCCGCTGTTCTTCTGCCTGGTCATGTTCCTCAAGGTGTTTTCTATGACCTTCACCAATGCGGGCGGGGGCGTGGGCGGCACCTTCGGCCCCACGCTCCTCATGGGGGCCTTCGCCGGCTTTGTGGTGGCATCGTCCCTGAATCTTTTGTGGCCAGGCAAGCTGCCCGTTTCGCATTTTGTGCTGGTGGGCATGGCCGGACTCATGGCAGGGGTCATGCAGGCTCCGCTCACCGCCATCTTCCTCATTGCGGAAATCAGCGGCGGCTATGCCCTCCTGGTGCCGCTCATCCTTACCTCGGCCACGGCCTACGGCGTCACCCGGCTCTTTGAAAAGTACTCCATCTATACCAAGCGCATCGCCGCCAGCGGGGAACTGCTCACGCACGATTCAGACCAGGCAGTGCTCACGCTCATGCGGATGGAACGGCTGCTGGAGCAGGATTTCCGGCCCGTCTATATCAACGCCACCCTCCGGGAACTGGTGCTGGCGGTGTCGGAATCGCAGCGGAACCTCTTCCCCGTCCTGGACGCAAAGGGACGCTTCCAGGGCTATGTTTCCCTGGCCGATATCCGGCAGGACATGTTCAAGCCGGAACTCTACCAGGAGCGTCACGTTTTCAATTATCTCCGCCCGGCGCCGGACTATGTGAGCCCCGGGGAGCCCATGGATTCGGTGATGCGGAAATTCGAAAAGACCGGCGCCTGGAACCTGCCGGTGCTGGATGAGGACCGGATGTACCTGGGGTATCTCTCCAAATCCAAGATATTCAATGCCTATCGGGAGGAGCTCAAAGGCTTCTCGCATGACTAAACGCCCATCTATATGAAAGAACGCTATATCCGGCAGATTGCCCGCATGCTGGGCGTAGAGGCCTGGCAGGTGGAAAACTGCGCGCAGCTGTTTGCCGACGGCTGCACGGTCCCGTTCATCAGCCGCTACCGCAAGGAGCGCACCGGCGGACTGGACGACGTGGCCGTTGCGGACATCAAGCACTGGACCGAGGTCTATGAAGAGATGGAAAAGCGCAAGGTCTCCATCCTCAAGACCATCGAGGAGCAGGGGAAGCTGACGGATCAGCTGAAGGAAAAGATAGAGAACTGCCTTGTTTCCAGTGAGTTGGAAGACCTGTTCCTGCCATTCCGGCCCAAGCGGAAAACGCGGGCTACCATGGCGGCGGCCCTCGGGCTCACCCCTTTGGCCGACATCCTCTGGGAGGGCCGCGGCTCCCGTCCCGAAAAGGATGCCCTTCCCTTCGTGAAAGGGGAGGTGCATTCGGTGGAGGAGGCCCTGCAGGGCGCCCGGGACATCCTGGCCGAACGTTTCAGCGAGATGGCGCCGGTCCGGGAGACCCTCCGCGGCCTCTACCGCGCCCGCCGCGTCACCGCCCAGGTGACCAGGGCCGGGGAGACAGATCCGGAAGCTGCCAAGTACCGCTCCTACTTCCATTTCAGCTATCCGCTCGCCAGGATTCCTTCGCACAACCTGCTGGCGCTCCTGCGGGCGCAGGAGGAGGGCTTCCTTCGCGTGGGCATCGACGCAGACGGGGAAAAGTGCTGCAACAAAGTGTATTACGACTTCTGCCAGGAACACGGTTACCCCAAACATACGCAGCTTCGGGAGGCACTGGACGATGCCTGGAAGCGCCTCCTGGACCCTTCCATTACCGGCGAAGTGCTCCGCGAAGCCAAGGAAAAGGCGGATGTGGAGAGCATCCAGGTGTTTGGTGACAACCTCCGGCAGCTCCTCCTGGCGCCGCCGGTGGGGCAGAAGCGCGTGATGGCCATCGACCCGGGTTTCCGCACCGGCTGCAAGGTGGTGTGCCTGGATGCGCAGGGGAACCTCCTGCATCACGACGTCATTTTCCCGCATCCGCCGGCCGCCAAGAAGATGGAGGCCATCATGAAGGTGGCGGAAATGGCGGAACGCTTTGAAATTGAGGTGATTGCTATAGGAAACGGCACGGCGGGCCGGGAGACGGAAGACTTCATCCGCAAGGTAGGGCTGCCGGAAGAGGTGAAAATCTTCTCCGTGAGCGAAGACGGCGCCTCCGTGTACTCCGCCTCCGAGGTGGGGCGGGAGGAATTCCCGCAGTACGATGTCACCGTCCGCGGGGCGGTCTCCATCGGCCGGCGCCTCATGGACCCGCTGGCGGAGCTGGTGAAGATAGACCCCAAGTCGCTGGGCGTGGGGCAGTATCAGCACGACGTGGACCAGGCTCTCCTCAAGGAGAAACTGGACAACGTGGTGGAGCACTGCGTGAACAGCGTGGGGGTGGCGCTCAACACCGCCAGTCCTTATCTGCTGCAGTATGTGAGCGGCATAGGCCCGGCGCTTTCCCGTGCCATCGTGGCCTGGCGCCGGGAAAACGGCCATTTCAAGAGCCGGGAAGAGCTGCTCAAGGTGCCCCGCCTGGGCGCCAAGGCCTACCAGCAGTGCGCGGGCTTCCTGCGCATCCCCGGCGCCGCCAACCCGCTGGACAATTCGGCGGTGCATCCGGAGGCCTATCACCTGGTGGACCGCATGGCCAGGGACCTTGGCGTCACCCCCGGCGCCCTGGTGGGGAATGCGGAGCTGATAGGGAGAATCAAGCCCGAGGCCTATGTGGAGGCCGATTTCGGCCTTCCCACCATCCACGACATCCTGCAGGAACTCGCCAAACCCGGGCGGGATCCGCGGGAGGCGGCCAGGGAGTTTTCCTTTGCCGACGACATTCGGGAAATAGACGACCTCAAGCCGGGCATGGAACTGCCGGGCATTGTCACCAACCTTACGGCTTTCGGGGCTTTCGTAGATATAGGCCTGCATGAAAACGGCCTCATCCACGCCTCGCAGATGGGGGTGAAGGGCATGGCGGTGCCTTCCAAGGTGCTCCGGCTGCACCAGAAAGTAAACGTCCAGGTCTTGTCGGTAGACCTGGAACGTAAACGGATAGGACTGAGGCTGCTGAAATAGCAGCCTTATTTTTTGTGGAACTTCCGGAAACGGAGGCCGATGACCCCCCAGAACGCTTCCCCGAAGATGCCGCCGCTCATCTTGGAGGTGCCTTTCTGCCGGTTGGTGAAGATGATGGGCACTTCCTTGAGCTTGAATCCCAGCTTCCAGGCGGTGTATTTCATCTCAATCTGGAAGCCGTAGCCTTTCATGCGTACGTCGTCCAGGTCCAGGCTTTCCAGCACCCGGCGGGTGTAGCACACAAAGCCGGCCGTGGTGTCATAGACATGCATCCGCAGAATGCCCCGCACATAGGCCGAGGCGAAGTAGGACATGATGATGCGGCTGATGGGCCAGTCCACCACGCTCACCCCGTTGCAGTAGCGGGAGCCGACAGCGAGGTCTGCCCCGCCGGCCGAGCAGGCTTCGTACAGCCGGAGGAGGTCCTTGGGGTCGTGCGAGAAGTCTGCGTCCATCTCGAACACATAGTCGTACCCCTGTTCCATGGCCCAGCGGAAACCGGTGAGGTAGGCGGTCCCGAGGCCCAGTTTGCCGCTCCGCTCAATGAGGTGCAGCCTGTTGCTGGACACGGGAGAGGACGCTCCCTCCGCGTCGCTACGCGACCCTGTACGGGCAAATGCTTCGGGGAATGCCTCTTCCGGAAGGCTCCTCTGGAGCTGTTTGACGATGGCGGCGGTGCCGTCCGGGGAACCGTCGTCAATCACCAGTACGTGGAAGCCGCCTTCCAGGGCGAAGACCGCCTGGATGATATCGGCAATGTTCTCCTTTTCGTTATAGGTGGGTATGATAACTAACTTCTTGTCCATGAGCTATTTTTCGATGGCTTTGAGCATTTCGCGGACGGCGGCTTCCAGCTGGAGGTCCTTGCCTTCGAGCATGGAGGCGGGGGTGTTGTACACCGCAATGTCCGGTTCTATCTGGTTGTTCTCTATGTAGCGCTGGGAGACCGTGTCGAAGTTCCCCACCTGCGGGATGCCGAACACCAGGTTGGGGTTGATCTGGTTTTCCCACCAGACGGCGGTCATGGTGCCGGGGACGGGGGCTCCGATGAGCGGGCCGATGCCAAGGTTCCGGTAGGCCAGCGGGAAGCCCGATGCGTCTGAATAGTTGTCTTCTCCGATGAGCACGCAGCTGGGCCGGGTCCATTTGTTGAAGGGTTCATGGCCGATATACTGGCCGCGCGGGGTGAAGAGGCAGTACTCCCGGCCGCCGAGGAAGGTGACGAGGTCGTCGTGCAGCCAGCCGCCGCCGTTATGGCGCGTATCCACGATAAGCGCCTCGCAGCCACGGTATTTGCCCAGGGCCTTGGAATAGAGTTCGCGGTAGCTGGGGGAGTCCATGCCCTTGATGTGCACGTAGCCCACGCGGCCGCCGGAAAGCTTCGCCACCTTCTCTTCCCGCTGGCGCACCCAGCGCTCGTAAAGGAGGTTGGCGTCGGTGGCGGCGGGGGTGACGATGTATTCCTTTTCCTTGCCGTCGTGCTTGATTACAATGACGGTCTTCTTGTTCACTTTGTCGTAGAGCAGCGGCATCCAGTCTTCGCCGGCCTTGATGGCATGGCCTTCGATGGAGACAATAAGGTCTCCGGCCTGGATGGCGCTGTCTGTGTTGGAGAGCACGCCGCCGGGGAGGATTTCCGCTATCTTGAGGCCGTCACCGTTGTAGCTGAGGTCATAGAGGGCTCCCAGGTGGCCGAACGTGCGGGTGGGACGCGGCCGGTAGCGGCAGCCGGTGTGCGAACCGTTCAGTTCGCCCAGCATTTCCGAGAGGAGGTCTGCAAAGTCGTAGTCGTTGTTGATGAAAGGCAGCTTGGCGGCGTACTGCGTGTGGTAATAATCCCAGTCTACGCCGTGGAGGTCTTCCACATAGAATTTCTCCTTTACCTGCCGCCAGCAGTGCTCGAAGATGTATTCCCGCTCTTTCTGGGCCTTGAATTCGAATTCTCCCGAGAAGGTGACGGGCTTGTCCTTGCCGGTGGCTACATCCAGCCGGGAGATGGCGTTGCCGCTGCTGATGAAGATGGATTTGCCGTCCTTGGAAGGGGTGAACCGGCCTGCGACGCCTTTCTTGACCACGGTGATGTCTCCTTTCTCCATGTCCATCGAGCAAAGGTCGAAGCCCTTTTCCAGGCGCTGGGTGAAGAACAGCTTGGCGCCGTCCTCCGTGAGATAATGGTCTCCGAACGCGTTGGAGAAGCGGGTGAGCCGGCGGATGCGGACATCGCGGAGCTCCAGCTCCGGCTTCAGCTCTTCCACCTTGCCCTTGAGGCTGTCTTTCTGCTCTTTCTTCTCCGCTTTGGCCACGGCCTTTTCGCCCATGAGCATCTTTTCAATCTCCTTCTGTTCCTTGCTCAGGCCGAACTGCGTGTAGGCCTTTCCGTCGAAGAACATGATGTAGATATCGTCCTCTGCGCCCCAGCTGCCATGGCTGCGGTAGCCGTTCTTGTCGGAGGTGAAGGTCATGGCCTTGCCGCCCAGGGCCCAGCGGAAGTTTTCGTCGGAATAACCGCTCCGGGTGAGGTTGGTGATTTTGCCGGATTCCACTTCAATGAGGGCGATGTCCTGGTTGTTCCAGCCGCCGTCCGCCTGCCAGTTGCAGAGGATGAAACGGCTGTCGGGGCTCCAGGCAAAGTCCTGGTCTCCGTCTGAATAGGAGTAATTCACGTCTTTGTGGAGGGTCTTCGGGGTGCCGCCCTTGGTGGGCATCACCACCAGTTCGGTGCGGTTTCGGAGGTAGGCCAACTGCTTGCCGTCCGGAGAAATCTCCATCTGGAACGATGTCTCTCCTTCCGGGGTCACGCGCTCTTCCGTCAGGTTCACCGCGTAGGTGAACTGGCTGTCTTCCTTGCGGGCCAGCCGGCTCCGCCAGATGCTCCAGCATCCGCCGCGCTCGGAAGCGTAGTAGAGGTCCCGGCCGTCGGGCGAGAAGGCCACGCCGCGCTCCTGCTCCGGGGTGTTGGTGATGCGGCGGGTGGTGGCGTATTCCACGCTGGTCACAAAGACATCGCCCCGCATCACAAGGGCTATCTCCTTGCCGTCCGGGGAGACGGCGATGGCGCTGGCGCTGCGAAGGGTCTGGCGGTCTGCCTGCTTTTCGTCTTCGTCCCGAAGAAGGCTGATTTCCAGTTTCTTATGGTTCACATAGAGGTCTCCGTCGTAGGAGTAGGCGAGAGTGCCGTCCCGGGAAACGGAAAGGAAGCGGACCGGGTTTTTGTCAAAGTGGGTGAGCTGCACCTGCTCCCGGGGGTTGGAGACGCTGCTCCGGTAGACGTTGGAGGTCTTGCCGTCCTGTTCGCTCAGGAAATAGAAAGTGTTTCCGTCTTCGGCGAACACCGGATTGCGGTCTTCGCCTTTGTAGGTGGACAGCTGGGTGAAGCGGCCTTTCGCGTCGATGATGCCGGGGGCCGAAGGCTGGCAGAGCCAGATGTCCCGGGTGACGGAGGAGGTATGGTGCTTGCGGAGCGGGTCTTCATAGCCCTTCCAGTCCTCATAGAGGAATTCTCCTTTGGCGCTGATACTGAGGGCGCTGATGGTGAGCGAAGTGACGAGTTCCGGCTTTCCGCCCTCCAGGGGGATGCGGTAGAGGGCCGGATCTCCGGGGAAGCCGTCGAAGCCCGGGCTCTGGAGGTCTGCATGGTACCAGGAGAAGTACACGCGCCCTTCCTTGTCGATGGCCAGGGGTGCCTCGTTCCCCGGGAGGGTGGTCAGGCGGCGGATTTCACCGCCTTCCCGCGGGGTGCAGAAAAGGTCTTTGCTGCCTTCGCGGGTGGAAGTGAACACCAGCGTGCGGCCGTCCGGCGCCCATACCGGGTCGCTTTCATAAGCGGCGTTGGAGGTGAGGCGGCGGGCTTGGCCACCCGTTACGGGAACGGTATAAATGTCTCCCTTATAGGAGAATGCAACCATTTTTCCGTCCGGGTCGATGGCGTTTTTCCGGATCCAGCCAGGGGTCTCTTGCGCCGCTGCCGTGAGGGTGAGGAGGACGGCGGAAAGGGTAAGGAAGAGATGCTTCATTGTCTTTTTCAACTTTATCTCCAAAGGTAGGAAATAAAATTGAAATACCGGCTATATGCCCGCGACGATTTTTTCCAGCCAGAGCGCGTCCGTCTGGTCAAAAGTGCCCAGTTCCTTGCTGTCGATGTCCAGGACGGCCGTCACTTTTCCCTCCCGCCGCAGCGGGACGACGATTTCCGAGCGCGAGAGGCTGCTGCAGGCGATGTGCCCCGGGAAAGCCTCTACGTCCGGCACCACCTGCGTCCGCTCCTCTTTCCAGGCCGTGCCGCAGACCCCTTTCCCGAAGCCGATCCTGAGGCAGGCGGCCGGCCCCTGGAAGGGACCCAGCACCAGGCAGTCTCCGTCCACGCGGTAGAAGCCCGTCCAGAAGAAGCCCATGCGTTCGTGGATGAGCGCGGCCGCCTCCGCCATCCGGGCGACGGGGTCCGGCTCGCCCTCCAGGAGGGCCGCAAGGTCTTGATAGAGCTCCACATAGCGGAAAACCTTGAAGGGAAGGTGGCAGTAGCCCGAAGGATTTTTCTGCAGATAGTCCTGGTGGCGTTCTTCGGCCGGATAGAAACGCTGGAGCGGCTCCAGCTCCACCGCCAGCGGAGCGCCGGCTTTCTCCTGTACGCGCGCGTATACCTTCTCAAGGACGGGGCGGTCTTCCGCGTCCGGGTAATAGATGCCCGTGCGGTAGCGCGTGCCTTCGTCGTGCCCCTGCCGGTTCAGGCTCAGCGGGTCGATGATGCAGAAATACAGCTCCGCCAGCGTTTCCAGGCTTATGCGGGCCGGGTTGTAGCAGACTTCCACGGTCTCTGCAAAACCGGTCTTGTCTGTGTATACCTCTTCATAGGAGGGGTTCTCACCGTTCCCGTTGGCGTAACCCGAGACGGCCTTCCTGACTCCTTTCACGTGGGTGAAGAAATGCTGCACGCCCCAAAAACAGCCTCCGGCCAGATAAATGCGCTTTTCCATAGCAAAATTTTTATGCAAAGATAATGGATTATTGGTGAAAGTGTTACCTGTTTCAGGACTATTTTTTTGAAAAAAAGTTGTAAAAAAGTTCCGTAAAAATTTGGTAGTTCAAAAAAAGTTCGTACCTTTGCAGTCCCGTTCGGAAACGAGCGGGATTTTTACGCCCCACGGGCCGCAAGGTCGGGGCAACAAAAAGCTCTTTGATAAGACTGAAAGGAAAGTACAAGCAAGTACCGGAAGTTGTAACATACAATTTCTATTTTAAACGAGCGTCAGTTTCTTTAAGAAACGAACTGTCAGGTCAAGCTTAGATTTATAAAAAATATACAATGAAGAGTTTGATCCTGGCTCAGGATGAACGCTAGCGGCAGGCTTAACACATGCA
>JAEEGL016441321.1_pt1 | contig 27335 bp, 22 predicted proteins | sample 9134231 | NCBI WGS metagenome assembly JAEEGL01 (sample SAMN16246548, study PRJNA631951) | gut metagenome | biome: gut microbiome; feature: rumen; material: fiber-attached | host: Bos | place: Iran: Karaj | collected 2018-10
ACTCAAAACCTTCAATGGCGGTGCTGTTGCAGGCGTGGCAGCCGTTTTCTCCGATGCTTCTAGCGCCTTGACGAATGCGCGTGCCGTCTTTTTATCTCTTATCGTAAAATCCGCAAATATACTTGAAGTAGCCATATTTTCCTCCCGTTGAACTCTGAACCACTGTTTTCTTACAATCTTGTCATTTCTTTACATGCTTTTGCCGTGCTCTGTCGCCAGCCATTTGCGTCAACACGCACATGACTCAAACTTGGGCGGTACAGTATTTTCTTTGTCATCCACCTAACATACATCGTCATTTTTGCTTTGCAAACCGACAAAAGCCTTCAAAAGCAAAAAAAATCCCGTTGATGAAAAATGTGAATTCATCAACGGGACTCTTTTTCAGCCAAAAGCCAAAAGCCTAAAGCTTAAATCAAATTCATAAATCCATAAGCCATAGGCTACAAGCCATCAGCACGCGAAGCGTTTTTGTGTGTTTTGCGTGTTTTGTGGTTAAATAACTGTATTCGCCTTTGCTTTCAGCTTTTAGCTTTCAGCTATAATTCTGAATTATGCATTATGAATTATGCATTGGAAAAAGCTCCGCGAAGCGGTTCTGTATTTGCTTTCAGCTTTCAGCTTTTAGCTTTCAGCTCCGCGAAGCGGTTCTGTATTCGCTTTAAGCTTTCAGCTTTCAGCTTTTAGCTCTTCAGGCCTTGATAAGAGGCCTTGATTTGCTCATAGCTTTCCAGCGTACCAATATCATACCGCTGTCCAGGCATTCGCATGGCATAAACATTTACCTTCTTATACAGCCATGCGATGAAACTACCGGGAGCATCCGTCCCGCAACCTGCCTCAATGCCTTTCGCCACCATCGGAACATCCTTCTTTACAATGAAATAGAATGGAGGGCAACACCATGTGCTTTTGGGCTCCTCCGGCTTCTCTTGCATGTTAATGACAAGACCATCATTCTCGACTACCAAGACGCCACTTTTCTGTAACCGCTTCATATCTGGCTCAAAGTACCGCATGATGCAGGATGTCTTCTTCTCCTGCGCATATTGAATAAATTTCACCAAACTGAAATCCAATACATTGTCGCCTGCAATAATCAACAAATCATCATCCAGCTTTAGTTCATCAATGGCAAACTGGATATCCTTCACCGCCCCAAGACGTGTCTCATTAGTAGATGTCCCGTCATCCAATACAGTGATGTTTTGCTTCTTTTCTGTTGCCCATTTCTCGAAATGATGAACAAATTTACGGTTAGAAACAACGATATATTGATCAACCAATCCGCAGGTATCAATATCATCCACCAGCCAATCTAGAATCGTCTTCCCCTTCACTTCCAGAAGAGGCTTCGGAAAGTTCTCCGTCAACGGATAAAGTCGTGTCGCATATCCCGCCGCTAAAATCAAACATTTCATATTATTCCAATTATTTCTTTTCACAAAGCGCTTTGCTTTACACCGAAAGTACTCTGTATTTGGCTTTAAGCTTTTGGCTTTTAGCTTTTAGCTTACCTGTGTGTTTTGTGGTTTCCCTTAACGTCCTAGAACGACACCATTTTCACTGTGACAAATATGCACAGAATACTTTCCTTTCAATTGTGGAAAAGCTTTTATGTATTCATATGTTACTTCTTGTACAATTGATTCCTCATACGCAGGATCTATCAACGCCATGCAACATCCTTTGAAACCTGCCCCAGAGAAACGTCCGCCATAGATTCCCTCTGTTTCCGTCATGATCTCATACAGTTTCTTCAGTTCAGGCGAACCAGTCTCCCAATTCTCGATGGATGACCGACCACTCTCAAATGACAATCGACCATACTCATCTAAATCTCCTCGTCTCCATGCCTCAGCACCGCATTCCACTCGTTCCTGTTCCGAATACCAATGTTCTGCGCGTCTTCGCCAATTGTCAGGCAGTTTATTTTTGTATTGTTCAAAAACTTCTCGCGGCACTTCCCTGAGATGTGTCTCAGAGAATTTACCGTATTCTATACCTGCATAAGCTTTCAGAGCATAGGCGGCTGAACGGACTTCATCCACTCGCATGTTAAATTTGGATCCTGCCAATGTCCTTTCAATGCCAGAGAAAAAGATGGCAATACTGTATGGCTTCATCTTGGATGGAGTTGGAATCAGTTCGTAACTGTCATCCTTTGTGTCCAAATAAAGCAGTCGATTCCGTCTCGACAGGACTTCGCAACTCTGGTCCAATTTGCCGCAGGACACCCCCACATAGCTATTCTCTGCCCAAAGAGCCGTCAAAATCATCTCCTGTGGCGTCAATGTGATGTCGTTGACTTTGCACAAAGCGGACAAGAATGAGATAATAACAGCCGCAGATGATGAAAGGCCACCTATAGGCAGACTCCCTTCAATGACACCTGCCAATCCATATTTTAACCGATATTTCAGTCCCAAGGCAATGGTAGCCCCCCGCAGATAGTCTGCCCAGTCATCTTGCTTCACCTCCGGCGTCTCATGGATATGGAACTGCGCCCTCTTTTCAAACTGTAACGAAGACAATTCGATGACACCATTATGCTTTGTTCGATATGCGATATGGATTCCTTTGTCTATCGCCAGACCTGTTATTTTCCCAAACTGGTGATCGACATGTGCACCAATCGGGCAAATTCTGTATGGGCAGAAAGCGATATCCTCTGGCTCTGTATGGTAGATTTCAACAAAACGTTCAATGCAGTTCATATTACAACACAATTAACTTTTATTTATCAATAAATTTTAAATACCAAAAACAAAAGAAATTACAAAATAACTAGTTATATACCACCACCTAAAACAGTGGCTTGTTTTGCCTACTCAAAGCAAATATTATTTGTTACTTAGTTATTAGGGACACCTAAAGGTGCAACCTGCCAACTTCAGAATCCAGCCCCAACTGGCGAAGTGTCAGGACACCACAGCCCTGAAAAAGTACAGGGTACCCGACCTCTTCCTCCAAGTCGTCAGTACCCGCTACAAGTCCAGTACAGTAACATGGCCATGACCAGCAACCTCGGGTACGCCAACTGGGGCAGCATCTTTAACAGCAACACGCCTTTACCGCAACCGCAGCCATCCTCGACCGCGTTTGCCATAACTGCACCACCGTCCTTACGGAGTATCCCAGCTTAAGGATTAAGCACAGAAACCGTGCCCCGAAGGCCAACAACATAAGATGATGAGTTCTGAACATCGTCATGAGGGTGATGCAATAATATAAAATTAGATCATGTCATCATACTGCGGTGCGACAGACGGCGGAGCCCCGAAGCCCCGCCGTCCGTCACACCCCAAAGTGGATAGCTATAATGCTTTGGGAAGGCAGGGGCGGTGACCAACCTGCAGTCCGAAACGGCATACCAAGCCCCCCCCATCCTCAGGCCCCTGTCACAACGGGCGACCGCGTCCCCTCACGCGCGGAAGAAAAAAAGAGGACACAAACCGTATCACGAAAAACCGGACAAAGAAGATGGCGTCTATCATGCAATATAGGTTCAAAATAGACCATGATACAGGAAGATATCCTTTCTCGTGCATACCGTATGAATCGTGTCAAGCTAAAATCCAGTAGTTTGTCGCTAACAATGACCAATAAATTGTACATCCAACGTCAAAGAATCAATAACGAACTAGATATTTCATGTCACCCAGCCATCTCGTTCATCGAAGTTCCGTCGTCCAATTTAACGATATTCTGATTCTTCCTCACAGCCGATTCTTCAAAATATCTTGCAAACTTCAGATAGTCCTATATAATCTGCCCCTCTACCTTCAGCAACTGTGGCGAGAAAGTTTCCGTCTGTGAATAAGGGGGGGATAGCATATCATATTACAAAAAACAGACATTTCATTTCTTTGTATTTTGTGGTTATTTTACCAAACCTAAAACAATAATCGTTTGAACGATGATAGAAATAAGTAGAGTATTTACCTTCCAATTATAGCCGTCATCCTTCGTGTCTAAATGCATAACATAAAAGCCCCTCGCAGTAAACTCAGCTTTTCTTATGACATGTTTTGCATTTATAACTATTAATCTAATAAAACTTGATAATATGCACACGTATTTTCTAACCATTGGACCTCCCTAAATAGATTTACGTCGTATAAAACTTCTTTACTTTTCCACAGATATACTTAATCTGATCATCAGTAATAAAGATGCTAGAAGGAAGCCAGAGTCCCTTACTAGCAATTTCTTCGGTCACAGGGAAACTCAAATCCAAGTATCCGTATGCTGGTTCTGCATGAAGTGGCGGATAGAACGGACGAGATCCTATACCGTTTTCTTTCAGGAACTCCTGTAGTTCTTCTCTCCTTTCACACAGGATATCAAAGAACCAAGGCGCGGTATCCATGTAATTGGTAGGAATGAGTTCAACGCCAGGAGTCCCTTGCAAAAGCTCATCATAGAGCTTGCCCATTTCCTTCTTCCGCGCGACACGGCCTGGCAGTTTCTTCATCTGCTCTATGCCGATGACGGCCTGGAAATCTGAGAACTTGAAATTCCACCCTTTTGTGAGATAATGATCGCTTCCCCCTGCGGCACGACCAAAGTCGCGGATCTTCTTGATTCTATCCGCCAATTTGTCATCATCCGTTATCAACGCGCCACCTTGGCCAGTTGTGATGATCTTCGGCATGCTGAACGAAAAACTGCCTATTTCACCATGGCGTCCTAAATGTTTACCATTACAGAAGCTGCCTAAAGACTGTGCAGCATCTTCAATGAGATGGATGCCCGTTTTCTGGCAGAAATCCTCAAACGCCTTCATGTCCTTTGGATAGCGACCGTTGATGGAAACCAGCAATACAGCCTTAGTTTTATCTGTCACAGCTGCTTTCATAGCTTCGAAATCCATACAAAGAGACTCTCTGTCGATGTCCACAAAGACTGCTCTTGCGCCAACAAGCTCCGCAGAGTTCGGTGTGGCGACCATCGTATAGTCAGGGCAAATCACTTCATCGCCGATTCCGACCCCCACAGCCATCAAGGCTGCAGAGAGACTGACGGTTCCATTTGCCATGATCCAACAGTGTCTTGCCCCTGTATATTCCTTGAGCATGTCTTCAAAGGCACGAGTCTTCTTGAACTCTGTCCCCCAACCTCCGCCAAGCATATACTGGTTAAGCGCCTCTCTCTCGTGCTCATCAAAGCTAGGCTCCATTTGATTTATAAATTCCATTGTCTTGTCCTCTATTATTTATTTTCAGGCATAAACTTTGTCTTGTCTTTTTCAACGCCCATAAATGGTCCATTCTTTATCTCAAGAACGGTTGTATCTTCATCCAGTATTGTGTATCCATGAGCAGACTCTAACAGGATTAGCATCTCACCTTGACGAACTGTCAGTGTTTCTACATGTTCAAGCCCAAGATCGAACAAACGTGCTTCAATGGCCCCTTTGACTACATATACTGCCTCATAGGTTCGCTTAGCGGTCCGCTCAAATTCATTATGCCAATGATCCTGAAGATACTTTCCCTTCTCATAGTGCCCCCAGACAACAACTTGGAGAAATTCATCATCATTGGTCAATGAAATCAGGCCTGGCCTGATATCCTCCGGTGTGATGTGCCTAGCCAATATCTTTCCATTTTTAACTATTTCACGCATTGAATTCTTCCTCCATGAATATATCTTTCGTTCCGTCAGCATTCTCAACTGGAATGTCATACATTTGTACCATCAGACAATCTTCAGGGAAGAACATGTCATGCAGGACAAAGGGAGGAATTTCAAAGAAATCTCCTTGTTTGAACATACTGGTCTCCGATGCTTTTTTACTCCTTAACTTTACCTCAACACTACCATAAACAATATAAAAAACTTCTTTTGCCCTTTTGTGAAAATGCACTCCTCTAGATGCTCCTGTTTTCGACACTAGAACATTTATCTGCGCGAAACCGTCATGTACAAGCTGGACAAGGCTTCCTCTTCCATCTCTATACTGAAAATCAACTTCTCTTTTTTTATATAAACTCATCATGCATCCCTCTCTGAAATAATGCCCACTTCCGAAGGCCAGTCGATCTTAAAACGTTCATCATTCCACTTGTAAGTAAACTGCTTGTATTCCCCATAGTAAGTTGACTGCTTATATGTATATACAGCCACCTCAGAAAGGACATAGTATCCATTCCCGTACATAGGAGGAATATACAATTGATACTTGTTTGCATCTGAAAGTATAAAAGACTGCCATTTACCAAAATCTGGCAAAGATTCATCACAATTGAGAATCACGGCATATACTGAACCATAAGCACATTGTACAAGTTTATAAGTACCCGGGTCACCATGCATACCTTTTAGAACACCTTTTACGGACTTTGAAATATCATCCTGAATGAACTTGGCCGTCAAACCTGCCGCATGGTATTCTTTCTCATTATATGTCTCATAGAAATTGCCACGCGTATCCTCATGCACAGAGGGTTTTACAAGATAAACACCTTTTAAATTGGTTGATTCAATATTTAACATTACCTGCCTTCCCTCCATTCTAGATATTCTGCCAGATTAATATGTTCTACTGCTCTCTCTCCTGCTACTTTTCTCATATCATGTTCAACCATCAGTCTCACCAGTTCTTCAAAACTGGTCTTGGTGGGATTCCAGCCTAACACCTTCCTGGCCTTAGTTGAATCCCCACAAAGATTTACTACGTCGGTAGGCCTGTAGAAATCTTGAGAGACTTCAACGATAACTTTGCCCGTCTCTTTATCAATGCCTTTCTCATTCATTCCTTCCCCTAGCCATTCCAGCTCAATCCCTGCATAATGGAAAGCAAGCGTGGCGAACTCACGCACAGAATGATATACGCCTGTAGCTATGACAAAGTCCTCTGGCTTTTCTTGCTGTAGAATCAACCACATACACTCCACGTAGTCTTTGGCGTACCCCCAATCACGGAGAGAGGATAGGTTGCCTAGATAAAGTTTATCTTGTTTACCTTGGGTAATACGGGCTGCTGCCAGTGTGATTTTGCGAGTCACAAAGGTCTCGCCGCGGCGCTCAGATTCATGGTTGAATAGGATGCCAGAGCAGCAGAACATGTTGTAGGCTTCGCGATATTCTTTTATGATCCAGAAACCATATTGCTTTGCCACTGCATATGGAGAATATGGATGGAATGGAGTATTTTCGTTTTGAGGTACTTCCTCTACCTTACCGTAGAGTTCAGAAGTCGATGCCTGATAGATACGACAAGTTTCTGCCAAGCCTGTAATCCTTACTGCCTCCAAAACACGAAGTACACCTGTCGCGTCTATATCAGCGGTAAATTCAGGAGAATCAAAGGATACCTGTACATGGCTTTGAGCTGCAAGGTTGTAGATTTCATCAGGGCGTACCATTCCTATTACTTTTATTAATGAACTAGTATCACATAAATCTCCATAATGAAGATGGAATTGGGAATTACCTTCTAAATGAGCAATACGTTCACGATAGTCTACAGAACTGCGACGAATAATACCGTGTACATCGTACCCCTTCTCTATTAAAAACTCTGATAGGTAGGAACCATCCTGACCTGTAACTCCTGTTATTAATGCTTTTTTCATAATGAAACTCCATATTGGAATTGTTAAATATTGTATTTCTTTGTCCAAAAATATCTCTTTTGCTCTTTATCCATATTTTTTGTTTTCTGAACTAAATTTTTCTTTTTTTCATAATATTCTTGAATTGATTCAATAACACGTGCAGGAACTCCGGCTGCAACAGAATTATCAGGAATATTTTTTGTTACTACAGCACAACATGCTATTACACAATTATTACCAATAGTTACTCCTGGCATTATATATACATTATTACCTATATGACAATTATCACCTATAATTATAGGTGCAAGATAATCAGAATCAGGTAGTATTCCCATATGTCGTAAGGTCCAAAGTCCACCATCATGAGGAATTATATTTACTCCTTGTGTAATTCTTACATTATTACCGATTGAAACCATGTATCCCTCTGTTTCAAAACTTACTGACTTATGTATTGAACAACCATTTCCGATCTTTACACCTTGTTTACGAAGTAAATCATTATATTTTTCACCATTATATATTTTCATCAGTATTTTATAAAATATTCTTCTTATGTTCATTTATATGTATCCGTGTTTAAATATTAATAATTTTAAATTCTTTTCCACCAATAATTGAAGCATATTCAGGGAACATTGAATTATATAGGTATTTTCCTCTTATTGCATATATCTTTGTAGCGTTAGCGATTGTGAATAAATCCAAAAAAACTTTATCATGAATTCTTATATCTGTATTATATTTTATATTTCCAACATATTGATAATCTAATGAATAATAACCTTTATCATTTATTATTTTTAAAAATGTTATACTGTCAGAAAAAATTACAATTTGTTCTTTTATTTGATTCTTAATTAATTCTATGATGTTAATACATTTATCTATCAGATATTTTTTCTCATCTTCTGATAAATTGCACTTATATCCTTTTTCTCTTTTCTCTAAAGCATTTAAAAATCTAATATGAATAGCAATATAATGATCTGGCAATTTTGTTGTTTTGAGTATTTCATATAAATTATTTGATATTTTAAACAATGAATGAAATGCAACATACCAGCATTGTTTCCAATCTATTTTATTATTTTCTCTTGTTATATTTTTTCCTGAATAAATATAACAATGATATTGTTTATCTCTTTGACCAAGTTTAGGAATTATCCCTTGTAAATCATACTTACAAAGTATAACACTTTTCTTGTTAATATTAATTTCTTTTTTACTTATATACCAATTAACCTTGTTTGGTAACAAATACCTTAAAAAATCAAATGGATAATCAATATATATTTTAAACTGATATTTATTATCTTCAGCTATAGAATAAACACTTATAATTGCTTTTAATAGATCCATTAAATCAGGTTTCTGAACAAATGTTCCACTTCTTGATATAAAAACAATAGTATTGGGAGCGACAGTGTTCACATTCTTCTCATTATAAAATTTTCTTTTTATATGCAATAGTATCAAAAATTCTTTTAATTTATGTAATAATTTCATCTTTTTTTCCTTAAATTATGAATTTGTGAGTATTTCCCAAATTATCTTTCTTACTTTTGTTTTTGCATCTTCAATATGTGTATTGTTATTAATTATATGCTCAACTGCTTGATTATAATGCAACTGATTTACTATTGATATCTTTTTCCTTATCAATTCTAAGGGACTATCTTGTTTTCTTTCTCTTGATACTTCTAAAGGTATTATTAATTTAATTATATTTGTCGGAGGCTTAATTTTTTGGAATATAGCTAATTCTTTTCTTTGCATTGCATAGTTTATTAAATCAAGAAACTTATTTCCAGTGAGTTCAATGACAGGTCCATCATTTATTCCCCAAAATTTGTTTTGGGGGAAGCGGTCTGTTATTATGATTACACCTGTATTTAAAAGCATTTGTGCATGAATTATCGCTTTTAGTTTATATTTAGCGTTACTTAATGAAATAAAATTTAATAATGTTTTCCGCAATGCATAAAGTAAACCATTTTGATTTATATTATTAATTATACATTTATTATCATTTTTTGTTGTTATATAATTATTATTATGTTTTAATTCAGCATATTTTCTTACTAGACGATTCAAAATGCTACTTTTTCCTTTACCGGTACCCAAATATATATATCTACAATCTATTTTCCAAGATAACCATTTAACAGTATCTATGGCCAATGTAGTCTTTCCTGAACCATCTACTCCAATAAAAGAAATGAAATATCCTTTGGAAAATAATTTTTTCTTCTTATTAATTGGATGTTTTAATATTCTAAGGAGAGATTCTAATGAATAACGATAAAAACTTATAATGTTGATATAAAATTGAGAATACAATTTATATTTTATTAAATGGTTCTCAATGCACAATTTTAAATCTTTCATCAAATAATTAGGCCAATTAGGATAATTTGCATATAAATCTAATATCTTCTCTGCAATATTTTCATTAAACATTTCTATTGCAAATAATTTTATTTTTGCCTCTTCTGTATTTTTATAAAGAAATTCTATTTCATATTTATCAGGTAAAGAAAGATTATATGTATTTTTGTTATTAGGAATTACAAAAAAATTAAATCTTTTAAGTAATATTCTTGTAATAAGAATAATAAATTCTATATTAGGATTACAAATCATTATAGAATATATATTATCTAATATTGCATTATTTAATACAATATCAGACCAAGGCAAAATATATTCTTTTATGTTCTGTTTTCCTGTAATAAGCCTATAATGCAAATGTATATGTACTTGTATTCCACTCTCATAATCATAACCTATCCAATCTTCAACATCTTTATAAGTATTCCAATTATGTGATTTTACTTTTATAAAATTATTTTTAATTAACAATTTTTGAATTTTTTCTTCTTCTACTTTTTGGGTTAGTATATCTAAATCAGTCTTGCCAAATATCCCCTTTTCTAAATGCTCATTACTTTTCCAATGACAATATTTTATTCCAGTATTAGTAAATTCACCCAAAAGTGATACAAGAGTTTTATTATATTTTACAACATTTTTTATCATTTATTAATTCTCTTCTTTGTTATATTAATCATTTCAATTATTGTATTTTTTAGATCATTATAGAAAAATATAGAGTTTATAATTATGGAAAATAGAGTAGATATAAGCATATATATAATACTTGATACACACCAATGTAACCATGTAGAATTATTCATTATAATTATTTTTGATGTTATATACATAATGCACACTATAGAAAATACAGTTATGATACGCTTTATAAAACTAAAAAGAGAATAATTTATTATATTTTTTCTTAGATATAATGTATAATCAATAGTTCTATAAATCATAGATAATAATGTACCAATAGCAATTCCTATAAGACTAAATGATTGAATTAATATTAATGAAACCATGATATTAATAATTGCTTCTATATATGCACCTATATTTGTTTGTTTATAATGTCCAGCTGCTGTAATTATAGCTTGATATGGTTGCCTAAGACAAAATATCATTTCAGCCAAAGTTATAATTAATGCAAATGTTGGTTGAATATATATAACATTATAGATTTTAGAAGTATATAATTGTACAAAAGGTACTATTTGTAATAAAGTAACAGAAAAAACTATTGTAACTAACAGATTAGAAATAAATAAATATATTCCAAAGTTTCGTTTTATATTATCAATCTCTTTTCTTGCAATCATATTGCCAAATGCTGCTTGAAATGATCCTGTTACATTAGAAATCAAACTATTAATTCCAGTAAGAACTATGGAATAAACTGCATAAATTGATACATTTATCAAAGAAGAAAATATAGAAAGTACAAATATATCAGTTTTTTTGTGTACAAAAGATGCAATTGAAAATCCTACTCCATACCATCTTTGTTTAATTGCATCTTCATTTGGCTTAACTTTATCAATAATACAATATTTTTTTTTACAATACAAAAATATACTGATAGGACGAAGTATAAATACTATTCCACTAAAAAATTTAAATAAATGTACAGAAGCCCCAGAGACTATTAGTATTGCAGAAATAGTTAAATTCATAATTATTATTATAATTTGAATACTATTATATAAATAAGTTTTTTGGTCTGCTTGTAGTACAAGTTGATAAGTAATACCAAAATAATACTGTGCCAATATAGTCATACCTATAATTAAAATCATAAATATTACATATATTTTATCAAAATTACTTTTTACTATCATAGGATAAATTAAGCATAAAATTATTAGATATATAACTGTAATTCCAGCAAGTTTTCGGAAAAATACTTCAGTTGCTTTTACAACACTACTTATAGATTTTATATCTTTATTATCTAGTGGTTTATATAAAGCAGCTTTAACAACACCACCAATACCAGATTCAAGCAATGTCAAATATGCAAGAAATTGTGTAATAGAAGTAATTAATCCATTAACTTCAGATCCATAATTTTCTAATATTAATTTTGGAAGTATTAATCCACTTATAAAACTGACAATTTCCATGCCAAGCCCTGTTATTGTCGTAGCAATAATTTTTTCGCTTCTTGTCATGTTAATTCTTCAAATATTCTAAATTTATATTTTTATTATTATTTGATAGTTTTCTAATATTTTTTGACCAAATATCAAAATATACTTTTTCATTTTTTAATGAATTAATAATCTGTTCATAAGATCCATTCATTATTGATAATTGTTTTCCTCTAGATATTATTCTCTTGTAACATTTCTCAATATTTGTATTTATGTAAATGAATTGAGAATAATAATCATTAGAAAAAAAAATATTTGTATAATTACTAATAAATTCTTCTACGTTTATCTCTTGGGTTCTTTTTATAATTGAAACACCTATTTGAATAAATCCCATATCAGTTACAAATGTTCTATTATCATACCGCTTTACCTGAGCACACATATATAAATATAGTTGATAAGCTCCTATCAATAGATCTAATTGTTGTTTTTTAATTAATTTATGCTTTACAATACACTTAACTATTCTATAACTTATTAAAAATCCTTTTTTTGTAAATAATCCAGATAAGCATAAATATAATTTCAAAATCTTAGAATGATGTTCATGAAAATCAATTGAATCACCATTTGGGAAATAGACACTATTTTTTTCTGTTCTGTTATACAATAGTGTTGTTTTGCCAGATCCTGGTAATCCAAAATATTCTATATAATTAATCATAGAAAATTTTATTCATTTTTATATAAAAGTCGTACATTTATAAGTATTATCATATAAAATAATCTGCTATTATTTTATATGATATTAATCGTATACATTCAACAAATATAATTATGTTAATAATAAATATAAATCATTATGTTATATATTATTATATTATTGTGATGTTCTTAAAACATATAATATACAACCTATCAACAAATGAAATTGCATATGATCAACGACGTATATATGTTTGGTCAATTTGTAGAGTTTCTCGACATCAACATATTTAGACATTTCATATAAAAGTACCTCGACAATTTCTGTACACGATATTTTCCTACAGAAAGCGACTTCTTTAAATGATGTAAAAACAACTTTGTGTGTACAAAATCATTCAAAATTTGATCGTCACGTTTATGAAGAATAAGTCATAATATTGCCATCTTGTACTTAGATGCCACACAGTTGCAACGACATAAAATTTATTTACTATATCCTATCTTCTTTTATGTTTTTATCTACATTATATCTTCAACTACAACTATTCACTGTGAGTCTTTGCATTTTTAAATCTACATATATAAAATTTTATTTAATAACTATATATAATAATTTTTTCATATTTTCATATTATATTATGGATTTGAATTTTATACTTTTTTATTAATCAATAATCTATTACATATTATTTTAATAAAATAATAAATAAATAATATAATTAGTATTTGTCCCCAAAAAAAAGCAAATTTATTTCTTGAAACATTTATAAGTACTGCACATATGCTACCATAAAAGGCTAAATCTGAATTATGTAAACCTTTATTATTCTCACATTTAGCAAGATAACTACCAGTAATATAGAAATATAAACAAGATCCCAATACACCTAAATTTGCATATCCTTCTGCTACTTGATTAAATCCCCACGAGGCAAATATCTCCTTGAAATTAAATGAACTTGGTTGTGAAATTCTTAAATTCACAAACGGAATCATTCTATCGAAAATATTAATAATTGGATTATAATATGAATATCCATATAAATAACTTCGTGAGCCATTTTCAAATTGATCAATTACTACCGTTGTGCATCTTAATTGTCCACCAATCTCCGCCAGAAAACCTGTAAAACTTACAGTTATTTTTGATAACTCATTTATTACACCATTACTTCTATTTTGAGAAATAAATGGAATAAACACAAATACAATTATTAATAATCCTATAATAATTTTCCAATTTAATTTTTTCCCTTTCCGACGAACCATTCCTAAACATGCTAATAGTGCATAAAAAACTTCTCCTCTATTACCTGTAATTAATAAAACAATAGCAACAACAGTATATAATGCTAAACCTATTATTTTCACGTTTCCTTCAGCACAAGCAATAATATAACATATACCGACAGAGTATAAAAGAATAAGATATGAATATATATCATTTGAACTCACTCTTTCCATAAATGTTGTATATGACATCTTTAACGATATCTTTCCAGTCAAAATCATTACCATAATAAATAGAAAGAACATAAATATAAAGAAAACTCCCGTCCATGCCAAAAACATTTGGAAATGTTTCTCAAAATTATTTATCTTATTCTCATAATATAATTCTATTGAAAAATCATTATAAAGTTTTTTATTATCATAATTTCTTATATTTATATTTACTGCAAATGAATAACAAAGGAATGCTAATGAACTAAGAATAATAGCTTTACTATAAGTCGGTAAATAAAATATCGACGAAATTACTCCTGAACTTACACTCTTCAATGCCTCACTTTCTCCCCAAAAATAATATATCCAAGCAAGTCCAAATGATGAGAGTGATGTATATAGAATATGAACATGTGTTAGCCCTAATAATGAAATTGAATTACTTCTATTATCTATTGGATAAATATTAATTATGCAAAAAACTATTACTGATAAAATTGTAGCAACTACAGGTGATGGCATTTCTATTATTTTATATATTGCTAAAAAACAATATAAAAAAACTGAAAACCAGACTCCCCAGTATATTATTCTTCTTTTCGATAATTTTAATCTCATTGTATAGTTATATTAATGTATAACTTATATATATTTAATTTTAGTATTGAATATTTTTTATCATATACCTTAAAGCACAAATTTATGTTTTAATAATTATGATATAACTTTGTTTATGCTTAAAATATTAAGATTTGTCTCTCTAAAATAAATGTCTTGGTATAACTGCAAATTCCTCTAAAGCACTCATCCATTCTTTACATATATTATCTATTGAATACTTTTCTCTTATTTTAAACGCTTTATTACAGAGTGATTTAACATCTATAGTACAGTTGATAACTGTTAGCATTGCTTGTATTAACTGTTGCTTACTTCCAACTGATATTAGTAATCCATTTACTCCATTTTCAATCAATTCTCTTGGTCCTCCACAAGGGCAATCAGTTGATATACATGGAAGTCCTAGAGCCATTGCTTCCATTAGCGCATTGGGCATTCCTTCAAAATCTGAACACAAAACAAAAACACTTTTTTTATATAATTCATTTACTAAATTTTTTTGTGTCCCAGGTAAAAAAACACTTTCTGATAAACCATAATCTCGAATTATTTTTTCGAGTTTGTTTCGTTCTGGCCCCTCCCCCCAAATAGTCAATCCATATTCTGGATGAATTTTATGAACTTCCACAAAAGCATCTATTAACAATTTCTGATTCTTTTGTTCATTTAAACGTCCTACAGAAACTATCATTTTTTCCCTTTCACCTATAAATGGATATTCTGGCATGTCTTGAAGATTAAACAATGGATTGGCTATTACTTTTGATTTTTCTGCAATCCTTAAACCATAATAATCTCGTGCATCTTTTGTTTGAAAAATATACCCATGTGCAAATCTTAATAATAATCTCGATATAATTTTTATACTTTTCTTTCCTGCAAAATGCTCCGGATCATTTCTTTCTGATATTATATGCTTGACATTTAAACCAAAGCATGCAGGAATTGTATATATGCCTAAAGGTACTCCCATTGTGACTACAATATCTAATCCTTTTTTTCTTATAATTCTTCTAAGACTTGATATTATTCTTTTTCCCTGCAATGAATAATATTCAAATCCTTTCATATCATATGATTTTCTTTTTGCATCTTGTAATGCAATCACAGTAATATTGTTATTTGTATGGTTTGATATCCATTCTGCCAGATTTACTGTAACTCTCTGTGTACCTGCAAGTTCTGTATTACTAATAATAAAACCTATATTCACTCTTAATCCTTATTAGCGTATTTTACTGTTTTTAAGAATTTTGAAAATAACTCACATCTTCTTCTATCAATAATTTCTGCTTCATACTGTTGAGCCTCGTGAAAATTTCTTGAAGCCTGCTCAAGCATCTCATCTTTTGAAAAACTGCTAATTATACTATGAATCTCATTTTCTCTATTCATTCCATTAGAAAATATAAATTTATGACCTAATAATTCTGGTATACCACCTGTACGAGCACCAAAACATGGTAATCCTCTACTCATTGCTTCAATCAGTGCTCTCGGTAAGCCTTCTTGTAAACTTGGTTGTACATACAAATCAATATTGTCTAAAAAATTAAAAACTTCATCATGTTTAAGTGAACCATAAAATATTACATTATCCAACATATCAAATTTTTTTATAATATATTTAAGATATGACTGATTACCACCACCAACAAGATGGTATTCATACCTTGTCGGATTATCTTTCTTTTTTAATGAAGCTAAAGCCTTTATAATATACTGTTGTCCTTTATATTTCACATCTACAGCTGCAACTGTTCCAATCTTAATAATATTTTTTTTTAAATTTTCAATATGTTTTAGTCTTTTATTAAGTATTTCAATATTTTGTTTTGGCAAAGTAACATTTGAACAATATGTACTTAATCCTTTTGTTGGATACCTGTTTTGCAGAAAATGTTTAGTTACATATATAACAAATGAAGCTTCCTTTAAATTTCGCTTTGTTTGTAATGTCGCACTAAGTGCTAATAGTTTTCCCCAAATACTATGATTCCATAATGAATCCCATGGACATCCAACCATCTCAATTAAATATGGTGTTCCAGTTTTTTTACACGCGCTAATAACTCTATTAGAATATCTTCCAGGTTGTCTTGTGATTACGCAATCTACCATATTAACTAATTTATTCATTAATAATAATGATTTATAATGATTTATTATAATATCTTTTGGTGTATGTATTGAAGGAACTTCAAATAATTCAAGTTTTGGATCATAAAAAATATCAAGTCCATTTACCATTTCATTTGGAACTTTCTTTTTTCTCCCTACAACATATAGTTTTTCAAAAAATCTAAGATAACGTTCCCAATATTCTCTATTATAACCGCGTAAATACAATATACCCTTCTGATCTTCTAAAAACTGCAATTCATGAACAAATGCCGCAATCATTATCTTTACCTTGTCTCACCCAAAGGTTATAGTTATATATTAATTTTTGCCATATATCTTTACGATTGAACAATTTTTCTACCCTCTCTATTCCAGATTTTCCCATCGCTATCGCTATTTCTTTATTATTAAAAAAATATTCTATCTTATTAACTAACTCATTAATATTTCCAACAGGAATGAAAAAACCTGTTACACCATCCTCTATAGAATCTTTACACCCCATTATATCTGTTGTAATTACTGGTACTCCAACTGAATTCGCTTCAATATTCACTAGTCCAAATCCCTCTCTATATGTAGGTAATACTATACAATCACAGCAAATCATATGCTCAAGTGGATCCGGTACAAACCCTAAAAAATGAACATTTTTATGTTGAATAAATGCATATAAGCGCTCTCTATTACCCTCATAAGCCATTTCTTCTTCCCCACATAGAATAATTTCTATCTTAGAATTCTTTTTGAATATTTCAACACAAGCTTCGATAAGTTCAAGAACACCTTTTTCTTCATTTATTCGTCCAAAATATCCTATCCTAAATACATTATCCTTCAATCCAAATTTTTTTTCATAGAAATATCTTCCATTCTCTCGAATTTTACAAGACTTTTCTATATCAATTCCTTTTACGCTTCCATGATTTATCACTACTAACTTTTCTGGATCAGTTATTTTTTCTTGAATAGCAAATTCTTTTAGTGCATTACTTACTACAATTGTAATTGATGATATATGAACAGTAAACTTCTCCATTTCTTTAATTATCCATCTTTTCAATCCTATTTCACCAGGATATTTTAATCCATGCATTGTAAAAACACGATTCTTTATTCCCAGTGACTTAGCAACTGTCATTGCTACTAATCCACCAATAGGAGTGTTTCCATGAACAATGTCTGGCTTTATCTCTTTTAAAATCTTTCTTATCCTAAAACAACTTTTTAGATTTTTAATAATGCTTAATCCACGAGCCATTTCAACAGGTAAAAATTTAAAATCACCGCTGGATTCACCATTTTGACCTTCAGGACCATTAGCAGATATCACATATAATTGATATCCATTTTTTTTTAATTCTTTTGCTAATCCTTCTATAAAAATAATTGATGTTGAAACAGTAAATACCTGTACTACTTTCTTCATTTTCTCACAATCTCTTTATAAATAATTTCAGCATAATTCATTGCATCCATATCTGTCACACACATATAATCAACATTTCTCAGCAGTTTTTCGACTATTTTCTTCTCGCACTCATACATATTATCTAGTGAAAAATCAGGATTAAAATAACTCAATACTACCATAAAAGGAGACTTAAGATAATTGAATTCATATCGATTTAATACCAAAAGTTTTCTTATTGCATCACTGTTCTCTTTTCTTATACTTGACTCACCACGTTCAAGCACTATTACATCTGTTGCTCTTGACTTCATAACAATTCGTTTTTTATCGATATAAGTATCAATTGACTGTTTCTTTGTTATCTTGATAAGTTCTAAGGCTGGAATAATAGAAGTAATTTTATTGATTAATTTTTCAACTTTTGATTCATTGACCTCATCATATAATCTGAATGTGCTGGTCCATGGTACAGCATAAACATCAATACCATCAGTTATTGCAAAATCTTCAGCAATAAAATTTGTTTCATGTTTTTTGCATAACATCATACTACTAAGAGTCTTGCCTGTGTTTGGTGGCGCAAACAAAATAACACTTCGATTATTCTCCTTGAAGTTTACAGCGGAACAGTGAAGTGTTACATATCCATTAAGAGTAAGTAATCCTGCTACAATATCTGTAATAATATATCCTAATGAATGAAGATTCATTATACGGTGTTTTACTTTTGTAAAATATGTTTTTCCTACTACAACATTAACATCTTTTTTATCAATTTTAATCTTGTATCGAAGTCGAGCACCAAAAAAATAATTTCTCTCATAATAGATGATATGTTCATCAGGATTGCCTGAAAAATAATGAAACTTTCCTTTTACTTTATCTGTTTTATCTTTTGGAAAAACATCATCATCTTTAACTACTTTGATATGTAATTTAATTAAACATTTTTCAAATTCTTCCTGTGTAGATACTGGAGCTACTGTTCCATATGAAAATTCAAAAGCCTTTTGATTAATTTCTGCTCCAATTAAATTGTTCACATAAACAAAATAATTCATCATAAATTCTCTTTGATGTTTTAAATATTACTAATTATTTTGAAAAAGTCATAAAAACTATGATATAAATACTTTTCTTTTTATCCTTTTGACAATCCACACGACTTCTGTGAGCGGCCATCGAAGGCTTACATGTCAGACATGGAGGCACGGCATAAAACATCCCATCCATGTCAAAGAGACTAACAACAACCTTAAATATTGAACTTCCTGACAGATGGCGGCGCCAACCACTGTGGAGACCCGAAACCCACCGTCGTCCATGACTGTCCGGAGCGAATAGCTATAATGCTTTCGGCTGCTTGGCCGATGGCCGGACCACGGGCTGAAACGGTGTACACGGCGCCGCCCTTTTTCAGGCCCCCGCAACCGCGGGCGGCAGCGCTCTTTTATGCTCGGAAGAAAAAAGCGGACACTTATCGTGTCGCGAAATCCGGACAAAGAAGATGGCGTCTAACAATTTACAACAATATCTGAACTAATTACACAACTACCACCAATTTCTCTTGCAGCAGGGAAATATAGATCTTGTGTTTTAATAACATCAATACCTAAATGCCTCAATAAGTTCCTTACGGAACTTGTACAGGCCAATATCGCTATTGGCTAAAATCAGAATACACATTATTATTGGATGTAAAAAGAGCAAGAATCGCCCGCTAGACGTAATTGCGATAATCTATAATATCGGTAGACTGGATGAGATGCCAATCCAACCATACTGTAAGAAGAACGAAATATACTTAGAGGCCAAAATTATTCAGGTAATGTTTTCTCCTGTGAGCCGCCTATGAGCCGCCGCTATTATTGTTGTGAGCCGCCATGTGAGCCGCCACGCTGATTGTCCGCTTTTCGCGACATTTTTTGGCCCGGACAATGTTCGTGGTGAGGCGACCTCCCCCCCCTATGTGCAGAAGAATAAAGCAGACACTTATCGTGTCGCTAAAACGGAAGAAAAAAGCGGACACTCATCGAATTGCGAAAATCAAACAAAGAAGATGGCGTCTAACAACACTCCGAACTTGTACCAGATGAAGAATTCATAATACTGCTCAATCAGGTATCGTTGCAAATACCGCTTACATAGGTACAGCAACCACACGGGAAACTGTCCAATCTCCCTTTAACTGCCTCTTCAATAGCCACTCTGAACGCTGTAGCTATTTCGTATAAATCTGGCAATATTCACTCCTGTAAACTGCGTTTTCCTCCACTGTCACTGTTTCTTCTATCTGGGTTTGCTCCTGTGATGGCACGTGATTCCCCAGCCATACAAGGATACCCGTGAAAATTGCCAGTACAAGTATCAGCACACCCCAAACCATACCGATTTCTTTCTGAATCTCTCTATACTGCTCTTCCGCATTCTTAAGTGGCTCATCATGATTGAAAGCCTCATCAAGGTCTTTACTATCGAAAACACCATCGTAGTTTTTCTTCAAATCCGTATATGACTGCTTCAGCCATTTCCACTTTTGATTACCCATAATGAGTGTTGCGATTAAATACAGAAGTGTCGCTACGGTAAACACGCCGCAAACTGCTGTTACCTTCGGAGAGATTTCTCTTCCAAAGAATTGTGAAAAGTCAATCGAATCTGTCAGAAGAACAGTCATCAGAAACACGATGATAGCTACAAAGTTATTCCTAAAGGCATCCACAATATCATGTGACAGCTCTTGTATTTTCCCTGCGCTATCGACAATAAATTCAGAAATCTTATTCTTCATATCGATGTACTGATCGGCATGATTTTTCTGATAAATCACATAATCTGACTTGATGGAGTTTAAGACCTTCTCATTGATTGCCAGTATGGATTCTTTATCTCGACAATATGTGTTGATTATTTTCCTTGCGATGCTGGCTTTATCTACGCAGGAATCGTCCTTGAAAACCCACTCATAAATCAGCGGAACGACCTTGTTTTCTGTCAGCTGATTCATTTCATACTCGCATCCTTTTGTCGAGGGATCGAACTGCAGAATCGCTTTGTCGTTTAACACTGTGGCAGTATTCGCTAGATAGATATAGGAAAGAACCGCCCTCAACTTCTCGAACAACGATATGATTGCTTCAAAACCGTTACCTTCCACGGCATCGATATCAAAGTCCTGCGGTATAAGGATTATTCTCCTCCGATCCAGAAAGACACTCGCATCCTCGCAATCCCGTAGAATTTCTTTTCTGGATCTACGTTCAATCCATTGTACATCATTATCAGAAAATGATATATTGCTCGTCCGTAGCGATCCATTCGTATCCAGCAATTGAAATGAGATGTGATCTCCGCATTCTGAAAACAGCTTAGTGAAGTTCTCAAAAAGCTGTTCCATTTTCAGATTACAGAGGAAGTTAGAGAACAGATTCAGATTGTAAACCGACACCCTTCCGTCCCTGATGATTTTCACAATCCTGATAGCCACAACCACTTCATCGCCATCGAACAGGTTTCCAGTAAATGAAATATAGTTGTCCCTCCAGACAGTTGCATCGCTCACAACCACAGAACCAGAATCGGATGTAATAGTAATTGAAATACTGTCTCTCTCCGGCTTCTGCCTCAAGAAAGCCATCAATTTATCCACGGAAGGCAGGTTGTTTTTCTCGATGCGATATTCGCAGTTGAATTCTGGTACTATTTCTTTGAAGGAAGAAACCACCGTTCCGAACAGCATATTAGCTGACTGAATAAAATCAAACATAGCGGCTCCTTTCTCAAACTTTATTCAGTATCTTTCGGGAAGGAATTCAGCGTTCTTTGGTCATCACAGCGTATCATCAGAAATGTACGCCCATCCGCCTTCTCATGAACGAGGAAACCTTCTCTCCAATTTGGAATACCCTCTTTAACAAAGACATCTATTGATGGTGACACGATGATCTTAACCTTGCCCGGTCCTTTTATCGCTTCTGGATCGGTATGGAACTGCGTATCGAAACCGGATGCCTCAAGCAGTTTCTCTCGTATCTCCTGAACATTAACTATCTCCGATGCTGGCTGATAGCTGCCAAGCAAATTATTAACCATCTCCGGATAATTGATTGTCTGCTCTGACTGAAGCTCATGAACAACGGTATTCCTGAGATTGTAGTAATCTTGCGGCGATTTCTCTTTTAACGGCTTCAGCACTCGATCCACCGCATGTAGTACAGCTTTTGTGTTCGCGGCATCCGTCTTGGCTTCCTGTACCTCCAAGAAATCAGCCGTCCAGTATTTGGCATTTGTATTTATGTACGCCTTGATGGATGTGAACAGAATTGCTTCATCCACAATATCAAGACCTATCACAGCAGATTTCCACACTCGCTTGTTCTGGCCAGGAAAGCCGAAGTTCTTCTCAAGAGTCTCTCCGTCATACCACTCCGAATGCTCTACTTTAGCGACTATATACTTGTAGCCTTCGTCATCAGTTAACAATGCCTGAACGATGCTTCCCTTTTGCACATTAGTCATCTGACCGATTCGTTCCTGAACAGCTTTCTCAACATCGAGGAGCTTCAAAGCGATGGAATCAGTCAGCTCATCAAGGACATTAGTATCAGTAACCACATCTTCTTCATGCAGTATATTGGAGAAGATAGTAGAGACACACCTGAGAACCGTGCGATTTGCATCTATCGGATTATATTCCCGTGAGGAGTCATTCTCCATCGTTGCAAATTTGATATAGGCATCCACATAGGAATTGAAGTCTTCTGGGATTTCCTTCCTGATGGGCTTATCCCGGTTCATATCCAGATTATGTAATGAACTATACAAAATGTGCATCTTGCTCCTCGAATTATAGTAGTGTACAGGTTACTCTAAAACCTTGCTTCTGTTCGGTCAAGGCATCGACTAATCCTCAGTAGGTTACGTCCCCACAGAGCCCGCTTCCACTTCATCGATGGCTATTACAGTATCAGCTTTTTCCACGATGTCAAACCGAACCTTCCTTCTATATTGTACCCCTATCAAATCAAGCAAAATTAATGGTGTTATGGCACACAAAAGGAGCGACCTCATGACACATCGAAAACAATCCCCCCAGAAGAAACTTAGTATCGTACGACAGGGGCTTCGGGGAACCGACAAAATCAGCGAGTAGTGCGCCTATACATACCCCAGGCAGATTATACATAGTCGCACACTTCGTACGAAGTTGATTTTCTATTCATTATTATCCACCAGCTACGCTCACGAACGTTTGCTTGCAAGTAGTAACGTAATACACGGTACTCCTCACCTTCAAGTCCCGTCACTACGGATGCCCACCCCCTTCACACACGAAAGAAAATAGCGGATGCTTACCACATCGCTAAAGCCTGACAAAGAAAATGGTGGCTAATAGCATTAACCCATATTTTATTTTAATATTAAAACTTTATAAATAGTATTCTAAAACAATACTATTTATTAAATTTATCTTTAATTTTCTTTTTTAACTGATTGTATTGTGCTTGAACAAGACGTGAATCAACAAATAATAGCGCTTCTAATACTTCATTACAAAATGCATAACACAGTTCTTTATTATGTGTCGCCCAAATTTTGAACACAGTTGAACCATTTCGTCCAAATTTATTATTATTTATATTTTTTATAAACCAATCTTTGTATTGTTTTTTCTTTTCTTGATCATTATTATTATTGGGATCATTTTCAATATTATTATACCTTGCCATGCAATTTGCATAGTTCATTCCCAATTCAGACCATAAGTCTGTATCTTCTGCATGTGAGTCAAGAAAATTATGGATAAGTTTCTCAATAAGGCACTCTCCTGGAAGCGCGAGAAGATTCTTTGCCTTTGGATTCATCAAATATTTAGAATCTGGATCAAGAATATATAGCGTTTTTGAAAATGAAGGAATTTTCTTCGGAGCAAGATGTATTGCAATATTTTTAAGCACTCCATTAGAGAGGCAAATATCACGATTATCACAGCACTTATATGTTTCTATATAATTTCTAAAGATATGATAAGTTATTTGTTCAAAGAAAGTTCGTCCTACAATATCTTCAAATAAGACCACAGTCTTTGGTATTTCCTTAATTTTAGTCTTTTTGATTATATTGGCCAAATCAGAAAGAACGAAATCAAAGTCAACATCACTTTGAGGCATAATGGTTTTCCCTGCTTTTTGAAGATAAAGCAAAGATACATCATTTTTGTATTTTTGCAATGCATGTTCAATCGCACTCAAAGAATGAGTTGTTGTTATTATTTGTAAATTCAATTTTTTTGCATATGAAATCATTTTTTCTAATAGCAATATTTGCGCGATAGGATGCAATGTTGCATCAAATTCATCAATAAGAAGTACTCCTCCCTGATATGATGTTCCCAATTCACATTTCAATCTATAAAACGAAATAATAGCTGTTATAATTTGACCTAGGTTATCTTGACCAGCAGAAGCACTTTCTCCATCAAAATATGTTGTTTTAACCGATAAATATTGTTTCTTGAAGTTATCACCTGTATCGAGTGGTTCAGGAAATAAATTTTCATTTCCATTAGTAATCATTACATATTTATAGATTTCGGACCAAATCTCTTTTTCTTCATCTGATAGTTGTATCGTTCCCATGATATTTTTCTTGCCCAATGTTGAAAGAGGGCGCAACCGATCTAATCCAAGATATATTACTGGATGAGGGAAATTGCCCCATCCAGGAGAACGGTTAAAACTATTTGTTACAAAACGAAGATTATTATTTTTCTGATCTTTTCTAGTTTCAGATCGAACATTTAATCCTTGTTGTTCTATTGGATTTGATGGATCAAAATTATCACCTTCCAAAAATAAATTATATTCATGTCCTCTTCTTTCATCGAATTTTTTAGATATTCTAAAAACATCTGAATAAACAGCTTTAAACGAAGCACCACTTAAGGTTTGAAAACTGTAAAGATCCACATTATCATAAACTCTTGTATAAACAGAGTTAGCTTTATTCCCTTTATTTGATTTTTTATCAATATCTGGAAAACCAAGAGGCTGCGCCACCATTCCTAGCAAAGTCGATTTTGCTGTTCCATTTATACCAGCAATTAAAGTAATACATGGACCAAATTTTAAAATGGAATTTGAAGCGAAGCTTCTAAATTTATTTACTTTTATTTCTTTTACACGAAACATTACTTCAGCTCTTTCTTCGTATTAATATTTCTGTTGCCATTCGAACTTTCTGCATACTATAGTATATTGGGAAATCAACTACACATATATCTTTATATTGTTTATAAATTTCTCTAATTTCATTACAATCATCATATGTCATGATCCAAGAACAAAAGTTAAACATATTCATTTTCTTGGCTAATAACTGATGATCTTCATGTGAATACGCATTAAGATATAATTTTTCTCCATTTCTGTAGTATGGTGGGTCTAAATATAAAAAAGTATCATTTGGTTCATTAGCAAGCTTTGGCAGTTGATCAAGAAAATCGATTGCATCAAAATTTGTAACTTGGATATTTTGCCTATAATGTGCAATAGTTTTTATTCTATCAATTAATTTATTTTTTATAAATCTTGCATCAATTTTGTATTTTCCCTTTTGTGAATGTCCTCCAATAGGCCCTGCTTTGGGAAGAATTCCAGCTCTATTACATCTATTGAGAAAAAATGTAGCAAAGCCAATTGATAATCTCTCTTCCTTATTTTCTAAATCTACATTGATTACATTATCATATATATGTCGTTGGTGTTTCCATTCTTCAAGAGATATATCCACATTCTCAATCATAGTCACTAAATCATCTGTATCTTTCAACACAGAATGCCAAAATGCGGCAATGCATTTATCAAAGTCATTTATAATAATATTTGCGACACGTCCCGTTAACAATAATGTCAATGCCACTCCCGCTCCTCCTGCAAAAGGTTCACAATAAGTCCCACAAGATGATATTCTTGCATCGTCAAGCATACGGATGAAAAAGTCAGCAATAGCTGCTTTTCCACCTGGATATCTTAACGGACTATAATTGTTTACAAAACCCATTGTTAGAGTGACTCTCTATATAAATCGAAAATTATTGTATTTGTTGATACTTTTTATATCTCTACATAATAAATGCTAATTGATGACTAATTCATCAATTCTTCATTACGTATTAATATGATATTTTCTTATCAGTATTTTTTTATATTCCAAGTATTTCTCCATTTTTATGTTAATCTAACCATCAGTCGTTCAAAAAATGTTAATCAAGCAGTAATTTTATGTTCTTTGACAAGATTGGCAATCAACGCTTCATTAATTTCTTTATTGTATAAGATCGCTTCCTTCCGAGCATCGGAACATACCATTTTTATCTCGGCATGGCTCATGCCTTGGAAATAAGTAGCCATGGACAAAAATGAAATATTCTTTTCGCGGCACAGTTCACGTCTCAGAAGCTCCATAATTTCATCCTGTTGCGGAAGATTGTATTCGATGGAGTCATCGAAGCGACGGAATAAGGCTTTATCTAATGCGGTGACATTGTTGGCAGCGGCCACGATGATGCTTCCCGAAGTATCGTGTTCAAGCAATTGCAGGAAGGTGTTCAGAATGCGGCGTTGCTCACCCACTTCCTTGTCCATTCCACGTTGTGAACCGATGGCGTCAAATTCATCGAAAAGATAGACGGCCGGCATTGATGGCATAGCGTCGAAGACGCGACCAAGCTTCAGTCCGGTCTCCCCCATGAATTTCGTGACAATCTTGTCTGTACGAACCAAAATGAACGGGAGATTCAATTCGGATGCCAGAATCTCAGCCGTCATGGTCTTACCCGTTCCTGGCGCACCATAGAGAAGGATCTTGCGGCGGTTTTCCAGATTGTACTTGTGCAGTTTATCCTGCTCAATATACTCCTTGATAACCCTCTCGACTTTCGTTCTGATCTCCTCAGAAACAACTAAGTCTTTCAGC
>JAEEGL015356908.1_pt1 | contig 27334 bp, 21 predicted proteins | sample 9134231 | NCBI WGS metagenome assembly JAEEGL01 (sample SAMN16246548, study PRJNA631951) | gut metagenome | biome: gut microbiome; feature: rumen; material: fiber-attached | host: Bos | place: Iran: Karaj | collected 2018-10
CTACCTTTTTCTCTCAATACAAGAATAAATGTTGGGTGTAGCTCAGCCTCTCGGCTTCGCTACCCCAACATTTATTATAGAACCTGAATAATGCCTGTCCGTTCTTCCTTATTCGTTCTCGTCCTTTACGATGCGGATGGCAATGCGCTCCTCCGGATCGTCGATACCGTTGGCGGCAAGGGCGGCACTGCAGGCCTCGATCAGGTCGAAGTACACATCCCAGTAACTGCCGGTCTCGCACCACGCACGTACGGTAAAGATATAGGTGTCGTCGTCTACAGCGGTCAGTCTGGCAAAAGGAGCAGGATCGCTCTTCACGCCGGGAGTCCCTTCTGCAGCGCCGAGCAGGACTCTCTTGACCAGTTCCGCGTCGATGTCATTGGTGATCTTGAAATCCAGATCGACACGTCTCTTGTCCGCTGCGGAGTAATTGGTGATATTCCCGTTCATCAGGTCTCCGTTGGGGATCAGGATCTTCTTGTTGTCCAGTGTCATGAGGGTCGTGTAGAAGATGCTGATATCATTTACAACGCCCTGAGCCCCGTCGGATTCCACGTAGTCACCGACCCTGAAGGGCTTGAAGATCAGGATCATCAGGCCGCCTGCCAGATTCGCCAGCGCGCCCTGGAGAGCAAGGCCGATCGCCAGGCCGCAGGAGGCCAGGACGGCAAGCACGCTCGACATGGGAACGCCAAGGATCTCGATAACGCTGATGAACAGTACGATATACAGCAGTACTTTCAGGATCTTCTTGAGCAGGAGTTTGACCGTCTCGTCAAGTTTGCCGCGGTCCACGATCTTTCCCAGCGCCTTGGCCAGGCCGTTGACCACAAAGCGGCCGATGATCAGCACCAGCAGTGCCAGGATGATCTTGCCGCCGTAGGCGGTGGCGAGTTCGATGACTTTTTTGGTAAATTCACCCATAATAATGCCTCCTTTTTCCGTCAGACAGAAGGGCTCTGTTTTCAGCCCGTTTTACAAATCTATTATACCACCCCGCCGCCGCTTTGTCCATTCCTTTATGACAGTAACGGATTAAAGCTTTGGCCCGGCGAAACGATTGACTTGCGCAGACGCATCCTGTAGAATAACGAAAGATACAAAAGTCTGGAGGGATGTCTATGGATGAGCGTACGGAACGCTATGCCGCAGCCCTGGCGCGTATGATCCGCCTGGAGACCGTCTCCTCGCGGGAGAACTCCGACGCGGTGGATTCACCGGCATTCCGGTCTCTTCTGGCCGATCTTTTTCCCCATCTGTTCTGCGTCTGCCGCTGCGTCCCCTTTTCCGGAGGCTTCGTCCTGCACTGGAAAGGTACCGGCGGTAACCGGCAGCCGGTCCTGTTCATGAACCATCATGACGTAGTGGAGGCAGACGGGTCCTGGACCCATCCGCCCTTCTCCGGCGAAATCGCCGACGGAAAGCTGTGGGGCCGTGGGACGCTGGACGACAAAGGCGGGCTGTGGGCGATGCTCCAGGCCGCAGATGAACTGGCTGCAGAAGGCTTCGTACCGGGCCGTGACGTATGGTTTTCCAGTTCCTGCACGGAGGAGACCACCGGGTCCGGCGCCGAGGAGATCTCCGCCTGGTTCCAGGAGCAGGGCATCCGCTTTGAGATGTGTTTCGATGAGGGCGGCATGCTGGTCACCGATCCCATCGATGGCGTAAAAGGGACTTTTGCCATGGCAGGTGTCGGAGAAAAGGGCTGCACGGACCTCCGCTTCGTGGCGCGCTCCGCCGGAGGACATGCTTCCACTCCGGAACATGATACTCCGCTGGTGCGTCTCGGGAAATTCATGTCAGCCGCGGAAAAAAGCAATGTCTTTGAAGCCCGCCTTTCTCCGGCTATCTGCGAGATGCTCCGGCGCTTTGCCCCCTACGCGGGACGCCTTGGTGCGGTTCTGAAAAAACCGGAACGGTTCGCCCCGCTGATCGCGCGGTACTGCTCTCTAAGGGGCGGCACCGCGGCAGCTCTCGTACGGACCACCGTCGCCTTTACCATGGCCGGCGGTTCTGCGGGAACCAATGTTCTGCCACGGGAGGCATGGGTCGTGGGCAATATGCGCTTTTCCCACCACCAGGGACGGGAATCCTCCATCCGGACGCTGGAAAAACTGGCGGCGAAATACGGTGTGGAGACGGAGATCCTGGATCCCGGCTTTCCCTCCCGCCTGACCGATTGTCACGGCACCGCCTTCGTCCTGACGGAGCGTGCTGTGGCCTCTCTCTTCCCCGGCGTACCGGTGATTCCCTATGTGATGACGGGCGCTTCCGACTCCCGCTTCTTCGACCGGGTCTGCGATCAGTGCGTGCGGTTCCTGCCGCTGCGGATCGACGGAACACAGATGGCCTCCATCCACGGAACAGACGAATATATCTCCCTTTCAGATCTGGCTCCCGCCGTGGATTATTACCGCTTTATGCTGCGTGAGGTGTAAATATGGAAAGCAGAAACAAAGGGCTGAATATCAGCGCCAGGAGTTTTATCGCAGCCATCGTCATCATTTTCCTTCTGATGGCTATCACCTATCTGATGACCTTCCTGATCCCGGGCGGCGAGTACGCCCGTACGGTGGATGAGGCCGGCCATTCCATTATTGACACAGACGCAGGCTTCTCCTATGTGGAAGGCGGCATCCCTCTGTGGAAATGGATCCTCTCCCCCTTTCTGGTACTGGGTTCGGAGGGATCCGGCACCCTGATCGCGGTCATCATCTTCCTGCTGGTCATCGGAGGCGTGTTCAATGCCCTGACGGTCTGCGGGCTGATGAATTACATGCTGGGGAAACTGGTGGACCGCTTCGGCGCCGTCCGCTACCGCCTGATGGCCGTCCTGATCTTTTTCTTCATGGCCATGGGTTCGCTGGTAGGCTCCTTTGAGGAAGTCGTCCCTCTCGTTCCCATCGTCGTCTCCCTGTCCGTCGGCCTGGGGTGGGACGCCGTCACGGGCGTAGCCATGAGCCTTCTGGCGGCTGGATGCGGATTTGCCGCCGGCGTGGCAAATCCCTTTACCATCGGCGTTGCCCAGACGCTGGCCGGTCTCCCCATGTTCAGCGGCATCTGGATGCGTCTTCTGGCTTTCGCCTGCATCTATGCACTTCTTCTCTTCTTTGTCCGGCATCACGCCATGCGCCTTCCGGAACGCGGCGGCGGTGAACAAAAGACTGCAGCTCATACGGCCGACCCGCGGATGGACCGGGGCCTCCTGCTTTTCGCCGTGATCCTGGGTGCGGGCATCGCGCTGGTCCTGTGCTCCGGTTTTATTCCGTTCCTCCGGGATCTCACCATGATCATTGTGGCGGTGATGTTCCTGGCCGCCGGCATCGCCGCCGTCCTGGCTGCCGGCATGAAGCCCGGTGCTCTCGGCAAGGCGTTCCTCAGCGGCGTTATCACTGTGTCACCCTCCATCCTGATGATCCTCATGGCCGCATCCATCAAATACACCATGGTAGAATCCCGCATCCTGGATTCCCTGCTCCACGCCGCGGTCGGTGTTGCAGGCGGCATGCCCAGCGCCGTTCTGATCCTGTTCATCTATCTCATCTGCCTGGTGATGAACTTTTTCATCCCTTCCGGTTCCGCCAAGGCGTTTTTGCTGATCCCTCTCATCGTGCCTCTTGCCCGGTTCTTCGGGATCAGTCCGCAGCTTTGCATCGTTGCCTTTGCCTTCGGCGACGGGTTCAGCAATGTGTTCTATCCGACCAATCCCGCTCTGCTCATCTCCCTCGGGCTGGCAGACGTGAGTTACGGCAAGTGGGCCGGCTTTTCCGGCAGATTCCAGCTGATGAACCTGCTTCTTACTTCAGCCCTGCTCCTGCTGGGACTTGCGGTGCACTACGCATGAGCGGACCGGCAGCCTGAAACGATCAAGACGGCAGACGCCCGAAGGCGCCTGCCGTCTGTTTTATTCCGTCTTCAGATCTTCAGGGTCAGGTTCTCTCCTGTGATGCCCACGAAGGCTCCGTTGGCAGCCTGGGGAGAATCCGGGTGGCACAGAAGCCATTTGTTCTTCATCCACAGCATCCTGTCCTCCCCGTCCGCCGCCGTATCCGGAGCGATGCCAAGCGGGGCGTTCGTTCCCTTCTCCAGGACCACCAGGCAGTTGAATCCATCCGGAGAAACCCGGCATGGGGCAAAATGCAGGATCCTCGGATAGATCTCCACAGGCGTATCCGGAGGCAGGTAGAATCCGACCACGTCGCCGCTGTTCAGCGTACCGTCCCGACTCAGGTCTTCCGGCCGGGCTAGAAGAAGCACGAGGCCGGTAGTGGTGAAATTCACCTCACTGCACTTGTGGTATTCCTCAGCGTTGAGGGTGAATCCTCTGCCGTTGCAGTAGCCGGCCTGGACCGGCATCTCTCCGTAGACCGTCCGGCGGATCGCTTCCGTGACGGCAAGGGACTCAAGGGAGTCCTCAGATGCTGTATAGCGGTTTCCATCCCCGGGGATCGGAGTCCTGCTCAGTGCAGCAGACAGTTCCCCGCAGTTCAGTCCCTTCAGAACCCTTCCGTACGGGGCGAAGGCTGCGCTGTTCACGTCGTACAGCGTCAGACCCTGATTCTTTTCTCTCAGTTCGTCCAGAATGCCCATCATTTTTCCTCTCTGTTATCTCCTGTCTCAGGATGTAGACGCTCCCGCAGCAGGATCAGAGCAGCTCCCGCCATGACGACGGCGATGCCGGCCAGCTTGACCGCGGTGATGCGCTCGTGCAGGAATACCGCTCCGATGAAGCAGCTTGCCACCGGCATCAGCAGCAGGTACAGCTTGACGGTCCAGACTTCATAGCGTCTGAGATTGCGGTAGTAATAATAATAGATCCCGGTCTGTCCCAGGCCTCCCAGAATGACCAGCAGCCAGAAGCGGATCCCCTTTTCCGCCGCGAATACGTTTCGCAGATCGCCTCTTGAAAGAGCGAAAATCCCGAAGAGTATCAGGACCGTCAGGTTGTTGTAATAGGATATCATATCCGGAGTCTGGCCGAGCTTTGACTGGGCTGTCTTGATGATGAAGGCGTTGACGGTGACGCAGGCTGCGCTCAGCAGGAAGAAGAGATCCGCAGGGTTGAAGGTCATGCTGCGGAAGTCCACGCCCAGCACGAGCAGCACGCCCGCCAGCATCACCGCTGTTCCCAGCCAGTCGGAGATGTAGAGCCGTTTCCGGTACACTGCAACTGTAATGAGGTTCGCCATCAGCACGTCAGTCTTCAGCAGGGCTGTTCCGGTACTCAGCGAACCTGATGCATACCCGAGATTGGCAAACAGATCCAGAAGAAAGCCGAACACGCCGATAAGCACCAGGATCCCCAGCGCCCGTCCCGGCCGGAAGAGGTCCCGGAAAGAGCCGTCGGAAAGCAGCTGAACGGTGAGAAACACCAGGGCGGCTGCCCGGATGAGGAATCCCGCCGCGTAAGGCGATTCGGTAGCGTCCACGGTGATCTTGGACACGGCGTAGAACACCGACCAGGACAGCACCATGGCGCCGATCATCCATCTGCCGTTTTTCAATGCCTCACCCCGGCCGGATCACCGGCCATATACGCCGTCCTCGATGGCGCTCACCTGAACCGCGAACTTCTTCATGTTCTCCTTGCGCCAGTCCTCCAGATCCTGACACCATTCGGTGGCCAGGAAGGTCTTCACCATCTCCAGGGCCATTTCCGGACCCACGATCCAGCCTCCCATGCACAGAACATTGGCGTTGTTGATGGCACGGGCCATCTTTGCCGAATATACGCCTTCGCATGCCACGGCATAAACGCCCTTGTATTTATTGGATACCACGCACATTCCGGCGCCGGTCCCGCAGATCAGGACGGCCCGGTCATAAGTTCCGTCCTGAACCAGAGGCGCCACCCTGGAGGCCACCGCGTAATAGGGCACCACATGGTCCGTGTCCAGTGTCCCCAGGTCGTCAAAATCAGCACCGGTTTCCGCAAGGTACGCCTTTACGGCTTCCTTTACGGCAAATCCGGACTTGTCGCTTCCGATAGCAATCTTCATATCCTCTCTCCTCCTCATTTCAGCGCAGCCGCTTCGCGGGCAGCGGCGGTGATGTCCTCCAGGGTAAGACCCATGACCCGGCGGAGATAAGGCAGCTTGCCCACCTCACCGAACCGGTCGGGCACGCCAACGGCGGATACAGGGATCCGCTCCTTTGCCAGCGTCTCCAGAATAGCGGAGTGAAGGCCGCCGATCACATTGTGGTTCTCCACCGTCAGCACGGTTCCGGTCTTCCGTGCGGATGCCAGCACGGTCTGCGCGTCCACGGGCTTGATGGTGTGGACATTGACCACCTCACAGGAGACCCCCTCCTGCGCCAGCTGCTCCGCGGCTTTCAGAGTATCTGCCGTGGGTAGGCCTGAAACGAAGATGCTCAGATCTGTTCCCTCCCGGAGGACGTCAGCCTTGAACAGGTCGAAATGATAATCCTCAGGGAACACGTCAGGCAGTTCCTTCCGGAACAGCCGCACGTAGACGCAGCCCTCGTATTCGTTCAGGACCGGCATGGCGGCGCGCAGCTGCACCGGGTCCACCGGCTCAAAGATAACCATACCGGGGATGGATCGCAGGACGCCGATATCCTCCATGCTCATATGGGTGCCGCCGTTGAGTTCGGCTGCAACGCCGGGATCGGTGCCGACGATCTTCACGTTCTGTCCGGCATAGGCGATGGAGATGGCGACCTGGTCGCAGATCCGGCGGGTGGCGAAGGGCGTGAAGCTCTCGATCCAGGGCCTGAAGCCGTAACTGGCCAGGCCTGCCGCGATGGAAGCCATATTCTGTTCCGCAACGCCGCAGTCAAACATCTGGTCCGGAAACCGCTCGTACAGTTTGCGGGTGCCGCTGGCCTTGGCCAGATCGGCGTCCAGCACACAGACATAGCGGTCCTTCTCCATCAGATCCGCAAGACATTCCGCATAGACAGCTCTCATTTCCATTGCGCTCACTCCTCCCCTCTGATCTCAGCGACAGCCCGCTTCGCGTCATCTTCCGAGACAGCGGTGTTATGATTGGCAACGCCCAGTTCCTCAATAAATGAGACGCCGCAGCCCTTCTTCGTATTCAGGATCACCATGGTGGGCCGTCCGCTTCCCCGGTTGCCCTTGGCGTGCTTCACAGCGGCGGAGACCTCTTCCACATCGTTTCCGTCCTCCACCTCGATCACATGCCAGCCGAAAGCAGTCCATTTGTCCGCCAGCGGAGCGATATCGTTGACGTTCGCCACGGTATCGTCGATCTGCAGTTTGTTATAGTCTGTAAAGGCGATCAGGTTGTCAAGTCCCTTGGCAGCGGCGAACATGGCCGCTTCCCAGATCTGACCTTCCTGGGATTCACCGTCGCCGATCAGCGCGTAGACCGTGGCGCCGTCCTTCTCCAGACGGGAGCCGAGCGCTGCTCCGACAGCGCAGGAAAAACCCTGTCCAAGGCTTCCGGTGGTCATGTCGATCCCGGTGGTCAGGTTCATGTCGCAGTGGCTGGGCAGATGCGTCCCTCCCTGGTTGAGGGTCAGAAGCTCTTTTTTGTCAAAATAGCCCCGGTTGGCCAGCGTGGCGTAAACAGCCGGGCCGGCGTGTCCTTTCGAGCAGATAAACCGGTCTCGGCCCGGCATCTTCGGGCAGGCGGGATCGATATTCATCTCCTCGAAGTACAGGACTGCCAGCAGCTCCACCACAGACAGGCAGCCGCCGACGTGTCCGACTCCCAGGTGTCCGATGCAGGTCATGATATCGCACCGGATATCCTTGCAGATCTCCTTCAGATTCTTTTCCAACGTTATATTCCTCCCTTGCAAGAATCATGTGCAACCGTCGAAATTCTATGCTTTGCACGCTTCTTTGTCAAGAGAGAAAGGGCTTTCTCTCTCTTGACAACCCCACTTCCGGAGCATATGATGAAACGGATCTTATACCACATACAGGAGGTACTCATGAGCGGTTTCACGCCTGTCTACGTACCGGTGGGGGTGCCCACCTTCCATATGGAAAGCGCGCAGGATCAGTTCCTGCGCAGCCGTGATCTGCTGCGGCTGGTAGAGGGCAACTTCGTCTGCCCCGGAGAGATGCTTCTGAGCATCGACCAGCTCAGGGACTACCTGGAGCCCCTGCAGCCGGATCTTATCATTTTCCAGAACCTCACTTTCGCCAATGCCGCCTATATGTCCGAAGTCCTGCGCCGGTTTACCTGCCCGGTCCTTCTCTGGACGCTGCGGGAGCCGGTGATCGACGGTGGACGGCTGCGCCTCAATTCCCTGACGGGAGCCTATTCTGCCGCCAATGCCCTCCGTGCTTTCGGAAACCGTCCCTTTTCCTATGTTTTCGGCGCTCCGGAAGAGCCGCGGGTCATTGACGCCGTTTCCGCCTTTACATCTGCCGCCCGGATCAAAAAAGCCATGAGCGGGCTCCGCATGGCGGCTGTCGGCCACACGCCTCAGGGATTCGGTTTCGGCCGTGCGCTGGACAGCGAGCTGATGCACGTGTTCGGTGTGGATCTGGAATCCGTTGAGGCACGGGAACTCATCGACCGGGCAAAAGGCTACTCCGATGAGGAGTGCTCGGAATATCTGGAGCGGACTGCCTGCGCCACCTGCGGCCTTGAGAAGACCCCGGAGGCCAATCGGCTGGCCCACGCCCGTCTCTATCGCGCCTATTCGGAATATGTGGAGGAGCGCGGCATCGGAGCGCTGGCCTCCCGCTGCTGGCCCGATTTCTTCACCGCATACGGTACTCCTGTCTGCACCGTTCTGTCTCTCCTGAACGATGACGGCGTGGCTGCCGCCTGTGAGGCAGACATCTACGGAGCCCTGTCCATGTGGATCGGCATGCAGCTCTCCGGCGAGCCTGTTTTCTTCGGCGACCCGGTCTCCCTGGATGAAAAGGAAAACACCATCACCTTCTGGCACTGCGGCGCGGCTGCCTGCTCCATGGCCAGAAAGGATACCGGCGCCGTTGTGGGCGTCCACCCCAACCGGAAGATCGGACCCGCCATGGACTTCGGCTGCGAAGCATTCCCGGAAGCCACGGTCTTCCGCATCGGCCGGGAACCGGACGGCACCTTCCGCTTCTTCCTTCTGGAGGGGGAGGCTCTTGACAGGCCGAAGCAGTTCACCGGCACTTCTGTCGTCGTCCGGACCCAGAATCCCTGCCGGGATATCGTGGAGAACAGCGTCCGGGCGGGTTTCGAACCCCATTTCGTTGTCATCCGGGGCCATCACGCCAACACCCTGGCGATGCTGGCCGACATATTCGGGTTTGAGATCTGCAGATACTGATTTGTTTGACAAAACAGGAAAGCGGGACCGGCGGTCCCGCTTTCCTGTTTTTGTTTTGTACCCGGATCACCGGATTACTTCAGCAGTTTTGCCTTCTCGACCTGCAGTTCCTCCACTTTCTTTCTGCTCAGGGGGTTGAAGAAGCGGAGCAGCAGGAAGACAAGCAGGAACAGGACGGCCGGGATCATGACGGAGTAGTTGTACATGGTTTTCAGGGCCGCTTCGCTGAGTCCCTCCGTCTTCAGTTCGCTGCCGTTATAGCCGATCCGCAGCAAGGGCACGTTGATGAGGATCGTTGCCACCGTCTGGCCCAGCTTGCGCATGAAGGTATAGAAAGCGTAGGATGTCGCTTCGTCCGTTATGCCGTACTTCACCCGGTTGTAATCGATTGCGTCCGTGGCCAGCACCCATACCAGAAGGAAGAGGAACGCAGTACCGATACCGGCCATCAGATTGGCCAGCAGATACAGCCACACGTTGGTGATGCCTGCCAGGGCCAGCAGGAACAGAACGATGTAGAACACCGCGGCCAGGAGAACGCCGTAGGAGCAGACCTCCCTGCGGCCGAACCGGTTGCCCAGTCTCGTGGCGAAGAACATGATCACAGCCACAGGCAGGTACTGGAACACGGTGGGCAGCATGGTCAGGCCGGGTTTGTTGAAGTAGTGATGGAACAGATAGGTGTTATAGCCCTGTCCGAACATCTGGGCAGCCAGGAACAGCATGGAGGCCAGAGAGACCGCCAGGAAGGGGCGGCTCTTCAGAAGGTTCCGGATCACCGTTCCGGTCTGGCCTTTCTGGTGAGGAGCCGGTTCGGAGACCACCCTTTCCTTCGTCAGTCCGTAGCAGAACAGGTAGAAGACAACCGCCAGGGCGGCGATGACACACACTCCGGTAAAGACCCGGCTGAAGCTCATCTCCTTGGTGCCGTTTGCCAGGGTCACATAGCACATGGAAGCCAGCACCATTGCGGGCATGGCGCCGAAGGTAGACCCGATGGAGCGGAACACGGACAGTGAGGAGCGCTCCTTGTCATCAGATGTGATCACCTGCGCCAGGGAACCGTATGGGATGTTGATGCAGGTGTAGAGCATGCCGAAGAGGATATATGTGGCATAGATCCAGGCGAGGCGTCCCGCCGGGACAAAGCCCCGCACGTCCAGGAACATCAGGACGGCTGCCAGTGCCACCGGCAGCGCAAAGATCTTGATCCAGCGGCGGTAGCGGCCGTCGCTCTTCCTGCCGGCCCGGTCGATGATACGGCCCCAGATGGGATCGTTGATGGCATCCCAGATCCGGGCGATGATGGTCATTACCATCACGTGGAGAACGGAGATCTCCAGCACGTCGGTATAGTACTTGTTAAGGACGCTCTGGGTCAGTCCGAAAACCAGGCAGGACGCCAGATCGCCCAGGGCGTAGCCCAGTTTGTCCTTGAAGCGGATGCCGCTTGTGCGGGTAATACTGTTTTCCATTTTGTTCACCTGTTCTCTTTCTTCACATATTCAGCCACCGTCCGGCGGAAAAGTTCCTCAAATTCGCTGCCCTTGCGGTAGAAGACGGGGATCTGTCCCAGCGGAGCCGGGATCCGCAGCTCTTCCCCGCCGCCCCGGTACTCTTTGCCGGTCCAGAAATGGATCCACTCACCCTCAGGCAGCCAGACGCTCCTGGTCCGTTCCCTTCTCCTGACCACCGGGCAGACGAACAGGTCGCCGCCCAGGAAATAGGCGTAAGGATCCTTTCGTGCGGTAAAGGAGACTGCCTCCCAGAAGTCCGGCCGCATGACGGCAACACCCTGACCTGCCAGTTCTGCACAGCGGTTGATATAAGGCTTCAGGGCGGCATGGATCCGTGTCAGTCTCACCGTATGGGGCTTGACCTTTTCCGCGTCGAACTGGGCATTCGCCCAGGGGCGCAGGGACTCATGGCTGCGCATCAGCAGGGAGAATGTGTTCATCTCCATCCACCGGATGAACAGCTCGTCGTTTCTGCGCATCTTGCCGAAGGTAAAAAATCCGCCGATGTCGCTGTGGATCATGGGAGCGCCGGAGAACCCCAGGGAAAAGCTTGCCGGCATGACGCAGGGCATGCCGTAGTCCCTGGTATAGTCCGTATGCTGATCGCCGTTCCACATGACCGGAGCATAGCTCTGGATACCCAGATACCCGGAGCGGGTAAAGAACATCACGTCTTTGGCTCCGTACTCCTCCACCGCCTCCCGGTTGACTTTCGCCCACAGCACCGGCCAGCGGTTGTGGAGTGCGGCGGGATCCCCGTCGTGAAGGACACAGTCAAGGGGCAGGTATTCGCCGAAGTCGGCCATCCATCCGGAGATCCCCAGATCCAGCATATTTCGCTTGATCAGCTCATCCTTGATGAAGCGGACCGCGTCCGGATTGGTCAGATCCAGCATGCCGGCATCGAAGGTGGTGGATTTGATATGATAGACAGTCCCGTCGGTATGGGTGATGAGATAGCCCCTGTCCCTGCACAAGTCGTACAGACGGCTGTCCTTCACCAGATACGGATTGATGTAAGCCAGGAACCGGACGCCTCTTTCGTTCAGCTGCCGGATGGCGTCCTTCAGCTCCGGATATAGTTTCTCGTCTGCTTCCCAGTTCCACCAGACCTGCTTGCCCATGACCGTTCGGTTCTCCCCGGACCAGTCCTGGCTCCACACGCCGCAGATCCTGGCGCCGGCATCCAGCATGGCGAAGGTCTTTTCCAGGATCGTCTTCGTGCCGCCCTGGATCCCCAGGATCATGCCGTCCATGCACCAGTCGGGCAGATACTGACGGTTTGGGATATGCGCGGCCAGCAGCCGTCCCAGCGTCTCATAGTCCTTTCCCTGCAGCAGTACCAGCTTTCCGGGACAGGCGTCAAAACTGAAGGTATAGTCTTCCGCCGTGCTGAACCGGGACGTGCCGTCGTGATCCGTGTCGAACAGGATCAGGCGGCCGCGGTCCGTCACGAAGACAGGCATGGGAGAATAGCTGCCAATCCTGCTGTGTTCCTTCTCCCTGTACAGGAATCTAGGCAGCAGTACTTTCTGCAGGATGGTGGCGGCGTTGATGTGCTCGGAGACGAAATTCACCACACGTTCGCCCCTGAGATTCACCTGGCGGTACTGTTCGCCGCCTCCGAAGACGGCTTCTCCCTCATAGGCCGGCAGGCTGAACCGATAGGTCCATCCCTCCTCTCCGCCGAGGAATTCCAGGACTGCGCCTCCTTCGCACTCGGAGAAGCGCAACAGCAGCTCGTGACCTTCCGCACTGAACCGGACCGTATCCTCCCCCGCGGGAGCCGTATTTGTCAGTGGGACACGCTCTGTTTCCACCACGGTGGTCTTTACCGTTCCGCGGCTGGAGGTATACTGTTTTTCCAGGCGGATCATGATGACGAAAGGCGTGTCTGCCGTATGCCGGGCCAGTGTCTCACCGCCCCGGCAAAGCTGCCATTCCTGTTCGCCTATCCGGGAAATAAGCATGGGATCCCCCCTTTTCGTTCTTTCGTTCGCACCTTTTTTACTATAGCAACGAAATCCCGCTCCGTCAACAATCTGTTGACGGAACAAAAATAGAGAGAGGCTCTCGCGCCTCTCTCTGTTCCTTTCAAATCATGCGTCCGCCATTCCATCCGGTCCGTCTTCCGCCGTCCACCGCGATGCCTCCGCCAACCAGCACGTATTCCATGCCCTCCGACGGGAGTTCCGGTTCGTCATAGGTAGCCCTGGCTTTTACGCCGACGGGGTCGAACACCAGGATATCCGCGTCGGCTCCGCGTTCCAGGCGTCCTTTGCTTTTCAGCCCGTACCGGTCAGCGGGACAGCGGGTCATCTTCCGGATCGCCTCCGGAAGCGTCAGTGCGCCGCGCCTGAGCACATACTCCTCGATCACCGTCGTGAACGCGGCGCTGGTCCTGGGGTGCAGCCTGCCTCCCTCCGGATAGGTGGAGTCCGAGATCACATAGGACCAGGGGCTCTGCAGGATCGCGGCGATATCCGTTTCCGTCGTGATGAAGTCGATCATGGCCACATCGCAGCGGTTCCGCTCCAGAAGGTCCAGCGCGAATTCCGCCGGATCCCCGCCGGCCGCCGCTTCGGCGATCGACATCCCTGTCAGGCGGGAGTCTTCCCGGTTCCTCACGGCGGAGATGTAGATGTTCTCCCATCCTGCCAGACGAACATAGTTGTCAAAATCCGCACCGTGGGCGAACCGCTCCATGATGGTTCTTCTGATCTCCGGATCCCGCAGGCGCTCCGTCAGGGCGGCTGTTCCTCCCTGCAGATACTCCGGCGGAAGGATCAGCATCAGCTGGGTGCTTCCGGCGGTATAGGGATACACGTCGCACATCACATCCAGGCCGTCCTCCCGGGCTCTCCGGATCTTTTCCAGTGCCAGCGGGACCAGTGTCCCCCAGTTCTCTTTTCCGGTCGCCTTCAGGTGACTGATCTGCAGAGGGATTCCCAGAGCCTTCGCCACCGCGATGACCTCGTCCATGGAACGAAGCAGCTGCATGGCTTCCTCCCGTACATGGGCAGAAAGGACGGTGCCGGTGCTCCGCAGGGGTTCCAGAACACGGATCAGGTCTTCTGCGGTATAGAAGCAGTCCGGGGCATAGCCCAGGCCCAGAGAAACGCCTCCGGCGCCGTCGGACAGCATCTGTTCCGTCAGTTTCCGGATCTTGCGGACATCCTCGTCGTCAAGTTTCTGTCCGAACCCTGCCGCACAGGCCCGTATGGTCCCGCTGCCGGCCAGCATCAGGGAATGGATCGGGGCGCGGCGCTCCGACAGCGCTTTGCGGTACGACGGCAGATCTTCGGCAGGGATCCCCGCCGTCCTGCCCGTCACCGGGGCCAGATAGGCCGCAATTTCGGAAGCATGGGGACCGAAACACGGGACCACGCTCATCCCGCAGTTACCGTTCCCTATCGTGGTGACGCCCTGCATCAGGTCTATGTCTCCGAAACCGGGGCGGAACAGCGCCGCGTCCGCATGCCGGTGCAGGTCCAGAAATCCGGGACAGACCGTCATGCCGGAGGCGTCGATATCCCGGGCCGCGGGGATATCCCGCAGGTCTCCCATGGACACGATCTTACCATCGGAGATCCCCACATCGGTCTTCACGGCCGGAGCACCGCTGCCGTCCAGGACGCTGCCGTTCCGTATGCAGATATCCAGCATGATCGTCACTCCTCCTGTGTTACTGCTGCAGTTCGTACAGCTTGCGGTAAATGCCGTCCATGGCCAGCAGTTCCTGGTGCGTTCCGCTTTCGCGGATTCTGCCTTTATGCAGTACGATGATCTTGTCGGCATGCTGAACGGTGGACAGCCGGTGTGCCACCATGATGGTGGTCCGTCCTTCCATCAGCGTCTTCAGCGCCTCCTGAATCAGCTGTTCCGTTTCTGTATCGATATTGGCTGTCGCCTCGTCCATCACCAGGATGGTCGGATCATAGGCCAGGGTGCGGGCAAAGCTCAGCAGCTGCCGCTGGCCGGCAGAGAGGGTCGCCCCCCGCTCAGTCACAGGCTCGTCATATCTCCCCGGCAGCCGGTCAATGAACTTCGCGGCGTTGGCCGCCTCTGCCGCTCTGTGCACCTGTTCCTCGCTGATGTCCTCATCCAGAAGACGGATATTGCTGCGGATATCTCCTGTGAAAACAAATACGTCCTGCTGGACCTGTCCGATGGCCCGCCGCAGCTGTCTGGTGGACAGCTGCCGGATATCCACGCCGTCGATGAGGATCTGGCCTTTCTGGATGTCGTAGTACCGTCCGATCAAATTGAGGATGGAGGACTTTCCTGCACCGGTGGCCCCCACAAAAGCCACTTTCTCACCGGGGTGGATGGTGAAGCTGATGTCCTTCAGGACGTAGTCCTCGCCTTCATAGGCAAACCAGACGTTCCGGAACTCGATGTCCCCCCGGATCTTCTCCAGGCTGACCGGATGTTCCGGCTCGGGGATGGTATTCTCCTCATCCAGCACCGTAAAGATCTTCTCCGAAGATGCCAGGGCGTTCTGAAGGGTGGAGAACTGTTCCGCAAGATCTTCGATAGGCCGGAAGAAGGATCGGATATAGTTGGTAAAGACGTACATGGTCCCCAGTGTCAGCGTACCCGCCAGCACGGAAACGCCGCTTCGATACACCAGGGCAGCCAGCGCAAAGGTAGCCGTGAATCCGATGACCGGGCGGAATATGGCGAATACCATCAGTTCCTGCATCTGCGTGTGGAACAGTTCGCTGGTGCGTCCCCTGAACTCCTCCGCCTTTTCCTTCTCACGGGCGAAGATCTGGATCAGCCTGATGCCGGAGATATTCTCGGACAGGAAGGCATTCAGGGCGGCTATCTTTGTCCGGACAGCCCGGTAGATCCGTCTGGCCATGGTTCGGAACCACAGAGTCAGGGCGAAGATCACCGGCAGGAAAACAAAGCACAGGGCAGCCAGCCGGATATTGATCCGGATCATCACAACGGCATAGCCGGTAATGAGAGCCGCGTTGCTAAAGAACCGCACCAGAACCTGAGCATAGAGGCGGTGAAGGGACTCCACGTCGTTGGTGACGCGGGTCACGATGCGGCCTACGGGATTTGTGTCAAAGAACCGCAGCGGCAGCGTATGGATGTGTTCGAACACCTGCTGGCGGATATCGAAGATCACGTTCTGTCCGGTGCGCTGCAGCAGCCAAACCTCTGTCAGCTCACAGACCATCGTCACCAGCAGGACAGCCAGATAGATCATGGCGATCCGCCGCACGCCGGACAGGTCAGCCCTGCGCAATTCTCCCAGGTCCTCCCGGTTCAGCAGGCTTCCCGTCACTTCACCGCCTTCAACGGGCACGGAAACGGTCTCTCCCGATACGGTGACGTCAGACATGTCCGTCCCGGTCTTTTCCAGCAGCGCTTCCATGGCCCCCCGGTCCAGATCCCGTACCAGATAGTACCGGTCGTCGGCGTATACCATAACGGCGAAAGTGTCCGCTGTTTTCTCATCATAGGACCGGGAAAGCGGCAGGCCGTCGAAGACCACCTGTGCCTCTCCAGGATCCACATAGGCAAACGGCCGGTCATATCCCTCGATATAGTCGTCGATGGCCTCGCCGATCAGGATGGGGCGGTACAGATTCATCACCGTCACCGCAAGCACCAGGATCGTGCACAGAACCATGGTCTTCCAGTAGGGCTTCACATAGCCCAGCAGGCGGGTAAACGCGCTGCCTTTGTAGGAGAGTTTCTCCTCGCTGATCACAGCCACGAGCCCACCCCCTTACTCTTCCGTCAGGAGCTGCTGTTCCAGCTGCTGCCTGACGGTCATATCGTAGAAAATGCCGTGGAGATCCATCAGTTCCTCCCGGGTGCCGTACTCGGCTACCCGTCCTTCTTCCAGCACAAGGATCCGGTCCGCGTTCTGGACGGTGGAGACCCGGTGGGCGATCATGATCGTGGTCTTCCCGGCCCGTACCTCCTTCAGATTCCCGAGGATGGTCTCCTCTGTGTCGGTATCGACAGCGCTGAGAGAGTCGTCCAGGATCAGGATGGGGCTGTCTTTCAGCAGTGCCCGCGCGATGGAGACGCGCTGTTTCTGGCCGCCGGAAAGAGTAACGCCTCTTTCGCCGACCACCGTCTCATATTGTTCCGGGAACTCCGCGATCTCGCTGTGGACGACGGCCATCCGCGCCGCATCGGCGATCTCCTCCCCGGAAGCGTCCATAGCCCCGAAGGAGATATTCCCCGTCAGGGTGTCGGAAAAGAGGAAGTTGTCCTGGGGGACATAGGCGATGCTGCTGCGCAGGGTCTTCAGGGGGATCTTTCCGATCTCATGCCCGTCGAAGGTGATGGATCCGCTGCCGATGTCGTAGAGCCGGCACAGGAGATTCACCAGCGTGGTTTTGCCTGCGCCGGTCCGCCCCATGACAGCCAGAGTCTCTCCGGGCTCCACTTCCACGCTCACATGGGACAGCGCGTCCGGAAGATCCTCACGGTAGGAGAAAGTCACGTCCTTCAGGGAGATGCGGCCGGTCAGGCTTTCGACCTGATCCGGATCCTCCGGTTCCCTGATGTCCGGTTCCTCGTCCATGATCTCATGGATGCGGTTCAGGCTGGCGATACCCTGTGAGATGATGGTAATGCAGTCTCCCAGAGCGATCATAGGCCAGATCAGACTGCCGATATACACATTGAAGGCCACGAAGCGGCCGAGGGTCATATCCCCCATCAGGGTGTAATAGCCGCCTATCAGGATGGCCACCACGTAGGTCATGCCAACGAGAAAGTGGAGGACCGGTTCGAAGGTGGCGTCCAGCCGCGCCACTTTCAGCGTCGCCCTGCGCTTGTTCTCGTTGACCTTCCGGAACGCCGCGTACTGCTTCTCCTCCTGGACAAAAGCTTTCACCACCCGCTCGCCGGAGATGCTCTCCTGCACGTAGTCGCTCATATCGGCAAAAGCCTTCTGCATCTTCGCATAGCGCTTTTCGATGATATCACCGAAAAAGAAGGAGAATACAGCGATGCAGATCATGGGGATGAGGGTATAGAGCGTCAGCCGGACGCTGACGTAGGTCATCATCCGGTACAGTACCAGCATGGTCAGAACGGTGGCGTCGAAGATCTCCACCACGGCGAACCCGATGCCCATTCGGACAGCCTCCAGGTCGTTGGTGAAGTAGCTCATCAGATCGCCGGTCTTGTGGATGTTGAAATACCGCTGGGACAGTGTCTCCAGTTTTTCGAACATCTGCTCCCGCAGCGCCCGCTCGATCTTCCGGGAAGACCCGATGATGCACCGGCGCCACACGAACCGCCCGAACATGGCAACGGCCGCGCACAGCACGATCTGCCCGGCGATCCGCAGGACGCCGCCGGCGTTCAGCAGATGAGCCGCCAGACCGTCCGTCGCCTGGCCGATCAGTTTCGGGACGAACAGATCCACGTAGTCCACCGTAAGAAGCGTGATGAGCCCCAGCAGATAGATTGGGGCGTACTGCTTCAGCAGCGGCCGCAGGATTCCTTTTCTGTTTCTGATCTTTTTCATTCGTTCCTCCGTCCGGAGAGTCTAATAGTTAACAGTTTTATAATTATACGCTTTTTTTCCTTTGGAAACAACTGTTTTCGGTCCCATCAGAAGATTTGATATCCTTTCTTATCGTGGATCAATGTTTCTGTTGCAGTTGGCCGTCTTCTTTGTCATAATAAAACTTAATACCGATATTGCCTGAGGCACGGAAGCCGGGAGGAGGTTCAGATGAGCCGACAGCGAAACAGAAGTCCCCTGCGGTCAGAGCGGGGCAGCACCGCCCCGCTTATCAGACGCATTTACCGCAGGGAATGCCGCAGCACACCCGATTCGCCCGTATATGATCTCATCTTCCTCATCGCGAAAGCCTGGATCGGCCGGCGGCACCGGGTCGTGATCGATGATGATCTTCTCAGCGAGGCGGAAGCCCCCTATATTCTCCTGTCCAATCACGAATCCTTTTTTGATTTCTACTATCTTTCCCTGCTCAATCATCCGAAACGCCCCGATTATCTTGTCAATGAGTATTACTGTACACGTCCTGTATTAAAGCATCTTGCTTCCGGCAGCGGGATCCTCTCCAAGAAGCTTTTCACAAAAGAGATGACTTCCGCCATGGGGATCATGAGGATGCTCCGCAAGGGCTATCCCGTCGTCATCTTCCCTGAGGGACGTCTCTCTCCGGACGGCCGGTCCAACCCGATCGCAGAACCCGGCGGCGCTTTCTATAAGCGGATGAAAGCCGACATCGTTCTCGTCAGGATCCGCGGCGCCTATTTTGCCGACCCGAAATGGCGGAAAAAGAGCTGTCCTTCCGAGATTCGCGTCACGGTGGAACGTGTCATCAAGGCGGAGGAACTGAAGGCTCTGGATGCGGGAGAACTTGACCGGATCGTCTCCTCGACGCTTTACAACGACGCATCCGGAGATACCTGGAACCTCTACCCCCAGCCGGACAAGGCGCTGGGGCTGGAGAACCTCCTCTACCGGTGCAGGGACTGCGGCGCACTGTATTCCACTGCCTCCAGGGGCAGCGAGCTATACTGCACCGCCTGCGGGGCGGTACACGAACTGGATGAACATTACCGGTTCACTGACGGGACCACCATCGGAGACTACTACGATGCGATCCGCCGGCTGGAGGACCCCGGACTTGAGGATCTGATTCTGGAAGCCCGGGTCGAGACGAAGATCTTCGCTGCCGGCAGCGGGTCTGACCGGAAGGAGACGGGTTACTGCACCATGGGCAGGGCTGGGTTCCGGTACCGCTCCGCTTCGGAGGATTTTGCCGTGCCTCCCGAGCAGCTGCCCGCCCTGGCCTTTTCCTGCGGTGAGGAGTTCGAGCTCTATCATGACGGTGAGCTCCATTATTTCTATCCGATGGAAAACCGGCAGCAGTGCGCCCGATGGGGGCTGATCGCCGATATGCTGGCCGCACGGCGGAAGAAGCCGGATCATCATATATAGTGCCGGAATCGGCATGTGCGCGGAAGGCCGGGACAGTTCGTCCCGGCCTTCCCTTTTTCACCCCTGCGGACACCGGCTGCAGGAAAAAATGACATTTTTCGGCGTTTCTTTGCCAGTTATCGATAAATAGCAGCCCTCATTTCCGCAGATTATTCTTGCATATTCACAATTGAATTCCTTGCCAATTAATGGTACTCTTATCGCAACAACTTTAGCGGTTTAAAACTTTAAACCTATAAATCGAAATTAATCGAAAGGGGTGTCATTATGGCAAAGACCGCAGACGAGATCAAAAAAAGCGAGGTGCTGGAAGACTACGAAACCTCTCCGGTCCCTGAAAAAGCCCGGTTCCGCTGGTTCTCCCAGGGCATGGTATGGGCAGGTTCCGCCTTCTGCCTGGCGGCCTTTTCCGTCGGCGGCATGCTGGCTTCCTCCCTGAACTTCACGTCATTTCTGGTCGCGGTCCTGGTGGGCGCCGCCATCTTGACTGTGATAGGATCCCTGGTCGGCATCGTCGGTGCGCAGACCCATCTGGCCAGCGCGTTCTCCTCCCGGTTCGCCTTCGGAAAGAACGGCGCCAAGATCTTCGGCATGATCGTCGCGCTGTCCCTGTTCGGCTGGTTCGGATTCCAGTGCTCGTATTTTGCCAGCAGCACCATTTCCACTCTGAAGATGTTCAGCATCTCCAACTTTGACGATTCCCTGCTGGCTAATCCCTCCTTCTGGTGTATTATCGGCGGTCTTGCCATGATGATCACGGCCGTCATCGGCTTCAAGGGCATCAAATGGCTGTCCAACATCGGCGTTCCCCTGCTGTTCCTCCTGGTATTCATCGCCGCTGTGATTGCCTTCGGAAAGACCGACGCTGCCGCATTGGCCGCCGCCTCCGAAGCAGCCAGGGGCGGCATGAGCATTCCGGCCGCCATCACAGTGGTGGTAGGATCCTTCATCGCCGGCGCCTGCACGGTTCCGGATTTCTCCCGGTTCTCCAAACAGAAGAGCGATGCCGTATTCGGCTCCATCCTCGGCTACATGATCTCCTTCCCCATCATTCTTTTGCTGGGCGGTTTCTTCTTCTATGCGTTCCAGACCTCCGATCTGTGCGACATCTTCATCACTTTCTGCGGTCTTGGCGTGTTCGCCGCTTTCGTACTGATCGTATCCACCTGGACCACCAACGATAACAACCTGTACAGTTCCGTCCTGGGCATCACCAATGCGGTCGGCGAGTACATCCGGATCCCCCGCTGGCTTCTGACGGTGTTCGTAGGTCTGGTCTCGACCGCCCTCGGAGCTCTGGGCATCATCAATTACTTCACCAGTTTCCTCAACTTCCTGGGCGTTCTGGTGCCTCCTTTCGCCGCTGCGCTGATCGCCGATTTCTATCTCTACAGCAAAGAAAAATACGATTACGACCAGCTGAACAAAGTGCCCTCCTTCCGTTTTGACACTTTCGGCGCGGCTCTGTTCGGGATCGCGGTGGGGCTGCTGTGCAACTACGGTAACGTGAGTTTTCTGAACACGGTCACATCTGTCGTCCCGGCGACCCTCTTCGCTATGATCATGGCATTTCTCTGCCTGATCGTGATCAATTTGTTCGCCGGAAAAAAGGCGGCTGCCTGACGGCTTTTCCGGGTCAATACGCGCCGTGCGCTCCGCCGTCAGGCCGGAGTCGCCGTTTGCGCACCAGACGATAAGGAGTATTCTATGAGAAAAATTGGCAGACGAGAAGTAGAACTGATCGCCCTCGGAGCTTCCCTGCTGGGCTCCGGCGGCGGAGGCGATCCGTACATTGGAAAGCTGATCGCCCTGGGCACAATGGGCGAGGACACTCAGGTGGATCTGATCGACCCCATGGAGGTGCCGGACGACGCCTTTGTCGTCCCGGTGGCCATGATGGGCGCCCCGACCATCATGATGGAGAAAGGCATCGGAAGCATCGAGTTCTCCTCCCTCATTAAAACCATGGAGAGCTTTTTCGGAAAAAAGATCTTCGCAGTCATGCCCGCGGAGGCAGGCGGCTGCAACAGTCTTATCCCGCTGGCAGCTGCCGCGCAGTGCGGTCTTCCCATGGTGGACTGCGACGGCATGGGCAGGGCTTTCCCGGAACTGCAGATGGTGACTTTCACCATCGGCGGCATTTCAGCCACGCCCATGTGTCTTGCTGACGAAAAGGGAAACAGCTGCATCTTCCGCACCATCAGCAACAAATGGGCCGAGGAGATCGCCCGGTCCGTCACCATGAGCTGCGGCGGATCGGTACTGGTCTCCCTCTTCCCCATGGAGGGCTGGCAGATGAAGCAGTGGAGCGTGAAAAACATCGTCACCCGCAGCATGCAGATCGGAAAAGCGATCGAAAACGTAAAGAAGACAGTGGACGGCACACCGGAAGAGGCATTTTTGAAGGAATCGGAAGGCATCCTCCTCTTCCGGGGCAAGATATCCGACCTGCTGAGAGAGACCAACGGCAAGTTCAACACCGGCCGCGTCATTCTGGACGGCATCGCCGAGTTCAAGGGTCAGAAAGCTTCGGTCGTCCTTCAGAACGAGAACCTGATGGCCGAGGTCAACGGGACCATCGTCGCCACGACGCCTGACCTCATCTGTATGGTGGATACGGAGACCTTCCGCCCCATCACGACGGAAAACCTGAAATACGGCAAGCGCGTTCTCCTGCTGGGGTATCAGTGCTATGAGGCGTGGCGGTCTCCCGGCGGTCTGGAACTGGTCGGTCCCCGGTATTTTGGGATCGACACGGATTACGTCCCGGTGGAGGAACGGGTGAAAGGAGCGCGCCATGTATAAACTGGGCATCGACGTCGGCGGGACCAATACGGACGCGGTCCTGATCGACGAAAAACTGCAGGTCGTAGCAGAGGTCAAGCGTCACACTTCAGACGACGTGTATACCGGCATCCGGGAGGCCATGACCGCTGTCCTGGAGGAATCGGGCGTGGACCGGCGGGAGATCAGCCAGGCCATGCTGGGCACCACCCAGTGCACCAATGCCATCGTCGAGCGGAAAAACCTGAATAAAGTCGCTCTGCTGCGCATCGGCGCACCGGCCACGGTAGGCATCCCGCCGCTGGTGGACTGGGCAGAGGACATCCGCTTCATCGTCGAGGATTCCGAGATCATCCGGGGTGGTTTCGAGTATAACGGCCAGGAGATCGCAGAATTTGACGAAGAAGGCTGCCGGGCGTTCTTCCGGCGGGTAAAAGGCAAGGTAAAATCCGTGGCCATCTCCTGCGTCTTCGCCACCATCCGCAGCGACGAGGAGGAACTGGCTGCTAAGATCGCTCGGGAAGTCATGGGCGAGGACGTACACGTATCTATCTCCAGCGAGATCGGGTCCATGGGACTCATCGAACGGGAAAACGCCACCGTGCTCAATGCCGCGCTCTATGAGGTGGCCGAGCGGTTCACGGAAAGCTTCGCCGAGTGCCTGCGCGACGAAGGCGTGGAAAACGTGGAAATCTATCTCTCCCAGAATGACGGCACTCTGATGACCATCGATTTTGCCAGACGCTATCCCATCCTGACGGTCGCCTGCGGACCTACAAACTCCATCCGCGGCGCCTCCTATCTGACTCAGATCAAGAACGCCATCGTGATCGATGTGGGCGGTACCACCACCGACTTCGGAATGATCCAGAACGGGTTTCCGCGGGAGTCGAGCATCGCGGTCACCATCGGAGGTGTCCGTACCAATTTCCGCATGCCGGACGTGGTCTCCATCGGTCTGGGCGGCGGTTCCATCGTACGCCGGAGAGAGGACGGTACCGTGACCGTAGGCCCTGACAGTGTGGGATATCAGATCACGGAAAAGGCCCTCGTCTTCGGAGGTGACGTCCTCACTGCCACGGATGTTGCCGTGAGGATGGGCATGGCGGATATCGGAGATCCCGCAAGGGTCGCGGACCTCGACGAAGGCCTTGCAAGAGCAGCCGTCGAGAAGATGAAAGAGATGGCGGAGGACTGCATCGATATGATGAAGGTCTCCAATGAGGACGTGGATGTCATTCTGGTCGGCGGCGGATCCGTCATTCTGAAGGAGGACCTGGCCGGTACGAAGAGCTGCAGCAAACCGGCGCATTTCGGCGTGGCAAACGCCATCGGCTCCGCGATCTCCAAGGTCAGCGGTGTCTATGAACAGCTTGTGGATTATGACAAGGTCCCTCGTGAAGAAGCGCTCCGCACCGCCAGGGAGATGGCTTCCGCAGCAGCAGTTGCCGCAGGCGCGATCCCCGAGACCGTTGAGATCATTGAGCAGGAAGACGTCCCTCTTGCCTACTATGCCGGACACACAAGCCGGGTAAAGGTCAAGGCCGCAGGCGACCTCCGATAGCGGTATCATTTGCTGACAGACGCAGGAACAAGCCGAACGGATACGGCCTGTTCCTGCGTCTCCTTCTTGCGGTCCAAGGCATTTTGTTTTCCGGATTGCTGCGCCGCAGCAGCGTTATTATTGTCCAACAATTATCAGTTGATTTTTTCGAAGAACGAATCTACAATTGTATCGTGGTCCCGGACCAGCAGGGCTTTGTCTGCAGAGGCCACAATCTGTGATTCGGAGAGAACGGCAATGAAATACTATAATCAGAGGCGCTATCCGTATATCCCCTATCCTCAGCTGACGGACTTCCCCGATGATCCCTATGGAAAAGCCGGCACAGTGCGAAGCGGCGGCTGCGGTCTTTGCTCCGCCTGCATGGTAGTGGATCAGCTGACTCTGCAGCCCTTTTCCGTGCGGGAATGCACGCAGCTCTCCATGGACTGCGGAGGCAATCACGATGACGGGACGGACATGGAGGTGTTCGGTCCTGTGCTTGCGGAAAAATTCGGGCTGGAATACTATCCCACCAACGATGTGGCTCTGGCTGCGGAAGAACTGCGCAATGGTGCCCGGGTGATCCTGCTGGTAGGTGGCGACCGTGAGGGGCATGAGGGGATCTTCAGCCACGGAGGCCATTTCGTCACCATCATCAGCACTACCGCAGACGAATTCTGCATCCTGGATCCCAGCTGGACAAGCGACAAGTATACGAAAGCGGAGAAAAAGGGTCTGGTGCGTCAGGATGGATTCTTTATCTATGCTTCTCACCAGGTGGCCGAATCTGACCGGACAGTCACCAAATTCGGATATCACGTCTTTAAGAGGAAGCATCCCTGAAACGGTTCCGCTTTCGGGAATGCCTCCGCGAACTTCTTCGTTCCAAGCCGCTCCGGCGGGTTTTTGTGCGGGTTTTGATCCCTGCCCCCTTCAGCTGCCGGAAAGAGAATAAAAAAGAGAAAACCCTGCAACCGTTTCGGTTACAGGGTTTTCCTGTTGGTGGAGATAAGCGGGATCGAACCGCTGACCTCTTGAATGCCATTCAAGCGCTCTCCCAGCTGAGCTATACCCCCATATTTGCTTGTTTTTCGCTGTCAGCTTGATTACTATAACAGGAAAAGCCTCTGTTGTCAACCCTAAATTTTCATGTTTCCACTTCTTTTTTCCAATGTCAAAAACCGTCCTTCTGCCGGCACGTAAAGTTTCCATTGCTTTTTCCCGCAGGATGAGATAGAATCGTCAGCGGTGCTTTTCCAAATGACAACCTGACTGCTGTAGAGGTACTCCATGGACAAGAAAGAACTCATCCGCACTCTGAAATTCATCGGCTTTTCCATATCCGCCGGCGTCATCGAGATCGTCAGCTTTACCCTGCTCAACGAATTTGCCGGCCTCCCCTACTGGCCCTGCTACCTGATTGCCCTTGTGCTTTCGGTGATCTGGAACTTTACCCTTAACCGGCAGTTTACCTTCCAGTCCGCCAACAACGTCCCCGTTGCCATGGCCAAGGTCTTCGCCTACTACTGCGTCTTCACGCCTGTTTCCACGATCCTGGGTAATTATCTGGCTGAGACCCTGGGCTGGAACGAGTATCTGGTCACCGGTCTCAACATGCTGGCCAACTTCGTTACCGAGTATCTGTTCGACCGGTTCGTGGTCTTCCGCGACAGCATCGATACGAACGAACGGGCAAAAAAGCAGAGCAAAAACGGACAGTGACATCCGGCAGGCCGGAGGGCGGACCGCTCTCCGGCCTGTTTTCTGTTTTTTTGCTTGACAATATCGTTTAACGATGTTATATTGATTCCAGATAATATCGTTTTACGATATAAGGAGGCGGAGTCCATGCCCAGAAAAACGCTGCAGACGCTTTCGGAGCCTATGTTCTATGTACTGATGGCCCTGCGTCATGAAGCCATGTGCGGATCGGAGATCGTACAGTGGATCGACAGGAAGACCTCTCACCGGGTGGCGCTCGGTCCCGGGACACTGTATACCATCCTGCCGAAGCTGACCGAGACCGGAATGATCCGGGAGACTGTCAGCGACGGACGGAAACGGGTCTATGAACTCTCGGAACAGGGCCTCTCCTTTTATACCGCGGAATGCCGGCGCCTTCGCCAGTGCGTAGCGGATATGGATGACAGCCCTTTTGCTGACGGTCGGAAGGAGGCCTGCCATGGCTGACAGGAAGATACGCAGACTCATCCCCTATGAACTCTTCGAGATCGACGCCATTGAAGGCTGGCTGGACGAACAGGCCAGGCAGGGGCTGCGGCTCACCCGGATCGGCGGACGGTGGGCTTATTTTGAAAAGCCCGAGTCACCGACCATGACTCGATACCGGATCGACGTGAAGCGCACGTGGGGCTATGACACGGAACGCCAGAACACGTTCCGGGAACTGGGCTGGGAATTCGTCGACGGACTGGACAATCACATGGACGTCTACAGGGCTTTCCGACCCGGCGCCGTGGAGATCAACACGGACGAAGAAGCCCTGCAGGGCGTGCTGGGCCGGTACTACCGGCGCAATGTGCTTCTGGCCGCCTTCACCATTGCCTTCCTGCTTTTTTTGATGTGGATCATCTGGGGCAGGGTAACTGAGGCAGGCGGCCTCTGCACCGCTCTGCTGGGATCCATGGGGCGGACGCTGCCGATAGCCGCCGCCTTCTTCCTGTACGGGCTTTTCCTCGGTATATTCGACCTTCTCCTGCCGCTTCGCGCCAGTAGGCGCAGTCAGACGGACCGGGACTACCATTCCTCCCCGCTTGCCAGGCGACGGATACTTCTGCGATGGATCGTCATCGCTGTTATGCTGGGCGTCCAACTTTGCAATCTGTTTTTTCCCCATCTTGGCCGTGTCCGGGAAATCACGCCTCTGTCAGAATCGGATGATGTCCCCATTCCCGCTCTTGAGGAGATCTGTCCCGACTGGAGCGGATCGGAGACTTATGTGACAAAGGTAAAAGAACCGTTCAGTCTCTGCCGGCTTGCCTGGGTATCCGGTGCTTCGGACAAAAGCGCAAGGCCGTATTATTCCGTACGGCTCTTTGACGCCCGGTGGAGTTCTCTGGCGAATGGCGCGGCCCTGGAACAGATATCCGGACAGGAAGCCCTTTCCGTTTCGGTTTCCGGCTGGGACAGCGGCTGGTTCTTTGAGGAGCCGGAAAGCGGGGACAGCAAGCAGCATCTCATCCTGCTGAACGGAAGCCGGCTGATGCTGGTAGAGTATATCGGCGACGGACGTCTGAC